>OLRU01001781.1_pt1 | contig 17155 bp, 13 predicted proteins | sample 1672961 | NCBI WGS metagenome assembly OLRU01 (sample SAMEA3136741, study PRJEB25190) | human gut metagenome | biome: human gut; feature: human-associated habitat; material: faeces | place: Austria | collected 2013
GCTTCTCGAAGATGTACTCGAGGTTCAGCTCGCCGCCCCAGCCGAAGCCCTTGGCAAAGGGCAGAGCCACAGCGTTGCCGTCGTTGACATGGGCAAAGGTGTAAGCGTCAACGGGGTCCTCGACGTGGCCGCAGATGACGCCGGGGAAGCTGTTCAGGGCCAGCATAGCGCCCTCACCGGTGCCGCAGCCGGTGATGACGTAGTCCGCAGCGCCGGAGTTCAGCAGCACAGCGGCCAGAATGCCGTTCTGAACATAGGTCAGCTGGGCGGCATCGTCGGCGGCATACATGCCGTAGTTGACGACCTCATGGCCCATCGGCTCGACCACCTTGCGCAGGGTGGCCTCGATCAGGGCGTTCTTGGCGGCCTGGCTGTTCTCATTGATCAGAGCAATTTTCATAATAGCTTTTCTCCTTTTATCGTCAAATTTCACATTACAAGCTGACGGAAATACGTGGTATTGATGCTCTTGTCGAGCTTGGCCATCTTGGCAATGCAGCCGTCCAGCGTATGGGCCACATCGTCCAGGCTGTGCCAGTTGGCGGCCTGCGGCTTGACCTCCTCCTCGAGCCAGGGGGCCACGTCGGTGTGGGAGCAGGCACCCTCGATGAGGTAGGCACCCTTGCGGGCGGCCTGGGTCTGCGGCTCGTAGCCGTCAACGCTGCCCATCATCGTCATGGTGAACACACCCTTGCGGTTGCGCCCACCCACGATGAGCCGCACGCCCACCGGTTGCACCGAGACCGTGGCGGCCTTCTCGCGCAGGATCTTGACGACCTTCTCCAGCGTCAGGTACTGGGTCTGGTACTCGTCCACCGCGTTGATGATCTGCACGGCGGCCAGCGTGTCGCCCGCAAAACCGACCACGACGTTGCGGTTGATCTTGCGGACCTTGGGCAGGTCGTTTTTGAGGATATGGGGCTTTTCGCCGGTGATGGGTTCCTCGACATAGCGGCCATCGCTGACCATGGCGCAGAAGGTATCACCGCATACTGCTAAAATCGCACTCATTGTTTTTCGTCCTTTGTTTTTTAATGGTACGTCTATTGTAGCACGAAATGCCGCGGGGTGCAAGGCACGCTTGACATGGCCGCGGCAGTGGGGTATAATAACTATAGAAAGGGCGCTGCGACAAGCGGTTGGCCCGATCAAAAATGAGGTTTTAGGTTTTTACCCTAAGAGCCGTCACTTTGCCGAGTGGCGGTTCTTGCTTTTTACAACAATGCTGATTGTGATGGTCTTGCGGCCAACATAAAAAGTAAATGTAAAACGCATGGTCTCACCTCCTTTACGGAAGTGTGGCCAACCGCCTGCCGTTGTGTGCAGCGCCTTGCCGTCTGTTGTGAAACAGGCGGCTTTTGTATTATAGCAGAAATTTCGACGGTATGCAAGAATTTTTGCAGCGATCCGCCGGACACTACGGGCGGATATGGAATCCGCCCCTACGGTGTAGGGGGCGATGCTCGTCATCGCCCCGGAAGCGTTGTGACCGCCGCCATGTGCCGCGGGCGAACAATGTTCGCCCCTACAGCACCCCTTTTGAATTGCATTGTGGGGAGGGGTCTTGACCCCTCTGCGGGCCGATGCAAGCATCGGCCCCTACAGAAACGGCCCGCCGGGATTTTTTTCCCAGCGGGCCGTTTTTCTTTAGTTATTCTTGTAATAATTGATCAGGCAGCCGTCCGCCAGGATGCGGCGCTCGGCGTCGGTCATCGCGCCGAGCTTGACGGTGAACTTCACCAGACCGCCGTCCGGCTTGACGGCCACGGCGTCCAGCTCGTCCGCGGCCTCCAGCAGAGCCTTGCGGACGCCGGGCAGGTAGACGTAATCGCCGTTGTCCAGCGCACCGGGGTTCTCCACCAGGAACGGCAGCATGCCCCAGTTGATGCAGTTGGAGCGGTAGCGCTTTGTGGCATACTCGCAGGCAAAGTTGGCCGCGCCGCCCAGCACGCGCTGGCAGCTGGCGGCCTGCTCACGGGCGGAGCCGTCGCCGGGCTTGTTGGCAAAAATGGCCGAGCCAATGTTGGTGTTGGCCGCGTCGGGCGCGTAGCCCAGTTTCTTCAAATCGTCGTAGACACGCGCAACCTCGGCGGGCAGCTCCCCTGCCTTGCGCTGTTCGTCCAGCGCCTTCACGGCCTTGGCGTTCGGCACGTAGGCCGGATCCTTGCGGGAGAGGGTGAACTCCGCCAGCCGCAGCGGGTTGGAGCGGAAGGACGACGTCTCGCCCGACGGGATCAGCTCGTCGGTGGTCGTGACGGGGTCGGTGATGTAGCTGACAATTTTGACCAGCAGGTCGTCGGTCAGGGCGGGCTGCTCGGGCCAGTCCTTGATGTTCGGGCCGAATTTCAGCGCGTAGTCCGGCTCCGGATGACCCCAGCCGTTGTAGACGCGCTTGTCGTAGACACCCTGCTCAAAGTGGTAGTCGGGCACGGTGTACTCCACGTCGGTCAGCTCGCTGGCGGCGGTCAGGTAGCCGCCGTTGGCCGCGGTGGCCGCAATAGAGCGGGCGTCCATCAGGGCGACGGCGCTGATCTGGCCCTCGCCGGGCTTGGAGCCCTCGCGGTTCGGGAAGTTGCGGGTCGTGTGGCGGATGGAGAACTCGCCGTTGGCCGGGGTGTCGCCTGCGCCGAAGCAGGGGCCGCAGAAGCACTCGCGGAAGATGCCGCCGGCGGAGACAATGTCCGCCACAGCGCCGTTTTTGACCAGCTCCAGATAGGTCGGCATGCTGTCGGGGTAGACGCTGAACTTGAACTCGCCGTTGCCGCAGCTCTTGCCTTTGATGATGTCCGCCACGGCGCAGATATTTTCATACGTGCCGCCGGAGCAGCCGGCCACAACGCCCTGGTCAACGTAGATGCGGCCATCGTCGCAGATCTTGCCGACGAGGTCCATCTCGACCTTGCCGCCCAACTGCCTGTTGGCCTGGTCCTGCGCCGCCTGCAGGATCTCTTTGGCGTTGGCCTTCAGCTCGCGGATCGGGTAGGCGTAGCTGGGGTGCATCGGCAGCGCGATCATGCACTCGACGGTGGAGAGGTCCAGCTCAATGCAGCCGTCGTAGTAGGCCACGTCGGCGGGCTTCAATTCCTTATAAGCCTCGGGGCGGCCATGCTGCACAAAATATTCCTTCGTGGTATCGTCGGTCTGCCAGATGGAGGACCAGCAGGTCGTCTCGGTGGTCATGACGTCGATGCCGTTGCGGTAGTCGGCACTCAGGTTTGCCACGCCGGGGCCGACGAACTCCATGACCTTGTTCTTCACATAGCCGTTGGCGTAGGTCGCGGCAACCAGCGCCAGCGCGACATCGTGCGGGCCGACGCCCGGAGCGGGCTTGCCGGTCAGGTAGATGGCAACGACCCCGGGATAGCTCATATCGTAGGTTCGGCCCACGAGCTGCTTGGCCAGCTCGCCGCCGCCCTCGCCGACGGCCATCGTGCCAAGGGCGCCGTAGCGGGTGTGGGAGTCAGAGCCCAGGATCATCCGCCCGCAGCCGGACATCATCTCGCGGTTGTAGCTGTGGATGACGGCCATGTTCGGCGGAACATAGATGCCGCCGTATTTGTGGGCAGCGGACAGGGCAAACTGGTGGTCGTCCTCGTTGATGGTGCCGCCGACAGCGCAGAGGCTGTTGTGGCAGTTCGTCATGACGTAGGGCAGCGGGAACTCCGTCATGCCGGACGCGCGGGCCGTCTGGATGATGCCGACATAGGTGATGTCGTGGCTGGTCATCGAGTCGAACTTCATGCGCAGGTCCTGCATGGAGTCACCGGTATTATGGGCCTTCAAAATGCCGTAGGCGATGGTGCCTTTTTTGGCGTCTGCCTCGGTGACGCCCGCCGGGGCGGAAGTCTGAGGCACGCCGTTTACAAGGTATACGCCGGTGTCGTGCAGCTTCATGGGAAAACCTCCGTTTTGTATGTATCGCAAAAGCCTTCCCCCGCGGGGGAAGGTGGCGCGCAGCGCCGGATGAGGGGGCAAGCCTGCCATATTTCCCGTTTACGGATTCTTGCCGGAAGGTCTGCCCTCATCAGTCGGCTTCGCCGACAGCTTCAGTCTCCGCGCTAAGAGCCGCCTCCGGCGGTTGCGCTTCGACACGCGCCTGCGGGCGCAGCCCCGAGGGGGAAGCCTTTTAGGTTACAGTCGTGCAATAACCGCCCGGGTAAACTCCTTCGTTCCCGCGGTGCCGCCGATGTCGGCAGTGACGACCTTGCCCTCCTCGACTTGGGCCAGGATGGCGGCATTGAGCTTGGCGGCCTTGTCGGTCTCGCCAAGGTCGTTCAGCATCATGGCAAAGGCCATCAGGATAGCGCTGGGGTTGGCCTTGTCCTGCCCGGCAATGTCGGGGGCAGAGCCGTGGACGGCCTCATAGATGCGGGTGCTGTCGCCGATGTTGGCGCTGGGCGCAAAGCCCAGGCCGCCGACGAGACCGGCGCACAGGTCACTGATAATATCGCCGTAAAGGTTCGGCGCGACGAGCACGTCGAACTGCTCGGGCTTCTGCACCAGCTTCATGCACAAAGCGTCGATGATGCAGTCGTCCGCGGCGATCTCGGGGTACTCCGCGGCGACCTCGCGGAAGGTGCGCAGGAACAGGCCGTCGGTCAGCTTCATGATGTTGGCCTTGTGGACTGCCGTGACCTTTTTGCGCCCGTTTTTGCGGGCATAATCAAATGCAAAGCGGCAGATCTTCTCGCACGCGGGGCGGGTGATGAGCTTGACGCCGTTGGCGATCTCGTCGCTCAGCATATACTCGATGCCCTTGTAGAGATCCTCGGTGTTCTCGCGCACGATGACAAGGTCCACATTGTCAAAGCGGGTCGGTACGCCCGGCAGCGTGTGCACCGGGCGCAGGTTTGCATAGGTGGAAAAGCGCTGGCGCAGCTGCACATTGATGCTGCGGAAGCCCTTGCCGATGGGGGTGGCGGTGGGGCCCTTGAGTGCCCAGCCGCACGCTTCGATCGCATCCAGCGTGCCGGGGGCGATCAGCTCGCCGCTCTCGGCGGCGTACTCGGCACCGGCAGCAAACTCCTGCCATTCAATGCCGGTGTTCAGTGCGGCGGATACCTCGCGGACGCTCTCGGCAATTTCACGGCCAATGCCGTCGCCCGGAATCAGAACTGCTTTCATAAATAATACTTTTCCCCTTTCCCTGTCTTACTCTGCATTTTCTGCGGTATACCTAACATACTACCCGGTTTGGGGCCGGTTGTCAATCCGCATTTTTACACAATAGGCACATTTTGGGCCGCCAGCTTAATTTTTTAAAGCATTTTTCTGAAAAATTTAGAAAAATTTTAAGTTTTTCTTGACGAATTTGCGGAAATGCTATAAAATCAATCTATCGGGCATATTGCTAGGGGAAGCCAACAGTGGTATGTTCCTGTATAAGTATGCAAAGTATATAAAATTGGTCAAAGAGAGGGGTACGCATGATGTATTACCCAGACGTCCCGGCCCTGGAGCCGGATGAGCTTGAGCTGCTCTGCCACGAATATCTGGAACACAACGCCACCCTTGACCCGCATCTGGCGGATCAGATGGGCGTCAAGCGCGGCCTGCGCAATCTGGACGGCACCGGCGTGCTGGCCGGCATCACGAACGTTTCCAACGTTATCGGCTATGACAAGAAGGAGGACGGCACCATCGTGCCCATTCCGGGCCGCCTGGTCTACCGCGGCATCGACATTGGCACGCTGGCCGCCGAGGCCGACGCCCATGACCGCTTCATGTTTGAGGAGGTCATCTGGCTGCTGCTGTTCGGCTCCCTGCCCACGCAGGAGCAGTACGCCAAGTTCCGCAAGCTGCTGGAGCACCACCGCGAGCTGCCCCAGGGCTTTGCCGACGACATGATCTTAAATTCGCCGTCGCCGAACCTGATGAACAAGATGGCACGAAGCGTGCTGGCCATGTACAGCTACGACGAGCACGCCGAGGACAACAGTCTGCCCAACATCCTGCGCCAGAGCATCAACCTGATCGCCGAGCTGCCCACGATGATGGTGAACGCCTACCAGATCAAGCGCCGCGTCTATGACCGGTCCAGCATGTACTTCCACCTGCCCACCGAGGGCCAGAGCACGGCGGAGCATATTTTGAGCACCTACCGCGCCGACCAGAAGTTCACCCACGAGGAAGCGCGTCTGCTCGACCTCTGCCTGCTCGTCCACGCGGACCACGGCGGCGGCAACTGCTCGACCTTCACCTGCCGCGTGCTGTCCAGCTCCGGCACGGACACCTATGCAGCCATCAGTTCGGCCATCGGTGCGCTGAAAGGCCCCAAGCACGGCGGCGCGAACCTGAAGGTCATGCACCAGCTGGATTACATTCTGGAAAATGTCGAGGATCCGTCCAACGACGACGAGGTCCGCGAGTTCCTGCGCAAGATCATCCGCAAGGAGCGCGGCGACGGCAGCGGCCTGATCTACGGCATGGGCCACGCCGTCTACACGATGAGCGACCCCCGTGCGCAGATTTTGAAAACCCACGCCAAGAGCCTGGCCTACAAGAAGGGCTACGACGAGGAGTACGAGCTGCTGTGCAGCATTGAGCGCCTGGCCCCGCAGGTCTTTGCCGAGGAAAAGCACGGCCCGAAGAAGGTCTGCGCCAACGTGGACCTGTTCAGCGGCCTGATCTACCGTATGCTCGGCATCAGCGAGGACCTGTACACCCCGCTGTTTGCGATTGCCCGTGTGCCCGGCTGGTGCGCCCACCGCGTCGAGGAGGTCGAGTTCGCGAACCGCATCATCCGCCCCGCCTACAAGTACCTCGGCAAGCCGCAGGAGTACGTTCCGCTGGAGAAGCGATAAGATGGTATTTTCCCGGTGCAAGTGTGCACCGGGATTTTTTGTTGGGAATGGCGCACAGTAGGGGCCAGGCATGCCTGGCCCGGGTCGTTCACGGCTGCCGCAGCGTTCACGGGAGGGATGAATCCCTCCCCTACACATGACCAGCGAAGGGGCCCCAAAATTTTCTTGCTTTTCTCCGCTGTTTTTGGTATAGTATTCTCTGTTTTTTAACCACAAGGAGATACTATTTCATGTCCGAACATGCCAATAAAAGAGAAAAGCGGCTGGCGATGCTGGTCGTGGCGGCGGTGGTGCTGTTCACGGTGCTGCTCATCGTGGAGACGTTCCGCCTGCTGCTGCCCGGGCTCTGGTCCGCGTTTTCTGCCGGGGATGAGCAGGCGCTGAGCGAATACCTGGCCAGCCAGGGGCGGCTGCGCAGCTTTCTGACGCTGTGGTTCCTGGCCGTCGTGCAGGTGCTGTCGCTCGTCATTCCGGCCATGCCGGTGCAGCTGGCGGCAGGGCTGGCCTACGGCCCGTGGATGGGCTTTCTGACGAGCTTCTCGGCCTCCGCCGTCGCCAACATGAGCGTCTACCTCATTGCACGGCGGCTCGTGCCGGTCATCCGCCGCCTTGTCGCCGACACCCCCAAGGCTGCGAAGCTGCTGGACAGCGTGCGCAGCAGCAAGGACCCCTGGTTTTACACAATTCTGGCGTTCATCACGCCGGGGCTGCCCAACGGCATCATTCCCTATGCCGCCGCCAACGCGGGGATGCGCCCGAAGCAGTTTTTAGCGGCCATCTTCATCAGTCTGCCCTTCCCCACCCTGCTGACCTGCGCGGCAGGCAGCTTTATGCTGGAGGGCAACTGGCTGTTCACCGTGCTGACCGGCATTGTGCTGTTCAGCTTTGTGGGGATTCTGTTCTTCAACCGCACAAAATTCATCGCGTGGGCACATGAGGTCAAAAACAGGCATACCCAAAAGGCCGGAGCGTAAGCTCCGGCCTTTTGGGTATAGGCTTCCCCATCGGGGGAAGCTGTCCGCAAGGCGGACTGATGAGGGCAAAGTTCATCTTGCTTTCCCGCTCACGGTCTGCATCTGTCAGCCCGCCCCTCATCCGGCCCTGCGGGGCCACCTTCAGTCTACGCGCTAAGAGCCGCCTACGGCGGTTGCGCTCCGACACGCGCCTGCGGGCGCAGCCCCAACGGGGAAGGCTTTTGGAAGATTACACAAACACCGCCTGCACCAGCACCATATACAGGGCGGTGCCCACGGCGATGCTGAGCAGCGTGTTCTTCTTCCACAGGTGCAGCCCCACCACGGCGGCCCCGGCAAGCAGCTCCGGCAGGCCGTGGGTGGGGCCGAGCAGGTCCACGCCGCGCAGGCAGTAGACGACGAGCATCGCCATAATGGCGCAGGGCAGCACCCCGGCCAGATACACCACAAATTTCGGCGTGGGCCGCCCGCCGCCGAACACCACAAACGGCAGGAACCGGATCAGCGCTGTCACGCCCGCCACAACGGCCACAAGCAGCGCACCGTGTACATCAAACGGCATGGTCGGCCTCCTTTTTCTGCATAAAACCGCGCAGCACCGTCAAGGCTGCCGTGATGCCCACCATGGACGGGATCAGGAAATCGCTGCTGCCGAAAACCAGCAGACAGACCAGCGACACCCCCAGCCCCACCAGCGCGGGGGTATGGTCGCGGCTGGCCTTCCACTGCTCGGTCATAACGACGAGGAACAGCGCGGTCATCGAAAAGTCGATGCCCGTCGTGTCAAACGGCAGCACACTGCCCAGCAGTGCGCCCGCCACGCCGCCCGCGATCCAGTAAAGCTGGTTCAGCAGCGACACCCAGAAACAGTATTTTTTCCGGTCCACGCCCTCGGGCACGCCGCCGCTGCACACGACGGAATAGGTCTCATCGGTCAGCGCAAAAATCAGGTACGGCTTGGCAGCGCCGGTGTCTTTATAGCGTTCCAGCATCGAAATTCCGTAAAACAGATGCCGCGCGTTGACCATCAGTGTCATGATCGCCGCCGAGATCAGCGACGCGCCGCCCGCCAGCAGGTCAATTGCGACATACTGCATACTGCCCGCGTAGATCAGCCCGCTCATGACCAGCGCCCACCCCGCGCCGTAGCCCTTGCTTTGCAAGAGCACACCAAAGCCCAGCCCCAGCACGATATACCCCGCCATGATGGGCAGGGACCGCACAAAGGCGTAACGAATCGTTTTCACTTTTCTTTTCCCCTTTAACCCATTAAAGTGCTATGTTGGGTAGTATAGCACAAAAAAATTCCCCGCGCAAGCGGGGAAACAGTTTGTCAAAAAACATCTACTTTGCCCTATAGAGAATGTAGGGGCGAACATTGTTCGCCCGCCAACCTGACGAAGCAACGCTTTTTCGGGTAAGCCTCTCACACGGCAAACGGGCACGGGCGAGCAATGCTCGCCCCTACAATGCACTTTTTTGACAGTCTGGCCTCCCTCTGCGAGACAGACTCCCCCGATACGGGGGAGGTGGCGATTGCGCCAGAGGGGGAGCGGTGGCCCGTAGGGCCGGAGGGAGAGAACCTTGCCATAGCCCGAAATATTTCGGGCTTCCATACAGTTCTCTCCCCCACCGCCTGCGGGCGGAGCCCCCTCGCAGAGGGGGCCAAGGATGCTTGCATCGCCCCGGAGGCCCTGCGGCTGCCGCCTCGTTTTACGCCTTCTCGCTCTCCCACCGGGCCACCAGCGGGGCGGCCACAGCGGAAAGCGCCTCCCGTGCGTTGTTGATGGCATTCACGTCCACGGGGGTCAGCTTGTCGGCCTTTTTGTGCTTCAGAACACGCTCCAGCGTTCTTTCTGCTTCTTTGATTTTAGTACGGGTCTCGCGGTCCAGCGCCTTGCCGGCCTTGCTGCCCAGCGCGGTGTTCACGCGGTAAAGCGCGGCCTCGCCGGCGTTCAGCGCCTCCAGCGCGGCCTTGCGCTCCTTGTCCTGCCCGGCAAAGGCGGCGGCGTTCTCCTTGGCGCGTTTGATCTCATCCTCGGTCAGGTTCGATGTGCCCGAGATCGTGATGCTCTGCTGCTTGCCGGTGTCCATGTCGCGCGCCTTGACCTTGACAATGCCGTTGGCGTCGATGTCAAACGTGACCTCGATCTTCGGCACGCCCGCCCAGGCGCGCTTGATGCCGCGCAGCGTGAAGGTGCCCAGCAGCTTATTGTCCCTGGCAAACTCGCGCTCGCCCTGCAGCACTTTAATTTGCACCGTTTTCTGGAACGGCGCGGCGGTGGTGAATACCTTGCTGAACCGCGTCGGGATCGTGGAGTTGCGCTCGATCAAATGCGTTGCCACGCCGCCGACGGTCTCGATGGAAAGGGTCAGCGGGGTCACGTCCATCAGCAGCAGATCCTCGCCGGGGCCGGAGAGCATCTCGCCGCCCAGACGTCCGGCCTGCACCGCCGCGCCCAGTGCAACGCACTCGTCGGGGTTCAGCGATTTGGACGGCTCCAGACCGGTCATCCGCACGACCTTGGCCTGCACCGCCGGGATGCGGGTCGAGCCGCCGACCAGCAAAACCTGATCCAGGTCGCTGGCCGAAAGGCGTGCGTCGCTCAGGGCGTTGCGCACGGGCAAGGCGGTGCGCTCGATCAAATCGGCGCAGAGCTCCTCAAATTTAGCGCGTGTCAGCGTAGTTTGCAGGTGCAGCGCACCGTCTGCCGCCACCGTGAGGAACGGCAGATTGATGTCGGTCTGCTTCGCGCTGGAAAGCTCTTTTTTCGCCTTTTCGGCCTCCTCGCGCAGGCGCTGCATCGCCACGCGGTCATTCGTCAGGTCCACGCCGTGTTCGGCCCTGCACCGGTCTGCCAGCCAGTTGACGATGCGCTCGTCAAAGTCGTCGCCGCCCAGAAAGTTATCGCCGCAGGTCGAGAGCACCTGCACGATGCCGTCGCCGATGCGGATGAGCGACACGTCAAATGTGCCGCCGCCGAGGTCGTAGACCATGACGGTCTGGGTGCGGCCATTGTCCAGCCCGTAGGCCAGCGCCGCGGCTGTCGGCTCGTTGATGATGCGGCGCACGTCCAGCCCGGCAATGCGCCCGGCGTCCTTCGTGGCCTGGCGCTGGGCATCGTTAAAGTAGGCGGGCACGGTGATGACCGCCTCGGTGACAGGCTCACCGAGATACGCCTCGGCATCGGCCTTCAGTTTTTGCAGGATGAGGGCGCTCAGCTCCTGCGGCGTGTAGCATTTTCCGTCGATGGGCACGCGGGTCTCGCTGCCCATCAGCCGCTTGACGCTGGACACGGTGTGGGGGGCGTTCGTCACGGCCTGGCGCTTGGCGGGCTCGCCCACCAGCCGTTCTCCCACCTTGGTGAACGCGACGACAGAGGGCGTCGTGCGCTGCCCCTCGGCGTTGGGGATGACGACGGGCTTGCCGCCCTCGACCACCGCCACACAGCTGTTGGTAGTCCCCAGGTCAATTCCGATTATTTTTGCCATGGTGGTGCTTGTCCTTTCAAAAAAGACACTTTTGAATCATAATTCTATTGTAGCGCCTGCCGCCGGGAAAAGTGTTGCGATTTCGTAAATAAATTGGGGCGAATTTTATAAACCTGCGAGGCCACCTTCCCCCCAGGGGGAAGGCTAAGAAAATGTTGACGCACACGCCCCAACGTGCTATAGTTAGTTTAAAGCACTAAAGAGGGGGATTTCTATGGCACGCATCGCGACGGTCACCCGCAATACGCGGGAGACACAGATCACGCTGACGATTGACCTGGACGGCACCGGCAGGGCCGACCTGCACACGGGCATCGGCTTTTTTGACCACATGCTGGACGGCTTCGCCCGCCACGGCCTGTTTGATGTAAGCGTCACCTGCCGCGGCGACCTGGACGTAGACTGCCACCACACAATTGAGGACATCGGCATTGCGCTGGGCACGGCCATAAAAGAAGCGCTGGGCGACAAGGCCGGGCTGGTGCGGTACGGCAGCTGCATGCTGCCGATGGATGAGACGCTGGCACTCTGCGCCGTCGATCTGGGCGGGCGGCCCTACTTTGTGTACGACGCCAGCTTTGCAGGCCAGAGCTGCGGCGGCATGGACACCCAGATGGCGCGGGAGTTTTTCTACGCCGTATCGTACAGCGCCATGATGAATCTGCATCTGAAGGTGCTCTACGGGGAGAATGACCACCATAAGCTGGAGGCCATGTTCAAGGCGTTTGCCAAGGCGCTGGACGCCGCGACGCGCAGAGATGCGCGGATCGACGGCGTTTTGTCCACCAAGGGGACGCTGTAAGGGAGATGCTCGGCGGCGGGAACGACGGGCGCATAAAGTATCCGCCCGCGGCCGTTTCCCGCCGTGGACAGCATATACATTAGGAGGGAAAGCAGTATGTACAAGGACATCATCGACACCATCGGCTTTGTGGAGAGCTACGACCCCGAGCTGGGCGCGGCTATGCAGCGTGAGTTGGGCCGCCAGCGGCAGAACATTGAGCTGATCGCCAGCGAGAACATCGTTTCCCCCGCCGTCATGGCGGCCATGGGCAGCGTGCTGACGAACAAGTACGCGGAAGGGTACCCCGGCCACCGTTATTACGGCGGCTGCCAGTACGTCGATCAGGTCGAGCAGATCGCCATTGACCGCGCCTGCAAGCTGTTCGGCGCGAAGTATGCCAACGTCCAGCCGCACTCCGGCGCACAGGCCAACCTGGCCGTCTACTTTGCGCTGCTGAACGTCGGCGACACCGTCATGGGCATGGATTTGTCCCAGGGCGGCCACCTGACCCACGGCTCCCCCGTGAACATGAGCGGCAAGAACTACAACTTTGTCTCCTACGGTGTCTCCGCCGAGGATGGCCGCATCGACTACGCCGCACTGGCCAAGCAGGTCGCGAAGGTCCGCCCCAAGCTGCTGGTCGCCGGTGCATCGGCCTATCCCCGCGCCATCGACTTTGAGAAGCTGGCCGAGATCGCCCACGGCTACGGCGCGATGCTGATGGTCGATATGGCGCACATTGCGGGTCTTGTCGCAGGCGGCCAGCACCAGAGCCCCGTACCCTACGCCGACGTGGTCACCACCACGACCCACAAGACGCTGCGCGGCCCCCGCGGCGGCCTGATTTTGACGAACAACGAGTATATCATCAAGCGCATCAACTCCGCCATCTTCCCCGGCACGCAGGGCGGCCCGCTGGAGCACGTCATCGCCGCGAAGGCCGTCTGCTTTGGCGAGGCGCTGAAGCCGGAGTTCAAGGAGTATGCCCGCAAAATCGTTGAGAACGCGAAGGCGCTTGAAGCCGAGCTGACCGCCCGCGGTGTGAAGCTGGTCTCCGGCGGCACGGACAACCACCTGCTGCTGATCGACCTGACCGACGAGGACTGCACCGGCAAGGAGCTGGAGCACAATCTGGACGAGGTGCACATCACCGCGAACAAGAACACCGTCCCCGGCGAGAAGCGCAGCCCGTTTGTGACGAGCGGCGTGCGCATCGGCACCCCCGCCGTCACGACCCGCGGCATGGGTCCCGACGAGATGAAGGTGATCGCCGACTGCATTGCAGACTGCGTGTTTGACTTTGCGAACAAGAAGGACGAGGTCGCCAGGAAGGTCGAGGAGCTGACGAAGAAGTTCCCGCTGTATGAATAAGCCTTGATCGAAAACTTGATTGAAAAATAGAGAGCCGCTGCCTGTGGAATGCACATGGGCAGCGGCTTTTGTTTGTGCGCAGGGGCGGATTTCCTATCCGCCTGTGGGGTTGGCGGCGGCGGAAGGTTTACGGATTGCCCTGTAGGGGGCGGCGTCCCCGACGCCCCGCGGAGCGGTCAAGACCGCTCCCTGCGATGCAAAAGATAAACGGGCGGCAGCGGCAAGGCTTCGGGCCGGGCATGCCCGGCCCCTACGGGGTGGCGGCAGTACAAGCGGCCCGGGAGGGATGAACTTTTCCCTTACGGATCACGGTAACGGGAGGACGTAGGGCGGCCAGCCCTCTGGCCGCCGCAGGCGTGTACGGCGGCGGAAGGTTTACGGATCGCCGCTGTAGGGGGCGGCGTCCCCGACGCCCCGCGGAGGTGAGCGGCGACGGGAGGTACACGGGAGGGATGAATCCCTCCCCTACGGATATACCGTTGACGGCAGTTTCCCGGGAGGTGGCGGAGGGGTCAAGACCCCTCCCTACAAAGCAAACCGTTAAGGGGGATTCAACCGTTAGGCTGCGGGCCGGGCATGCCCGGTCCCTACAGGGGCATTCATGATAGCCACGCCCTCGCCAGCGCCTGCGCCACCTTCTCCACATCGTCCTCCTTCAGGGCCGAGTACCCCGCTACCACGGTATCCGCCCGGCAGAGCTCGGGCCGGGCGAGATAATACTCACTCAGGCCGCGCAGCCGCACGCCCTGCTGTGCCGCGGCGGCGACCATGGCACGCTCGCCGCCGGCCCCCGGCAGCGTCAGCAGAAAATGCAGCCCGCTGTGTACGCCGTCCAGCTCCACGCCCGGCAGCGCCGCGCGCAGCGCTGCCGCAAACGCCTCCATGCGGCGCTTGTAGGCAAGGCGCATCCGGGCAAGATGCCGCGTGAAATACCCGCCCGCCATGAACTCGCAAAGCGTCTGCTGCTCAAAGCGGCTGACCGTGTTGGCGTAGGTCGCAAAATCCCGGCGATAGCGCGCCAACAGGCTTTGCGGCAGCACCATGCAGGCAATGCGGATGCCCGGGGCCAGACTTTTTGAAAACGTCGTCAGGTAGACCACCGGGCCGTCCGGGCCCGCCATGCCCTGCAAACTGGGCAGAGGGCGCGTATCAAAGCGGAACTCCGAGTCGTAGTCGTCCTCCAAAATGTACCGCCCGGGCCGGGCCGCTGCCCAGGCCAGCAGCTGGGCGCGGCGGGTCGCGGGCATCGTAACACCCGTCGGAAAGTGATGACTGGGCGTCAGATAGCAGAGGTTTGCGCCGCTTTTTTCCAGCGCGTCGGCGGGCAGGCCCTCGCGGTCAATGTCCACCAGCGTGCAGGGAATGCCGCTGTTCTGCAGGACCGTCCGCGTGCGGAAGTAGCCGGGGTTCTCGATGGCCGCCATGCCGTCGCTGAACAGGTGCGCCAGGCACCCGAGCAGATACTCAATGCCCGCGCCGACGACGATCTGCTCCGGCGTGCATTCCACACCGCGGTACACCGACAAATATTCCGCGATCTGTGTGCGCAGCGGGGCGTCGCCCTGCATTTCGCCGCGCTGTAAAAGCTCGGGCCGCTGGTAGAGCAGCTCCTTCTGGATGCGTCCCCAGCTGCGCGCCGGGAACAGCGCCGTGTCCACGCTGCCGGTGGACAGGTCGTAGACCGGCTGCGGCGCGGCGGGCGGCTGCGGTGCAGGGGCGGCGGGGGCGCGGCGGGCGCGGCTGTGCAGCATGCCGTAGGTCTTTTGCACATAAAAGCCGCTGCGGGGGCGCGGCTCGGCCAGACCCTCGGCGGCCAGCATCTGGTAGGCGGCGTCCACCGTGTTGACGCTGACGCCCTGCTGCGCAGCCATCGTGCGGCGGCCCGGCAGCGGCGTTCCGGGTGCGCGCTGGCCGGTGCGGATCTCATCCGCCAGGGCGGCGTACAGCTGCTCATACAGCGGCGTTTTTTGGTCGGCATCCAACTCTATCATGACAGTCCTCCACACTGGCCCCATAAAAAATTTAAAAACTGAGCATTTATTCAGAGCCAGAAATCAGTATAATAAAAACATACCTTCCCGGAAGGAAAATGTCAATAGAGGTGTACGAAACTATGTCTACCGCAACGATGTGGCTGCTGCTGTTCGTCGTAGCAGCCCTGGCACTGCTGATCGCAGCGCTGACCAAAACGAAATTCACCGTGCAGAAAATCAGCATCATCGGCATCATGGCCGCGCTGAGCTTTGTCGCGTATGAGTTCTTCCGCATCCCGAACGTCTTTGGCACGGGGTCCAGCTTCCATCTGGGCAACACCTTCACGGCGCTGACCGCCATGCTGCTGGACGGTGTGTCCGGCGGTCTGGCCGGTGCCATCGGCCTGGCGCTGGCCGATGTTGTCGCCGGTGACCCGGGCTACGCCATCACGACCTTTATTCTGAAATTTATCATCGGTCTGGTCTGCGGCGCGGTGTCCCACAAGGTCATCCACCTCAGGACCTTCCCCACCGGCAGCAAGTTCAAGTACGTGGCCGCCGTCACGGCGTCGGCCTTCAGCGGCCTGCTGGTCAACGTGTTCATCGACCCGTTCATCGGCTACTTCCGCAACCTGTACATCTTTGGCCAGCCCGCGGAGTTCGTCTCCGTCGTGACCAAGATCGCCAGCGGTGTGACGCTGGTCAACTCCCTGCTCTCCACCGTCTGCGCCGTTGTCCTGTACATCGCCCTGCGCCCCGCCCTGGAGAAGGCACATCTGCTGCCGAAGGAGTGATTCTCCCAAAGCCTTCCCCCGAGGGGCTGCGCCCGCAGGCGCGTGTCGGAGCGCAACCGCCGTAGGCGGCTCTTAGCGCGTAGACTGAAGGTGGCCCCGCAGGGCCGGACGAGGGGGAAGCCTTTTAACACAGCTATCCTCATTTCTGTTTACCCCCGCTTCGGCGGGGTTTTTGTTTTGCGGCAAATTATGTAAAAATTGCGAAAAGACTGGCGTTCCGGTGGGAAATGGTGTAAAATAGACTTACATATTGTGTAAACACTCCATGCTCCCACGCGAAAGGAGCCTTTCATGGCAGGCAAAACCAAATCACAAAAGAAAAAGGCGCTGGATATGCGCAGCAAGATGTATCTGGTGCTGGCTCTGTGCAGCGTCATGCTGCTGGTCAGCGTCGGCATCTCGCTGGTGCTCATCGGCGGCATCGACCTCGGCGGCGCGGACGCCCAGAGCGTCTCCACCGTGGACAGCGCGTCCATGGTCGTCGAGAGCGGCTATAATAAAGAGGAAAACACCATCGATACCCAGGCCTACACCTCGACGATCCTTGAGCAGACCTCCGACGCGGGCGACAGCTATGTGGACGAGACGCTGTTTCTGGGCGACAGTAACACGGCCCGCATGTACCGCATGTTCGACTATTGCAGCTACGACAACGCCATCGGCTCGGTGGGCATGACCGCCAAGAGCCTGGCGACCTTTGCCTGCGTGCAGGTAAGCACTTCGTCCGGCTACATCACAATGCCCCAGGCCGTGGCGAAATTGCAGCCGCGCCGGGTCATCCTGACCTTCGGCACGAACGACCTGAACCCTGGCTATAAGGCCGCGGACTTCGTCAAAAACTACCGGACCGGCATCGAGGCCATCGTCACCGCCTACCCCAGCGTGGACATCATCGTCAACGCCATCCCACCCATCGGGCAGCAGCACTCCAACCAGAGCCTGACCCAGACCCAGGTGGACGAGT
>OLRU01001787.1_pt1 | contig 17072 bp, 6 predicted proteins | sample 1672961 | NCBI WGS metagenome assembly OLRU01 (sample SAMEA3136741, study PRJEB25190) | human gut metagenome | biome: human gut; feature: human-associated habitat; material: faeces | place: Austria | collected 2013
GCCGGCTGCCGCCGCGCGCATAAGCGGCGGCAGCCGGCGGGCTTCGGCAGGTGACTTCGCGGGTAATCAGGGTTCCGCGAAGCAGTCTGCCTACTCGGAAAGGTCTCAGGTGCCGGGGCGGAGGGCGCTCCGTCCGCCCCGGCGGTCTCCCCTACTCCTCAGGGGTCTCTTCTTCCTCCTCGTCGTCATCGTCGCGCCGGCGGGCGGCCACGGCGAGAACGAGGCCGAGGGCCGCGACCAGGGCCAGCCCCACCATCCACGGCAGGAGCTCGTCGCCGGTCTGCGGGAGCTTCACGTAGAACAGGCGGGTGCCCCACGGCGTCGTGAACACGAGGGTGCGCCACGCGTCGGCGTCGCCGGTCATGCCGAGGTCGACCGACCGTCCGTCCTCCGGCACCCAGTTGTAGGGAACCAGCAGGTTGAACTTCTGGCCGTAGGCGTTGGGCGTCGTGCGCACCGTTTGGAACGCGCCGAGCACCGACATGGCCGGCGTGATGCCGACCCGGCCGCCGGCGCCGACCACGGAGTTGGCCGCCTCGCCCCAGTCGGAGTCGTTGTTCTCGTCGGAGCCGACGTTGATGGCCACCCACTCCTTGCCGTCGGGCATGTAGGAGCGCACCCGGTACAGGTAGGGCTTGTCGTTGCCGTCCACCATGGGCAGGCCGTCGAAGCGGTAGGCGCCGTCGACGTCGGTCTCCATGGAGGCCACCTCGGCCCAGCCGTCCTCGGAGCGCACCTTCTGGCCCTCTATGGCCGCAAGGGCCGTCGGGGCGTAGGAGGCGCCGTTGAAGCCGACGGCGTCCACGTCGATGACCATGCGGTCGAGGTAGACCTTCTGCCCGGGCACCGCCACGGCCGTCTCGCCCTGCAGGCCGTCGGCCTCGGGATCGTCGAAGACCACGCCGGCGATGGCCGCGAGCGCGTAGGGCACCAGGCCCGTGTCGTTGTAGTCGGAATCCTCGGACAGCGAGATCACCCACACGGTGCCATTCGGCCCCAGGATGTAGGCGGCGCCGTTGCCCACCAGATCGCGACGGTCGGAGGGCTGGGCCAGCACGATGAGGCCGCCCTGCGGATCGCCCGGCTCGATGAGCTTGGTGTCCTCGTTCAGGTCGGAGTCGGTGGTGGCGGTTCCGCGGTTCATATGGGTGACGCCGTAACCCTTCGGCAGGTCGTCCACCGTCACCTCGAAGCCGTAGAGCACCGTGGTCTCCTTGCCGTTCACCATGCGCTTGCCGGCGACGTCCAGGTTGTCGAAGATCCAGTGGCCCTGGCCATCGGAGGTAGTAGTCTGGTTGAACGTCTCGTCCAGATGCCAGCCGGTGCCGGTCGCGTCGGTGCCGAACCAGTAGCGCTTCAGGCTCACCGGCACATTCGGGATGCGCACGTTCTCGCCGGCATCCTGGATGCCGTTGTAGTTTTCGTCCTGCCACACCACACCGGCGATGTGCGCCTGGGCGATGCGGAACAGGCCATAACCGTGGGCCAGGGAGCTGAACCAGTTCAGGTCGGACCACTGGTTGTCGCCGACCAGCGACGCCACGCGGGCCTGGTAGGCCTCGTAGAGGCGCTGGCTGCCGGTGTTGTCGTAGTAGGGCAGGTTCGGCTCGCCGGTGGTGACGTTGGTCTCGTTGGTGACGACCTTCTCCACCTCCTTGCCGTTCTCGATCGTCGTCTCCAGGTACAGCAGGTTGCCGGCGGCGTCCTTCTGGTGCTTGCCGAAGATGGCGTCGTGGCGCTGCTGATCCATGTTGTCCAGATCGTCCTGGGTGGCTGTGGCGATCCAGGCGAGCATCTCGGTCACGTAGTCGTCGCTGTAGATGCCGTTGCCGGTGTTGGTGTTGGTATCGGCCCGAGCGTCAACCGCGCTGGCAGCCATGACCCGCGTGGTGAAGGTCTCGACCTCGCCGCCGTCGCCCTCGCTCGGCTGAGTGGTGTCCCCGCCCTCGGGCTTGGTGACGTCGATGACCGGCGTATCGCCCTCGTCGCCGTCGCCCTCGTCCTCGCCGGGCTCGGTCGGCGTCGCCGTGCCGCAGCACTCCATGCCGATATGCTGGCATCCCTCAACCGTGCACAGACCGTTCTCGTCCTTCTCGTGCAGGCACAGGCCGCACTTGTCGCACAGGCCGTCGGCCGCCGTCGTGGCGGTGTCCTCATCCACGTGCTCGCACTCCACGTCCTCGGAACCGCCCGGCTGGGAGGCGTAGGTGGCGTAGGCGCCGGAGGTCGTGGAGGACTCGCTTTCGTCGGCCAAACGCGTCAGCACGATGAGGTCGCCGGCCTTGCGCATGGCCTCGTTCAGGTTGTCCGTGGCCGGCAAGGTGTAGTCGCCGGCATGGCTGGCGGCATCCTCCACGTTCGGCTTCAGGGCCTGGGTCTCGTCGTCGAAGTCGGAGTTGATCCAGTCGTTGACCGTCTTGCCGATATGCTGCAGCGTGGGCGCCCAGACATCCTCGTCCGGGTAGCTCACGATCTCGGCGCGATAGGAGAACAGCACCTTGAAGGCCGCCGAGTCGCTGGAGGCCTGATGGGTGCCGGTGCCGTAGGCCAGGAACTGCCAGTGGCCGTTCTCGTCGGTCCTATCGAAACCGGCGCCGGGCACGTACTCGTAGCCGTTCTGGTCGAAGAACTTCTCGTCGTCGTCGGCAACCGCCAGGGCCTCGTCGGCCGTCAGCGGCAGGTACGGATAGTTCGTGCCCAGACCGTCCTTGGACAGATCGTGGCGACCGGTGAGGTCTTCCAGCATATCCTGGGTGAAGGTCCAGTCGCGGCGCCACACGCCCTTCTCCTCCTCGGGCGTCTCGGCACCCACGAGGACGGTCAGGTCGCGGTTGGCGTTGGCCCAGGCGCTGTAGATCACGAGCTCCTCGACGCCGGCCGGTTCGGTGGTCTCACCGTCGCCGGCAACGTCGCCCTCGGCCTGGGCCGCCGGCTCTCCGCCCGTGCCGACGTCGCCAGCATCCTCGTCCTCGCCGGGAACGACTTCCATGTAGCTGGTGAGGAACTCGGTGTGGTTGTGGTACAGCACGTTCAGCTTCATCAGGTTCTTCGTGGCGGCCTCGGCGCGCGCCGCGCCCTCGGGCATGGCGGCCACAGACGCGTACAGCTCGTTGATGTAGGCCGTCATGGCGTCGGCCGCGGCCTTCTGCTCCTCGGAGGTCATGGTCTCGCCCTCGTCCGGCTTGAACGGGTCGGCCATGGCGACGATCTCGTCGTACTCCTCGCGGGTGAGTCCGGAGTTCTCGAAGCTGCCGTCGCCGCCGGGGGTCTGGCCGGGCACCTGCTCCCAGTAGCCGATGCCGGTCTCGTCGTACCAGTAGCGCACGAGCCGCACGACGGCGCCCTCGATGCGCTCCTCTTCCTCGTCCATGAGGCCGTCGGAGTTCACATCGTTCCACACGTTGCCGTCGATGAGCACCGGCAGCTGCTTGGTGAGGCCGGCGTCGAAGGCGCGCTTGTAGTACATGCGGTTGGCCAGGTCGTAGTTGGTCTTCAGGTAGCGGACCGCGTACGCGCTCGACAGGATGCCGCCGGTGAGGTCGGCGTCGTCGGCGATCTTCTCGGCCACGACGGCGTACACCTCGTTGACCTTCTCGTTCTCGGCGTTGACGTTGTCGGTCAGCGAGGACTCGAAGGAGGTGAGGTCGGAGTTGTCGCCGGTGCCGGCGCCCTCCACATGGAAGCGGCTGGCCACGTACTCGCCGGAGTCGTCCACCACCTTGATGGCGTAGCCGGTCAGGTACGGGGTGGCCGACGTGAAGGCCGGATCGCTGGTGGCGAGCTCGGTCTGGCGCGCCTCATAGGCGGCCATCATGTCGGCATCGGCCTTGATGGCTTCCACCTGGCTGGCGGACAGCGAGACGATCTCGGAGGCCGAGAGCTGGCGGATCATGCCGACCGACACGGGGCGCTTCTGCAGGGCCACCAGGTCGGAGGTGGAAAGCGCCGTGCCGTTGGCGTTGGCCACGCCGTAGGGCTGGAACACCTTGTCGATGTCCTCGCCCGGAGCGGCCGGATGGTCGACCTCGCTGCTCACGAGCACGTAGCCCGGCAGGTTGTCGAAGTCATAGACACCCTCGGCGTCGGTGTAGGTCCACAGCTGGTGATCCTCGATAATGAGGCCGCCGCAGACATCGCAGCGCCCGTCGGGGCCTTCCGTGCCGGCCTCGTCGTTGTGCTTGGCGTCCACATGGGCCGCCGTGCTCGTCTGCTTGCCGCAGATCTTGCAAACAGAGGTATGGGTGTTGTCGAAGTTGTCCTTCCACTCAAGCTCGGTGTGCTTGCACACATCGGCGCCGCAGCCGTCGCACATGCCGTTGCCGTTGGCGTCGGCATGGGGCTCCTCGCCCAGCACCTCGTTGCAGTCGGCGCAGGTGACGGTGTGGACGTCGGCATCCTTGTAGGTGTAGGTGCGGTCGTGCAGGTGCAGGCAGTCGCCGCAGCCGTCGCAGCGGCCGTCGCCATCGCCGTCGGAGCAGGCCTCGTTGGTCGCCGAGGCGGTGCATCCCTCGGCGTCGCACGTCCAGTCGTGGGTGCCGTTCTTGTTGCCCGTATAGGTCTTGTTCTCGTGGGTGCAGGTCTCCTCACCCGGGTCGGTCACCTCGGTGCTCTCGCCGTCGGCGAAGCCCTCGGTCTCCTCGGTGGCGGCCAGTGCCATCCGCGCCAGCGAGAAGCTGCGCATGGCCGGCTCGGCCACGATGCGGATGCCCGCATCCTCGCCGGTACCCGGCTCCACGGGGCTCGGGTTCTCGGGATCGGTCGTCTCGCCCGGGTTCTCCGGGTCGGTCGGGTTCGGATTCTCCGGCTCGACCGGGGTCTCGGTCACCTCGACGTCCTCGCCGTCCTTGTACTGGCGGCCGCCGTTGAGGTTGGTGTTCTCCACCCAGTAGCCGGAGTCCTTCAGCTCGCGCACGCCGGCCTTGTACAGGGCGTCGTAGTCGTAGGTGCGGCCGGAGCGAACCAGGTACACCTTGTCGTCGGCGCCGGACACCACGTTGCCGCCGCGCGACTCCACCAGATGCAGCTGGCCGTCCGGGTAGTCGTCGTTGGCCCGGTCGCGGTCGAGGAAGAAGACGTTGTTGTCCTCGTCTTCCAGCAGCTGGTTGCCGTGGTTGTCGTAGGTGGGCACGAAGTAGTACTGGGTCAGGATGACGCGCAGGCCCTCGACGCCCTGCTCGGTCTTGTCGCGGTCGTCGGTGTCGATGCGGTCGTCGGAAGTGTCGGAATCGTTCTTGCCGTCGTAGTCCTCGTCGTACCACGCCTGGCCCACCAGGCTCGAGCGGTCGGGCGGCACGAAGCCGGCGTTCATGGCGTTCTGGTTCTGGCCGATGGCGAAGTCGTAATCGAAGGTGCCGGTCACCGTCTCCGTCGTCGGACGGCCGTTGGCGTCGACAGCCTCGTGCTTCTCGGACCAGCCGTAGGCGGTGCGCTGGTTCGCCCAGCTGGCGCCATCGACCAAGCCGGCCAGCACGATGCGCCAGGCGGCGTTGTTCTTCGAGATCTCGCCCTCGACGGTCTCGCACTCCTTGATGGTGCACGATCCATCGGAGTGCGTCGCATCGGCGGTCTGGATGTTCTGCTCGTCCAGGAACACCGGGTAGTTGTTGGTCTCGTAGCGGCTCCACACCTCGGCCATGCCGTCGGTGTTGGTGTCCTCGTGCTGCTCCTCGGCCGTCACCATGGGCTGGACGCGGGAGTTCACCACGTCGTGGGCGGTCGTCTCGGCCTCGAAGGTGGTCACAAGCAGCGAGGACATGCCGTCGGCGGCTTTCTCGCCGTTCACTTCCACCGTATAGGAGGCAAGCGCGTACTCGTACTTCTTCGCCGTCGAGTTCCAGGTGCGCACGGCCGTGGGCAGCTGATCGAACAGGTAGTAGCCGGACACGTCGTGCAGCTCGGTCGTACCGTCCTTGGCGAGCGCCTTCAGGTTCTCGTTGTCACCGGTCAGCACGGCCACCTTGCCGCCGCCCAGGTAGGTGGAGTTCGGCACCGTGAAGGTGAGGCGCTCGGCCGGGGAGGCGTCCACCATCTGGCCCGCCTCGTTGCGCACCTTGTAGGTGCCAGAGGTCGGGTTCAGCGTGTCGGTCTTCGCCTCGGTCACGCCGTCGGCCACCTTCTCGGCCATGACGTTGCCGTCGTTGCCGAAGTGCGGGTTGAGCTTCCAGGTTCCGTCGGCGCCGAGCACGTACTGCTTCAGGATGACCTGCTTGTCGTTGTAGCCGTACTCGAGGTAGTCGGCCTCGGTCTTGGTGCCGTCCTTCTCGGTGGTCACGCGCGTCTCGGTGTTGTAGTTGTACAGGCCGTCGTAGTCGGCGTCCTCCCAGACGTAGCCGTCGATGGCGTAGGCGGGAGGCTTAATGAGGCCGCCGTCGTTGTGGTCGCGGCTCGCGCCCATCATGAGGTCGTAGGCCACGAGCGTCTTGCCACCGACGGTGGCGGTCATCGGGTCCTTCACTTGCACCTTGCCGTCGGCATCCAGCACCGGGTTTCCGTTCTCGTCCAGCACCAGATTCGGCGTCTGGTCGTCGTTGTTCGACGCCGGCGCGTAGACGATGTTCGACTCGTGGGACACCAAGCCATCGGGCGTGGTGCCGTCGTCGGCCACCGTCTCCAGAAGGATGATGTACTCGTCGGGCTCCACCAGCTTGTTGTCGCCGGCAAGGTCGGAGTTCTCGCGATAGCCGGCGCCGGTCAGGTGGTACTTCGCGCGGAAGAGCTCGTTTTCGGTGACGCGCGGATCGCTCACGCGCACCTTGTAGCCGTAGGCCACCCACGTGTCGGTGCCGTTCACGTTGCGCAGGCCCGCCGTCTCGAGATTGTCGAAGCGGTAGGTGCCCGAGCGGTACAGATCGGGCGTGCCGGTCAGCGCGCCGTCGATGTCCTCGCCGAGCTCGGTGGGCTTCGTCTTGTCGGTATCGCGCTCGATGAGCACACGATCGGTCGTGGTCACGGCTGCAGACGCCGTGTTGCCGGCAGCCCACTTCGTGGTGTCGGGCACCCAGTTCGCGCCATCGAAGTAGTAGCGCTCGAGCGTGACCTCGTAGCCGTCGAGAGCCTCTTCCTCCTCGACGACGTTGCCGTTCTCGTCGAAGGTCACGTCCTGGATGCCGTTGTTGTTCTCATCGTTCCACAGCACGCCGGAGATGGACTGCAGGGTGGGGTGCACCATGCCCATGTCGCCGCCCTGGACAACCTTGGGCAGCGGCACCTTATGCTCCCACGCGCCGCCGTTGCCGTCGGGAATGGAATCCACCACGACCGTTTCCATGTCCACCGTGAGCCAGTCGTAGGCCGCCACGCCGTACAGCGGCGCGTCCGGACGAACCAGCTGCTCGGTGCTCACGCGGGCAAAGTCGCTCGCGTGAGCAAGCTTTGTCTTATTCTCTCCCTCGGTCACGCCCTCGCTGGCCACCACGATGCGTCCGCCGTGCTCCTCTCCGTCCACATCGCCCACCGAGGTGCGCGTGCCAGCGATCTCAAGGCCGCCCTCGGCCGCAATGACGGTGCGGTCGGTAACGGTGCGGCCCAGGCGCACGGTCTTGCCGTCGCCCTCGTATTTTGCGAAGTTCACCACGCCGAAGCGGTCGGTAGAGGCCACGTCGGACTCCACCTCATCGGCCTTGCCGGCGTGGTAGCGGGTGAGCATCCAGCTGGTGCCGTTGGCCTCGACGTCGGAGCCGTCGTGGGCCAGGCCGTCCACTTCCACCTCGTAGCTGGCCAGCGAATAGGTATCGCCGTACATCGGGGCCGAGCCGGCCGGGTAGTCGGTGGCCTTATCGGCGTTCACCAGCGTGGTGCCGGCATCCGCGGCGTCCGCCTTGCCGACGTAGCGCGGCGCGAGCTCGATCTCCTTGTGAACCTCGTCGCCGCAGCCCACCCAGCTGGTGGGCAGGTTGTAGAAGGCGTAGGTGCCCGGATCCAGGTCGTCTACCACATTGCCCAGGTAGTCGAGGCCCAGAGGACCGGTAGTCACCGTGCGGTCGCCGTCGCCGTTGATGACATACTGGACTTTCCCGTCGCGTACTGTTTCGGTCTTAGTCGGATTGTAGGTGACCACGCGCTCCCAATCGGGATTCTCGGCGGTGCCGTTGTTCTTCCAGGTGACATCGCCGCCAAAGGCGCGGGTGCGCACCCAGAAGCCCAGGGAACCCTCGTCGCCGCGAGCCGCGCGCACATCGCCCGCCGCGCCCTGCTCGGCGCGGTCGTACAGCAGCTGCCACGCGAGCTCGAGCGTCGCGTCGGTGGACTTGTCGATGGTCTTCATGGCCTCGATGGGATCCATCTTGTCGATGCCCAGCTTCTCAAGATCCTCCTTGGTCAGCAGGTTGTAGACCAGATGGGCATGGCGCAACGCGAAGCTCTTCCACAGGTCGTGGGTCACGTAGTGCCACTGGGTCAGCGCCACGGTGCGACCGGGCAGGCCGTTCTCGAAGGCAGGCTGGTAGATGCCGTCGTAGGAGCGCTCGCGCTCGGCGCGGTCGAGCACCGGGTTGCTGGCGGCCCACTGGTCGCTGTAGGAGTCGTCCCACACCACATCGGTGACGGAGGTCTCGGGAATCTTTATGAAGCCGCCGTCGCCGCCCTGCTGCACCTGAACGTTCTCGTCGGTGTCGTAGGTGACGCCCTTGTACTTCTTCCGGGTCCTACTGTTGGTGGAGCTTTCCACCGCCTCGTGGGCCACGATGACCATGCCGTCGGCGCGGCCGGCCGGCACGCGGTTCTTGAAGGCCGCGTTCTTGTCGGTATCGCCCGCCGCAGGCACGGAGTCCTGCATGTCGATGAAGCGGTTCACCAGGCCAAAGGCCTTGGTGGTGCTGTCGAGGGCGTCCAAGCCCTCGGAGGTGTAGTAGCGGAAGGCATCGGACTCGGTGCGCATGCCCTCGGCGTCACCCGCCGCCACCACGTCGTCCAGGTCGCCCGCGACGTGCGGACGGGTCAGGGTGTAGCCGGCGATGGCCTCGTTAGGCACCTGCTGGTAGAGGTCGGCCGGGTTGGTGTCGGCCACGGCTACGGTGTAGCCGCACAGATACTCGCGGTCGCTCGCCTCGCCCAGCTTCTGGGCATCGGGCTTCTTGAAGCTCGTGGGCACAAGGTCGGTGCGGTACTGGCCCAGCTCCAGATCCTCCTCAGGGTCGGTGCCGTAGGAGGTGGTGAAGGGATAGTACGGGTCGAGCACACGGTTGCCGTCCTCGTCGAGGCTGTAGGTGCGCTTCCACGTGCCGTCCGGGCCGCCGGTCTTGTCCGTGTCGTCCAGGTAGTACTTGGTCGGGCGGATGCGCACGCCGCCGATGCCGCGCTCGCCCTCGGAGACGAGGTTGCCGTCCTTATCGTAGACATCCTCCTGGCGGATGCCGTCGTAGTTGGCATCCTCCCAGATGTAGCCCTCAATGGGAGCGGAGGGCGGCACGATGTAGCCGCCGTTCATGCGGGTCTCGTTCTTGCCGAAGGCCAGATCGAAGGAGGCCAGCGGCGCATCACCGTTCTTTTCGGCGGAGTTCACCACATACGGCGTGCTGCCCGTGCGGGCGCCCTTGGCATCGGCGGTGGTGGAGCCGGCCAGCACGATGACGGAGTCCATGGTATGGATGTCGCCGTTGGAGCTGAACTTCTGGCTGCGGACGAGCGGGAAGGTCTCGGGGCCGTAGCGGTAGGCAAACGACGAGGTGCCGCGCACGTTGGCCTTGCCCTTGGAGCTCCACTGATCAACCAGGTAGTTCGGGGCAGCAAGTTTGTTCTTCACCGGGTAGTCGGAGGTCTGCACCTCGTAGTTGCCCGGCTTGAAGTCGGCGTTGCCGCGGATGGCCACGGTGTAGCCGGCCAGGTACTCCTTGCCGTTGGTGAACACGCGCACGGGCAGGTCGTCGAACTGGTAGTAGCTGTCCGCTTCCTTGCCGGTAACGCTCTTGTTGCGGGTGGTCACCGTCTTGTAGTAGAAGGGCGCCTTGGTCGTCTCGGTCGGGCTCCAGTCGCGATCGTTGCCGTACTCCGTGAACGCGCCCTGGGGCACCGGGAACCAGTGGTCGGCCGGGGCGTCCGCCTCGGGGTTCGCGTTGCCGCCGTTGGTGCGGTCGGGATCGTAGTACCACTGGCGCAGGTACAGCCTCGTCGGGCGATCGGGCACCGGCTGCTTCTCGGGGTTCTTCAGCTCGATGGTCATGCCAGTGTTGACCATATCCTCGTAAGTGCCGGGAATAAGGTTGTAGATGCCGTCCTTGTAGTCGTTGTCCTTCCACACGTAGCCGCCGATGGCGCGGTAGGCCGGAGCGATCTCGCCCACGTCGCCGGCCACCTCGGTCACTACCGGATGCGTCCACTGGTAGGTGGCCGCATCGGCGGTGTCCATGGCGTTGGATACCGGGATGTCGGCGAAGCTGGCCTGGATGCCATCAGTCTTGCCGTTGTTCACCTCGGCCAGGATGACCTGGCCGTCGTTGGCGCGCACCGAGCCGTCTGCCGCGTAGCGGTGCTGGATGGGCCAGCTCTGGTACAGGGCCTTGATGGCGCCATCGGTGATGTCGAGCTCATCGGCGTTGCCGGCCACGCCCGCCTTGGTGCCGGGCACGTCGGAGTCGACGGCGAGCCCTTTGGCGGTCGCGTCAGCGTCGGCGAAGCTTACGGGTTGATGCGGCGTGGTGATGTGCCAGGGGTCCCGCTCGCCCTTCACGTAGCCGCTCTTCAGGTAGTTCTTGGGGGCCGCCAGCTCCACGCGGTAGGCGGCAAGGAAGTACTCGTCGATGCCGCTGTTGGCGTCGAGCACCACCACGGCCGTGGGCAGGTTGTCGAAGACGTACTCGCCGTCGACCACGTCCACCAGCTTGTAGCCGGCGGCCTCCTTCGCGTCGGCCACGACCTTCTGGGCACCTCCGGCCGCATAGGTCTTCACGGCCACCACGCCCATCTTGTTGCGGGCATCGGCACGGTTCTCGCCGTTGCTCACAACCGGGATGCAGACGACCTTGCCCTGGTCGGTGATGTCGGTCGGATCCTTGACGATGGTGGCCTTGGTGGTCACCCAGTCGGAACCGAAGCCGATGTTCTGCACCCAGGCACCCACGGCAGACGCCTTGGCCGTATCGTCGGTGGACTTGGTGCCGTCAGCGGCGACCCATTCCACGAGACCAGCGTCATCGCCGGTCTTGATCTGGGCGAAGGCCGCGGCGCCCTTGGGCACGTAGTGCCACTGGGTGGCAAGCACCGTTTCGCCGACAAGCCCTTGCTCGTCATCGGCGCGGACGCCATCGGGAGCCGTGTTGTCGTCGGATTCGGTGTCGTCCCACACGATGCCGGTGATCTGGGAGGTAGGCGCCTTGAAGAGACCCGTGTTCACGTGCTCGCGCTTGAACACCTGGTTGGCCACGTCGTAGGCCACGCCTTCCATAGAGAAGGTGTAGGGGGTGTTGGCGGCCGGCGTGGAGGAGTTGGCGGTCACGATGAAGCCAGTCTTCTCGGCCAGGCCCTTGCCGTCCTGCTCCACAGGCTTGCCATCGGCGCCGGTGATGGCGCCGTTCTTGTCGGTAGCGGCGAACTGCGGGTAGCTCGTCACGATGGCCGTGTCGTAGCCGTCCACCATGGCCGAGCGGTGGATGTCGCGCTTGGCATCCGAGTCGGCGTTGGTGGCCCACACCGGCGAGGAGCTCTTGTCGCCGTTGTGGAACACCGTGAGCACGTGGCCCTCGGGCAGGTTCGGCTCGGGCAGGCGGTAGGACGCCATGGCCAGGGTGTCGTCGGTAGCCGCGGCATCGCCGGCCGCCACCGGGTTGTCGTTGGTGTCGAACTGCACGTAGGGCAGAAGCCCGGCGGTGTTGTCGTCGTTGAAGGCGAAGGCGCCATCGGCGTCGGTCTTCATGGTGTAGAAGCCGGTATACCCGGTGACCACGGTGGCCGTGGTGCCGGAGGCCTCGTCGGTCACGGTCTTGGTGACCTTGTCGCCGAAGGCCGGGTTCTTGATCCAGGCGCCCACGACCGCGTTCGCGTCGTCGCGCACCAGCTCGATCTCGTAGTACTCCTCGCCGGTGAACGTCTTGGCGGGACGCAGCTCGGTGCCCTTGTTGTTCACAACGTTGGCGGCGGTGAAAGTCACCTTGCTGTAGGTGCGCTTCGCCTCGCCTTCGCCCTCGGTCACCTCGGCCACGGTACCCGTGCCCTCAAGGTAGAACCACTGGGCGAGCTCAACGTCCTGGCCCTTGTTAGGTAACAGAGGAGAAACTTCGGAAAAATTTTTTCGTCGAGGAGATTTCCGTGCAAAAAACCCGACCAACGGACTCAGCATTCGAATCCGTTGGTCGGGTGCTTCAACCTTGGCGCAAACGAAGCGATCCGCCCCTCTTTTCAATCGAGGGCGAGCGGTTTTACTTCATGAGCTTTTTGATGAGCGCCTCGTAGGCCGCGACTGCCGCCTGAAGGTCGGACTTGTGGCTCTCCCAGTACTCGTCAAGGGCCTGGCGCATAACCTCGGCTCGCGTGATCTTCATGACCGACGCCAAAAGGTCGGCGTGTTCTCTCTGCTCGGCCGTCATGGGCACCCGCACCTGGGCGGTCATACGTCCGCTCGTCCCCTCTCCGGCTTGGACCGGCGGCTCGGCCTCAACGCTTTTCTTGCGCGGCTTGCGCGTACGGGCAGCGGCCCTAGACGCGCCGGCGGCCCGGGAAGGCGCGTCCGCATCCTCCACCGCAGCAGCCGCCGCATCGGCGGTCTCAGTTGTCCCCGCCGCACCGGCGATTTCGGCCGTCCCCGCCGCACCGGCGACCTCGACCATCCCCGCCGTATCGGCGGCCTCGACCATCCCCGCCGCGCCGGGCCGCCGCGCCAGAAGAGCCCACAGCCGGATACACAGGGTGCGCTCCAGCCAGGGGAGGAGCAGGGCGGACAGGCTGACCAGCAGGGCGTCTGCCCCAATGAGGGCCAGGGTCAGCCCCAGCATCTGCCGCCGGGTGCGGCCCATCCGCACCCCGTCCTGGAAATCGACCAGCACCAGGCGCTGGGTCAGGGCAAAGAGGCTGAAGGCGCCGGCGAAGGGGAGCAGCGTACCGGAGATGAGGATGGACTCCTCCGGACGGATCAGGACCATCACCACGGAGATGATGAACTGGATGACCAGAAAGGCTCCCCATAGGACGGCGAGCTGGATGCGGAGGACCGGGATATGGAGCTTAAAGAGAGAATACAGCATTTGTCGTCACCTCACAGAGAGCCGGGCCAGGGCCCGGAACAGCGGAAATTCCAGCAGTGCCGCCGATACCGGCAGAGACAGGAGCAGGAACAGGGGCAGATCCCCCCACACCGCGGGAGAGGCGAGGATCAGCCGGCAGGCGGGCCACAGAAGGATGAGCAGGAGCAGCCCGGTGGAGTAGATCAGGCCGCCGGACAGCCGGGAGCGGCGCATCAGCAGTCCGGAGAGGCAGCCCAGCAGAACCGCCAGAAGGGCCAGACCGAAGTACAGGACCAGGGGCAGGAGGCCGCGGGGCCAGAGGCTGTTTGGAATGGTCTTCGGAGCGGGGAGGGGGAGCAGCCAGGGCAGTACTGCCGCCCCGGCCCCCAGGAGGGCGCACAGCTGGACCCCCAGCAGGAGATCCCGCCGCCGCCCGCCCAGGGAGAGGGCCAGGGGAAGGGCGGAGAGGGCCAGATTCATCCCCTGCATCAGCAGGAACAGCAGGCCGAAGCTGGGCAGAGCGTTACAGAGGGCGGCAACAGGGCCGTCTGCCCCTCCGGCGAGCCTGGGGAGCAGGAGAACGGCACTGGTGACGGAGATGGGCAGGATCAACAGCCAGGGCCGGAGGGTGTACAGCAGAAAGCGGGCGGTGCGTCTCATGTCCTCACCTCCCAGCGGCGTCCGTCTGGCCGCACAGGGCGGTAAACACCTCCTGAAGCTCCATAGGGGCCGTGTCCAAGCCGGAGGCGTCCAGGGCCTCCAGCTGCTCCGGCGTGCCCCGGACGGTGTACAGCCTGCGCCGCCCGACGTCCCGGAGGGAGAGGACGGTCAGCTCCCGGCAGGCTGCTTCGGTCTGCTCCGCGGGGCCGGAGACGGTGCGGAACTGCTCCAGCAGTTCGTCTGTGGGGCCGTGCTCCGTGATCCGGCCCCCGTTCAGGATCAGGACCTCCTCGAAGAGGGGGGCGGCCTCACCGATGATGTGGGTGGACAGGACGAAGGTGCGCCCGGTGTGGGAGAAGTCCTCCAGCAGCAGGCGGTAAAACTGTTCCCGGGCCACCGCGTCCAGTCCGGCCGTGGGTTCATCCAGCAGGGTGAGGCCGGCGCGGCTGGCCAGGGCGGTCAGCACTGAGACCATGGACAGCTGGCCCCGGGAGAGCTGGGAGAGCTTTCGGGAGGGATCCAGGCAGAACTCCTCCAGCAGGCGGTGGGCATAGCCCTCGTCCCAGCCGGGATAGAAAATGGCGGCAGAGCGGAGATAATGTCCCAGCCGGAGGCTGGTCTGTCCGGCGGCGGGGGCCTCCCGGGCGAAGCACAGGTGGTCCAGCGCGGCCTGGTTCTCCCACACCGGCTCCCCGCCGTAGGTGACGCTGCCCCGCTCAGGGGCCAGCTGGGCGGTGAGAATGGACAGCAGGGTGGTCTTGCCCGCCCCGTTGCGCCCCAGCAGGCCATAGATCTTCCCTGGCTCCAGGGTCAGCTCCAGCTCACGCAGGACCGCTTTCTTTCCAAAGGATTTGCACACCCCCTGGGCGCGCATGGTTCCGGTGTTCATCCGGCTCACTCTCCTTCCTCAAATGCCTTGCGGACCATGGCCAGCAGCTCCTCCTCCGACAGATCCAGGGAGCGGGCCTCCCGGACCAGAGGGAGCACATAGCCGTCATAGAAGGCGGCACGCCGCTGGGCCTTGACGGCCTCCTCCGCGCCGGGGGCCACGAACATCCCGATGCCCCGGCGCTTATATAGGACGCCGGAGGCCGCCAGAAGGTTGATGCCCTTGGCGGCGGTGGCGGGATTGATGCGGAAGGCCCGGGCCAGCTCGTTGGTGCTGGGGACCTGCTCCTCCTCCCGATAGACGCCCCGAAGGATGTCGTCCTCCAGCATCCGGGCGATCTGAAGATAGATCAGGGGCTGTCCCCCGGGGGGCGTTCCCATGTGATCCCCTCCTTGTTCTTTGGTTCATTACTTGTGTAATGAACCATATCACATGGACAGGAGGATGTCAAGAAAGAAGTTGACAACCGTCCGATTTCGGACTATAATATGGTCCGAAATCGGACGATATGGAGGCTGCCATGGAAGAGCTGACCTTTTCCCAGTTTATCCGGGCGTTCAATGAGGCGGATAAGGAAATGAATATCATTTACCACCGCCTGGCCCGGCACTACCGTCTGTCGGACAGCGTGTTCTGGGTGCTGTATCTGCTGGGGGAGGCCCAGGGGCCCATGACCCAGACCAAGCTGTGCGGCGCGCTGTTCCTCAGCAAACAGACGGTGAACTCCGCGCTGAAAAAGCTGGAGAGCCGGGGGTATCTGCGGATGGAGAGTATGTCCGGCGACCGGCGCAACAAGCTGCTGTCCCTGACGGACCGGGGGGAGGAGCTGCTGCGTCTGGCGGTGGAGCCTACCCTGGCTATGGAGGAGCGGGCCTTTCTGCGCCTGACGCCGGAGGAGCGGCGGACCTTTTTGGGGCTGACGCATCGATATTTGGACGCCATCCGGGAGGAGACGGAGCCGCTGCTGGCCCAGCCTGTCCCGGAGGAGTGGGAGGAAGTATGAAGATCAAGCTGTCAGATCATTTTACATACGGGCGGCTGCTGCGTTTTACCCTGCCGTCGGTGGTGATGATGGTGATCGCCTCGATTTACAGCGTGGTGGATGGACTGTTTGTCTCCAATCTGGTGGGAGATATGGCCCTGTCAGCGGTCAACATTATCTTTCCTGTCTCCATGATTATCGGGGCCTTCGGCTTCATGCTGGGGACGGGGGGGAGCGCGATCGTGGCGCGCACATTAGGGGAGGGCCGCCGGGAGCTGGCTCAGCGGTACTTCTCCATGATTATTTACGCCGTGATCCTGCTGGGGGGCGCGCTGACTGTGGTGAGCGTCTGGCTCACAGAGCCTATTGCCCGGCTGGCGGGGGCCAGCGATGTGCTGGTCCGGGACTGTGTGGTCTATGGACGGATCCTTCTGCTGGGAAGCGTTCCGTTCATGCTCCAGGTCTGCTTTCAAAGCTTTTTTGTGGTGGCGGAGCGGCCCCAGCTGGGGCTGGCGTACTCTATTGCGGCGGGTGTGACCAATATGGTGCTGGACTATGTGCTCATCGCGGTGTTCCATCTGGGGATCGCAGGGGCGGCCATCGCTACCGTGCTGGGGTATGTTGTGGGCGGCATCATTCCGCTGTTCTACTTTGCCACGGGGGAGCGTTCCGGCCTGCGGCTGACCAGGAGCCAGCTCTATCCCAGGCAGCTGCTTCAGGCGTGCAGCAACGGCTCATCCGAACTGATGAGCAACATCTCCTCCTCGGTGATCAGTATTTTGTATAATCTCCAGCTGATGCGCATGGTAGGTGAGCTGGGCGTGGCGGCCTACTCGGTGATGATGTATGTGGATTTTGTCTTTGTGGCCGCATTTTTGGGCTTTTCCATCGGCAGCGCGCCCATTGTCAGCTACCACTACGGCGCGGACAATCAGAGCGAGCTGAAAAGCGTGTTCCGCAAGAGCCTGTGGGTCGTCGGGGTGACCTCGGCTGCGATGGTGGTGGTCTCGGAGGTTTTGAGCTATCCCCTGTCCTTTGCCTTTGTGGGATACCACCCGGAGCTGCTGGAGATGACCGTGCAGGGCTTCCGCCTGTTTGCGCTGGGCTATCTGTTCTGCGGTATCAATATTTATGCCTCCTCCTTCTTTACCGCCCTGTGCAACGGGGTGGTGTCGGCCCTGCTCTCCTTCCTGCGCTCTCTGCTGCTCCGGGGCGGGATGGTGCTGCTGATGCCCCTGCTGTTTGGGCTGGACGGGATCTGGTCCGCGGTGATCGCCGCCGAGGGGCTGGGGGCTGTGGCGGCGGTGTCCGCGCTGGCCTCGGTTTCCTCCGTATCTTCTTTGGAAGCATCGTCCTCGGTATCTTCGGTATTCTCAAGAGACGAATCGTTATC
>OLRU01001791.1_pt1 | contig 17026 bp, 16 predicted proteins | sample 1672961 | NCBI WGS metagenome assembly OLRU01 (sample SAMEA3136741, study PRJEB25190) | human gut metagenome | biome: human gut; feature: human-associated habitat; material: faeces | place: Austria | collected 2013
AAATTATATTTTAAGGTGGGTAGTGACTGGGAAGAAGTTGTAAGGCTTCGTAATGAAATTGCGAAGTTAAAACAAGAGTTAATGAGCATGGATGGCACACGGTCTCCTGCCGCTTTTAAGGCTTTGAATGCCCAACTTGCTGCATCCAACCAAAGATTGGATGAGTTGGTGACTAATGCAGCTAAAGCTGGAGCAGAGATGGAAACGGGATTCAAAAGGAAAATCTTCGATGCTTCCCAGGTCGTGAATGGATTCACAGAGAAGATTCTTGCTCAAAAAGCGGTAGTTAAGGATATTGAAGCGGATGTAAAACGACTTGGGGATGCTTATCGTATAGCATTGAAAAGGAATCCGTTATCAGCAAATAGCAAGTTAGAAGAATACAATGCTGCCCGCAAAGTTCTTGATGAAGAAAAGGCGGCTTTATTTGGATTAACCCAACAACAAGCCGAAGCGCGTCTTTCCGTAAAGAAACTTCGGGATGAATACGCCCTTTACAATGATAATGCTAAGGAAATCGTAGAAAGTAACAACGGTATCGCTATTTCTTGGAAGAAAGCATTGGCGGTTATTGGTGGTGCTGGAGTATTAAAGGCATTAGGTTCTGAAATGATTCGTGTTCGTGGAGAATTTCAATCCATGCAGACTGCTATTGAGACTATGGTTGGAAAGGATGTGGCAGGACAACTGATTCCGCAAATCAAGGAGCTGGCTAAGATTTCTCCACTTACTATGTCAGATATGGTTGGAGCAGAAAAGATGATGCTTGGATTTAACATACAAGCAGAAGACACTATCAAATACTTGAAAGCCATTAGTGATATTTCTATGGGGGAATCCAGTAAGTTCAATTCGCTGACTTTGGCATTTTCACAGATGTCAGCAGCGGGTAAACTTATAGGGCAGGATCTGAATCAAATGATAAACGCTGGATTCAACCCGTTACAGATTATCTCCGAAAAGACCGGAAAATCTATCGCAACTTTGAAAGATGAAATGTCCAAAGGTGCTGTTTCCGCTGAAATGGTTCAACAGGCATTCATTGATGCAACTTCCGCAGGTGGTAAGTTCTATAATATGTCTGAGAATGCTTCAAAGACTATCAATGGTCAGTTGTCTATGATGCAGGATGCTTTGGATTCCGTGTTTAACGAATTGGGAATTAAGTCAGAAAGTGTTATCATGGACGGTATTCAAATGACAACTTCGTTGATTCAGAATTATGAAACAGTAGGGAAGGTCTTGGCTGGATTAGTGGTTACTTATGGTACATACCGGACCGCAGTGATGCTTGTTACTGCTGCCGAAAGTAAACATACTCTTGTGGAGATTGGACTTACCAATGCCCGTTTATTGGCACGAAAAGCGCAGTTAGCTTTAAACGCTGCAATGCTTACCAATCCTTATGTAGCTTTAACTGTCGTTATCGGTGGGCTTGCTACTACAATGTGGGCAATGTTTGATAGTACAACTGCTGCCGCCCGTGCTCAAAAAGAATATAATGGCATTAAAGATGCAGCATTTAAAAAAGAACAGGAACACAAGCTGAGAATCGAAGAATTATTGACGGCTGCTCGTGATGAGAGTTTGGCTACTCTTACTCGGCAAAAATCATTAGAAGAACTTCGTAAAGAATACCCTAAAATTTTCGAACAATACGATATTGAAAAGCTAAAGTTGGAGGATATCTTAAAGTTGAAGCAAAAAATAAACGAAGAAGATTCAAGGCGTTCTGTTCAAGGCAGGAGAGATGATTATAATGCTCTAAAACAAACGATTGCTAACCAACGGAGATATTTGCAGCTATTTGATAATGCCGATTTACGGAAGAATATGTCTGATTTCGATAAGGAAATATGGAAAATGTTTTCTGGTAATCAGTCATACGTACAGGTGCGTGAGCAAATGGAGAAAAACTCTGAACTTTTAAAAAAGTATCAGAAAGACATGTTGGATGATAATATTTCCGCTTACAAATCCAATCTTAAAAACTATTCTAAGGAGAAGCTTGAAACGGAATTGAAACTTGCTCAATCGTCTGCATCCAAACGCAATGGTTTTGTTGTAAACGGGATGATGGTTAAAGGTGGGGATTTAGAAAGTGTTATTTCTTCAATTAATGGAGCGTTGGCTAAAAAGAAATCCCCTACTACCTACAAGCAGGATTATGAGAAAGCGAAGAAAGACTGGGATGATGCTAAGAAGAAACTTTCTGAAATAGAAAAGGATAAATCCAAGTTTACTTCAAAGCAGTATGAAGAAGCTAAGAAACGAGTAGAAACAACTGAAAAAGCCTATAAAAATTTGGGCGGTATTACCGGAAGTTCATTAACCAAACAAGATAATCAAACCGAGAAACTTCGTAAGCAGACTGATAAATATAATGCCCTCCTTGATAAGCAATCATTAGAACAGCAACGTTCAGCCGAGGATTTGCAAATGAGAGTTGATGAAGCCCGAATCAAAGCTATGGATGAAGGTTCTGCCAAGACTATCGCTGAAATGGAACTCAACTTTGAAAAGGAGATGCAGGCTATTGACCGACAAAAAGAAGATGCTTTTCGGAAGAAAGTTGAGGATGCTCGCGCTGCATGGGAAGCTAATCCGAAGAATAAAGGCAAGTCTTTTAATGCCACCGATATAAAGCTGTCTGATGATGAGCAAAACTATTATGATGAACTATACAAGACAGCCATTATCAGTAATGAAAAGATATATAAGGATTTGGCAGAGCGCTATTTGTCTTATGCCGATGAACGTCTTGCCATTGAAAAGAAATTTAATGATGATATTTCAATATTACAGGAAGCCCGCAAGAAAGCGGAAACCAAAGGTGATGCTAGTGAAATAGCCCAAATAGACCGAAGCATTGAGAAGCGTACAGAAATCAAGAATGAAGATATATTCAAACTTGATGCTGAACAATTCAAGAAAAATATGAATTGGGAACAAGTCTTTGGTAATCTTGACAAGGTTTCTACTGATACTTTGAAAAAGTTGAAAGCGAACCTTAAAGACTTTATATCATCTCAAAAGGATTTATCTCCTGAAAGCCTTAAAGAACTGGTAGATGCTATTGAACGGATTGATGATAAGGTTTCAGAACGTGATCCTTTTGAAACTATGTCTATTTCTTTCAAATCCCTCAAAGAAGTCACGGATGCACAGCGTGAAGCACAGAAAGCGTATAACAAAGCTTTGGAAGAAGGTACTGATGAAGAAAAGAAGAATGCCAAAGCCACCCTTGAAAGTGCAAAGAACAGCAAGCAGAAAGCCCTATATGAAGCCACGGATGCTTTACATAAAGGAATTAATGAGATAGGGCAATATGTCGATGCCGGTAATCAAGTTATCGGTATCATGGAAACGCTTGGTATAAAAACACCTGAATGGATGGAAGGAACAATGTCCGGTTTTGGTGAGATGCTGAACGGACTTGGAAATATCGACTTGATGAAGCCTATGTCTATCATCACCGGTAGTCTACAAACCGTTAAAGGGGCTTTGACTTCTGTTATTTCTTTGGGAGGATTAATACCGGGTTTGGATGGTGCCGATTATTCTCACTATAACGAGATGGTCGAGGAATATAACAAACTCAATGAGATATGGGATGAGCTGATAGACAAGAAGCTGGAATACATCAACACATCCTACGGAGCAGAAGCGGACAAGGTAGGCAAAGAGGCTCTTGAACTTGTCAACAAGAGCATTGAGGCGTACAGAATACTTGGGCGTGAACGATTAAACTCCGGTGCGTCTGCCGGTTCTCATTCCATTGGCAAGCGCATGGCAAAGAATACCTCGTCAAGCGACTGGCAGGACATTGCCGACGCACTCGACATGTCAGTCAAAGACGCCAAGGATTTTATAGGTACCGGACGCATGACAGGATTGTTTGACCTGACTACTGAACAGTTGGAGAAACTAAAGTCAGAAGCGCCTACTTTTTGGGCTAAATTAGATGGCGATGTGAGAGATTATCTTGATAAGATTATCGAGGGGGAGGAGCGTATTGAGGAAATCCATAATCAGATAAACAAGCAGCTTACACAAACCACATTCGATAGTGTGTACAGTAATTTCATAGATACCCTTATGGACATGAAAGCATCGTCCAAAGATGCAGCCGAAGACATTTCGGAATACTTCATGCAAGCTATGCTCTCCGAGCAGATAGGCACACTTTATCAGGACAAGCTAAAGAAGTGGTATGAGAAGTTTGCAAAGGGTATGGAGGATGGTTCTTTGACGGAATCCGAAAGAAATGCGTTGAACAGCGAGTATATGGGCTACATTGAAGAAGCGATGAAGCTTCGTGACGAGCTTGCCGCAGCCACCGGATATGACAAGATTTCGCAAGAATCAACATCCCAGTCAGCTTCATCCAAAGGTTTTCAGGCAATGAGTCAAGATACTGGCGAAGAGTTGAACGGTAGGTTTACAGCATTGCAGATTGCAGGAGAAGAAATAAAAAATCAGAATATTATTCAATCTCAATCACTTAATCTACTGACAGTAAAAGCAGATGCTCTACTTTCCATAAATACGGAAACAAGAAATATTGCTGATGATACGAGGAATTTGATAGCGCAATCTTATCTTGAACTGGTACAGATTTCAGAAAATACAGGGGCAATCGTCAAACCTATTCAACAGATGCAAAGAGATATAGCAGAAGTTAAAAAGAATACAGCAAAATTATAGTCTATGGATGAATTATTAATTAATGGCGAAAACGCTTATACAACATGGGGTGTGAGAATGGGAGAGGGGTTTCTTGATGTTATTGGGGCATCCGCTCCCATGAAGGATTTTATTGAGAACAAAAGCCGACTTGAACATGGGAAACGGGTAATAATCAATAATCCTAAAGTCGATGAGAGGGAAATAACTCTTTCGTTCACAATTGAAGGAAATTCCCAGTCCGATTATCAATCAAAGAAAAAAGCTTTCTTCGATGAGCTTTATAAAGGCAAGATTGATATTCAAATCCCGGCTAATAGTAGCGAAGTTTACCATCTTATTTATACTGGCAAGAGTGTCACTTACGCACAGGGTTTAGACCGAACTTTCGGAAAAATTTCAGCCAAGTTCAACGAACCGAATCCGGCAAACAGAACCTAATTCACGACATTGGTTCTATTGTCGTGAATGTGAGTGCTCAAAATTGGGCACTCTTTTTTTTATCTCCGAACTTTGAAGACGTGGAACAAATCGACATCAAAGACATATCCGGTGCTATCCTGCTTACTACCCTTCCCAATGAAGGCTGCAAGCGTAAGTTTACTCTTATGAAGGAGGACTACATCACGTTAAAGTTCTCCTTGGAGAGTCCTATATTCTTCAAACTTGGTTCATACGTGGAGTGCGACTTCGGGCTGTTCGAGGTGTGTGACTTGCAGAAGCCAGTATTCAACACCGATAGCGCAGGCTACGACTATGAGTTGCAGCTTGACGCCCACTACTGGAAATGGAAAAACAAAATCTTTAAATATACCCCCGAAGTGGCCGGGCAGGAAGCGTCCTGGAATCTCACCGCTTCACTTGATGTTCAAGCCGGTATAGTCCTTAGAAATTTGAAAGCTCTTGGTTATGCGTATAAAGGTCAGGATTTTGTTTTCTCCATTGACAGCACTGTAGAGAATAAGGCGCTACTGATGACTTATGACAACATCAACATCCTTGACGCCTGCTTCTCTATGGCAAAGAAATGGGATTGCGAATGCTGGGTGACTGAAAACATCATCCATTTCGGACGTTGTGAGTCTGGCGATGCGGTGGATTTCGAGATTGGGAAAAACGTGCAGGAAATGCCACAGTCAGAATCCCAGTCCACCTACGCCACCCGTATCTATGCTTTCGGCTCAACAAAGAATATCCCATCTGACTACCGCCCCGTTGATGAGACTGTAGTGCTGAACGGCGTGGTGCAAAAACGCTTAATGTTGCCCGAAGGAACTCCGTACATAGACGCTTATCCTGGTATGACCATCGAGGAAGCCATCGAACAAGTGGTTATCTTCGATGAGGTCTATCCCCGAAGGGTCGGCACGATGTCGGACATTACCATCAAGGAATACACTGACAAAGTAGAAAATGCCGACGGGACTACCACTGAAAAGAAGTGGAATGCCTACCGCTTCAAGGATACTGGTATTACCTTCTCAAAGGACTATATCCTTCCCGGCAAGGAATTGAAAATCACTTTCCAATCCGGCAAGTTGAATGGTATGGAATTCGCTGTGACATTCGACCCTGAGGGAAAGCCGGAGAAACTTGAGAACGGTGGCTGGAACCCTGAGGCACAACTTTGGGAGATAGTCAGGAATGAGGACTACGGCAGACCGCTTCCGGATGGAGTGCTTATCCCCGAAAATGGTGATACTTACATCTTATCAGGCTGGAATCCCATGAAGATAGCTGAAATGGGACTGGTAGCAGAAGCACAGTTGGAGTTAAAGGACAAAGCCGATAAGTACGTTGCCAAATCAAAGATAGACCCTTCTACATATAACTGTAAGATGATGTCGGATGTCGCATACAGTGAGGACGGCATTCACAACCTCTACAGCATCGGTCAAAAGGTCAACCTTATCAACAAGGCCTATTTCGAGAACGGAAGGCAGTCAAGGATTATCGGATTTGAATTCAATCTTGACCTGCCTTATGATTCCCCTATATATACTGTCGGGGAAACCGCTGCCTATTCCCGTATTGGGGAGCTGGAGGAGAAGCTTGAGAGCCTTACTCTGAAGGGACAGACCTATACTGGCAGTGGTAGTAGTGGCGTGTATGTGATAAGAAGGAATGACTCTACACCGGCCACGGATAGTAACGTGTTTTCGGCTTTGCGTTCCTTGGCTATGTTCCTTCGCAAAGACCGAGCTGACGGCACAAATTTTCTGTTGAAGTTCGGCGAGTTTATCGACTCTATGGTCGCAGGCAAGGGTGCCGGAATATTCCCTGACGGCCGCGCGCAGTTTGAACGCCTTGAAGTCCGCGATTCCCTTACTGTCCTTGAACTTATCTTCAACCGTCTCTCTGCCATGGAGAGCGACTATTCCTTCTCCGAGTCCGGTACCATCGAAAGTGTATCGCAGCTTGAAGACGGCACATACAGCCTGAAGATGAAGAAACGGTGGGATAACGACTTTACTGCACTGGCAGAAAACGATGTTGTATATGGTGTTGTCAATGACCTTGCATCAGGTGGCGGCAAGTATTATACCTCCTGGCTACGTGTCTTGCATGTTGACATCTCAGCCAATACGATCAACGCTGTGATGTACCCTGATAGCGAGGTGCCGGGTGGCAAGAATTATCCTCCTGAGCCGTTGATGATATTATCACACCGTGGCAACCCGGTTGATACTGAACGGCAGGGTTATTGGTATCTGTCATCCCGTGAGCATTGTATCTGCATGCTTAACGGGGTCACAAAACCCATCCTTGAGGAAAGCAACTATTCGGTGATCGTCGGCAGGCTGAAGCATCTGTCTCTGTTCGACAACCTGCCCATCAACTACCTGCACTCTTATATCTACGTTCGGGGATTGGTAGCGCAGGACATCCACCGCATCGACTTCCAAGGCGTATTGCCCCGCATCGCCAACGACCGCGGCGAGTGGAGCATGGAGACCGCCACGGGAGCAGAACCCTACCAAGCCGACCGCGAGGCACAGACCGAGACCGTACGTGTGATGATGTACGATACCGTGTGGCACTACGGATGCAAGTGGATGTGTCTTGTTTCCGACACTACCGACGAACCGAAGTACGGAGCAGCGGGCTGGGCAATGGTCGAGGGCAATCCGGATTTCAGCATCGACATTGAGAGCAGCAACGGCTGGTACTTCGATGCGGAGCGTTTTGCGACCACCCTCACCATTACCGGTGAGCTGTACAACCGTGATGTGACGACGCATATCCTTGACAGTGATGTGGAGTGGACGCGCGACACGGGCAACGTCACCGAGGACAACGCCTGGGCGGTCGCACACGCGGAAACCGGCAAGTCACTGCCGCTGACGGTCAACGACCTCGGCCCCGACTATATGAACATGACCGGGTGCAAGTTCATCGCACGGGTATTGCTGCGTGACGGGCAGAACAATTATGAGACAATGAATTATATAACTTTCTAATTATGCAGACTATACAGAAGAAGATAGAGGTCAACTACCGCCCTCTCCAGACCAGCGGCGGGATAGAGGTTGTCGGCAGCGTGCCGGACGTGCAGGTGTACCAGGCTGACAAGGCCGAGTACACTCCGGACTACACGCTTACCCCCCTGACGCTGTTCCCCCGGTGCAATGCTACCGACCCGGATGCGGTGGTCAAGGTGGGTGCGGTCAACGCGTCATTGGTCAACATGAAGTGGTACGAGCGCTTGAACGGTGTACGGACATTGATTACATCTGCCAACAAGAGCTATGTCATTACCGAGACCGGAGCCGAGAAGGGTAAGATACAAGTGAAAAAGAACGCCGTTCCCGGCAGTCCGGTAACACTGGAGTTCTACGCCGAGTATGTCGATGCGAAGCGTACTGGACAGACGCACGTCTACCGTTTCAGCCGTCTTGTTCGCGCCGTAGATGGCAGCGAAGCACAGCCTAAGCTGGTGATTGATTCTCCTTCTTCTTTGGATTGGAATCCTTGCCGTGATATATCAAAACATATCATTACCGCCAAGCTGCTTGTTGGCGATGTAGATGTCACAGCAACCAACAAGTGCAAGTTCTTCTTCTATCGGAAGCTGAATACGGGCGCACTGGAGCAGATTACCGACGGTAACGGCGACAATGACTGGGAGTTCGTATCACTTGCCAAAAACGTGCTTACCATAGACCGGGACTATATCGGCCACGAACAGACCTACGTCGTGAAAGCATCGTACTCGAAGGACGGTGCTCCTTCATCCAAGCCGGACAGTGACATAGACTATGTCTCCACCACCATCCGCAGGCGTATTCCCAGCATCGAGATTGACTGGGAGGGATTTCCGCAGCAGGTGGCAGACGGAACCAAGATGATATACCCGAAACCGGTCATCCGTGATACGGCAGGGATTGTCCCCAATCCCCAGGCCATCCTTGAGTGCGAATGGTACACGAAGGCGGCCGGCGCCTCCTCATACGTGCTGGCCGCTGCCGGGTACTCGCCCTCCATCCCGTGCACCGACGGCATGATGCTACAGCTGAAGGTGATTGACAAGGGCCCGTATGCGGCGGTGGTGACATCTGACGGCAAGTACGTGACGGATGACAGCGGTAAGTTTATAGTGGCAAGGAAAAGGGATGTTTAACCATTAATCGATAGCAGTATGGCATTTTATATCAAAGTGACGAGAGAGGTTGCGGACAAGCTGGGAGTGGCAGGAATCCGCAACAGCACTGCCGACGGCAATGTGCTGTTATGGCAGGCCGATGTGGCAGGCTTTCCCGGCGATACGGTATTCGACCGGGCGGCAGTAGTCGGGGGCGTGTGCCTTTCCCCGCAGCAGGCCAAGGGTGAGATAGACGGCGTGGAAGATCCGGTGGAGGTCGCCACTCCGGAGGGTTTCATGGATAAAGACGGGGAGGAGGTGACCGATGAGCGTAGCGAGTAAGGTCGGGCAGGTAATTTTTTCGCAAAAGTCTGGCGTTTACATGCCAGCGATTATGTGCGACAAAGGCGACCTCTATCAAGAGTATGATGGTGAATCGGGTGCTCCGACAAACATAGCCCCCGACTTCACCACGATGAAGCCGACGCTCTCCTTCCTTCTCACCTCCTCACGGGTGGCTGAGGGGGTTGTGGTGCCCTCTTCCATCAGGTGGTATTTCAATGACGTCGAGGTCAAGTTCTCGGGCAACGTCTCCACGAACACGTTCGGCGGCGAGACGGGTCATTTCAAGTTCATTCCCTACAAGGCGGGCACTACGAACTATTACGGGCTTCAGATCGTGAAGAACCTGGTGAAGGCGTCGTCCGGTGCGAGCTGCAGCGTCAAGGCGGTGGCTACGGTGACCGTGGGCAACGTGTCGGATGAGGTGCAGTTCGTCTACAGCATCCCCATCACCAAGGGGGTGGGCAACCAGAACGTGGTGACCATCGTTTCCGGAGATGACAAATACTTTGCCATCCGTGAGAAGGGAGGCAGTGTTGTCCTCACGGCAATGGCGAGACGTGGAGCGTCAGAGATCACCTCCGGACTAACCTACAAGTGGTCCAGTCTGGTTAACGGTGCCTGGCAGACACTCGTCAACCAGACCGGCAAGAGTCTGACCGTTACGGACAGCCTGGTTGACACTACGGGCATCTTTAAGGTGGAGGTGTCGCAGGGCGGCAATCTGATAGGCCTTGACACGCAGACGGTGATGGACTTGTCAGACCCCTACGACATCATCACGAATCCCAATCCCGAGGATGAGACGATTACGGCCGGTTCCGGCGGTTCTGTGACCTATACGCCTATCCTTGTCAAGCGGGGACAGACCACGAAGGCAAAGAATATGCTGTTCTATTTTGTCTTTATGGATTCGGCAGGGGTCATTCTCAATCCGGCTACGGCGAATGTGGCTGCGGCAAGCGGTACCTGCACTGAAGCTATGTGCCAGCAGGCAGGCGGCAATGTTTCATGGACAATCTCAACGGCAGCATGATATGGCAAAGAAAGCGTTGGCAAGCAAGACGGGAGAAGTGAAGTATCTCCAGCAGGGACCGGTCGGCCCGCTGGTCTATCCGACCGGGGAGTACGCGGCATCCGTATCCTATACCCGTACCCCACTGTCCGCACCCATGGTGCTGTGTGAGGGGCAGTATTACGTATTGAACAAGGAGGGCACCTTCAAGAATATTAATCCGAAAAAGGACTATGCGGCCAACGGCAGCAAGGCCACCTGGGTGCTAATGGACAAGGTCAGGTATTCGTTCGTCGAGATTCTGATGGCGAACTTCGCAAAACTGGCGAGCGCCGTATTCTACGGGCAGTACATGTTCTCCCAGTACGGGGTGAGAGCGGACGGTTCGGCCGTTGAGACGGAGGGCGGGTACAAGGACTTCAATTACAGTGATCCGATGAATCCGGCGAACGGGTTCAGGCCGAACCTGCTGATTGACTTCTTGAGGGGGATCTTTTATGGAAGAAATGTCGAGGTTGACGGCGGCGTGTTCAGAAACATCAGCTCCCCCAACGGTGCATTCCGGATAAAGGATAACGGTGACATTGAGATTATCGGCAAGCTCTCCACTTCACTGAATGGAACGAGAATCGAGTTGGATCCGGATACCAACTCCATCAGGATGTACAACCAGAACAATAGTGTTATCGGTGAAATCAAGTTTATGGAAGAGCAATGGAATGGAAACGTCAATTACCTTCCTATGGTCAGATTGAGGAACTACCATAACGGTGAGGAATTTGGCGATACTATTCTGCGAGCAGGCTCGATTATGATCAATGAATCGTCGTTGGGAAATGATGTATACAGTTCTCTCATAAATCCATCCATCGGGTTGGTGTTTTCCAAGAATGGGGTGGAAACGAAACGCTATTCGAACAGTTAGCATAGGATAATTATTAACAAAACGAGAATAAAAACAAAATGTTAAACCGGTTGTCGTTTTTATCCGAAAATGACGACCCTCAAAAGTACAAGGATGATAGAGAAAGTAAAGTTATCAGAAGTGGCAACCGGCAATCCGGCATCACTTATTGGGTTAACATCCGGTCAAAGCTTGGCGCAAATGCCTATAGACCGTTTGCCAAAGACTGAGTATATCGCTATGGCATCGGGAACGGACAAATTACGATATACACAATTAAGGTATAGTACTACTTCAGGGGCAGGAAGCAGGATTCTTTTGATTGTCCCCATTTCCGGACTGACTGATAAAATGGATGCAGCCGGAGCCTTTGGTAGCCTATATGTGTTAAGAGCCGGAATGAGCTACATGCCTATGATGGTAAAAGCTGATATAATGCTGTTCCGTTCCTCTTCATTCCTTGTTAATGATATGAATGTAATGGGAGCAAGTGCCGATGGTCCTGTAAACTTCAAATTGGGACATTGTACTTATGAAGGGCAGTTATATCTTGCGGTTAAATTCAATACGGAATTTTCTATAACAACTTGCTTTCAAGGATTCTACACGTCAGATTGTGTATTCCGTAACGTTCTTGAAGAGAATGTTACGGACTGGACAGACTTACTATGAAATAAGCGGAGGAAATTCTTTTAGCCGTATTAATAATCTGTAGAAATGCTCAGTAACTTTTACTTTTATTGTGCTCATTGCTGTCTATTGCTTATTTCCGTCATATCCTTTGACCCTCAAAAGTACAAAGGTATGATAGAAAAGGTTAATATAACAGATGCCAATGTGGTTGAGTTAATTAGAGAAAAACTGCCTGCTGCAACAGAAGCAAACAAGGGACTTATGCAAGCTAATGGATTTGAACAAGGTAAGAATATATTAAATGAAGAATACGATAGTAAAATCAGTGCTGGTGTATATTCATCTACTGATAATTTAGATAATGTGGGGACTGGGATTTTATTAGTGCTAAGAGGGTTTCAATACACAGCCCATTTATATATTACTAACTCTGCAAAAATATATATTAAAACCATTCGTAGCAATGGAGAGGTTTTGAAAGATTGGACGTTAATAAATAATACCATAACATAAGAGACTTTTGGAGTATCCATTTTCCTACCCTATCCTTTGACCCTCAAAAGTACAAGGGATATGATAGAGAAGGTAAACATAAGTCAAGCCTTGAACAGCTTATCTGTTAAGGATGATGCAGATTTTTTCTATGGGGAAACAAGTAGTGAACCGGTGAAGATTAAGAAAAGCGACCTTAATTTGCAAATGAACAAAGCAAATATTGTTAAAGATGGAGACTTAAACAACCTTGTAGAAGCTGGAGAATATAGCGTATGGAATAATGTGGCAAACATTCCAACCAATAGCTTTTATTGGGTCAAAGTTATAGGTTCAGCTGATTTTGTACAAATAGCAATATCCTTTATCGACCTGAAAGAGTATAAGAGGTCACGAGTCAATGGTGTTTGGACTCAATGGAAATGATTTTTACTACTAAATAGAATATTTCCTAATACATTCTTTTTCATTCGTATCTTCTGACCCTCAAAAGTACAAAGGATATGATAGAGAAGGTAAACATAAGTCAAGTAATGAACCAGTATCAGATAGTAACTGATGCAGACTATGTGTGTGTGGAAAAAGGGAATAGCCAGGGGAAGATCAATAAGGGTGATTTGCTTAATGCAATGTTTCAAAAAGGAACACCCGTAAAAGATTACAACTTAAATACAGAAATTGGTATATACTACATAAACGTTAGCGTTAATGGCACCATCAACGGACCATCCAATTCAATTAGCTATGGTATTCTTTTTGTACTTAAAGCATTAGTGTCCACTAAAAAATCATAGTCGTTCTTTGAAATTGTTGAAATTCAGTTTGTTGTAATGGTATTTGGTGCGCAACGATTTGAAATTACTTTTGCAGTCTGAATCAGACTGTTATGAATAAAGACAAATATGTTTTTTCTCAATTAGTCACATTTCTTGATGAGTTCAAGTTCTTGCGTATCGTCAAGAAGTATGAAGGCAACAAATACATTAAAAGCTATACCTGTTGGAATCAGTTGCTTACGATGATGTTCGGTCAACTTTCCAACCGTGAGAGTTTAAGAGACCTCATCGTGTCACTGGAGGCTCACACCGGAAAACTCTATCATCTGGGAATCGGCAAGTCCGTAACACGAAGCAATCTTAGCAAGGCTAACGAGCAACGTGACTATCGCATCTTCCAGGAATATGCAACCTTCATGATAGCCGAAGCGCGCAAGCGTAGAATCGAAAGAATCTTTGAGCTTGACGGTCATGTCTATGCTTTTGATTCCACCACGATTGACCTTTGTCTGTCAGTGTTCGAGTGGGCTAAATTCCGCAAGCATAAAGGCGGAATCAAGATGCATACGCTCTACGATGTGGAAGCGGAAGTTCCTGCATTTGTGCATATTACTCCTGCTAATATTCACGATACAAAAGCGATGTCTGTGATTCCTTATGAACGTGGTGCGCATTATATATTTGACCGTGGTTACAACGATTTTGGCAACTTGTATACGATAGACCGCATAGGTGCTTTCTTCGTTGTACGAGCCAAAACCAATGTACGCATCAAGCCCAAAACGTGGAAGCGAAGATTGCCTGAAGGTGTCATTTCTGATGTCATCGGATGTTTTACGGTTTATAAAAGTTCCAAGGATTACCCCGATGAACTTAGAAAGCTCATTGTTGAAGACCCCGAAAGTGGCACACGATACATTTTCCTGACGAACAATCTTGACGCTTCGGCTGAGCTGATTTCTCGGTTATACCGAAATAGATGGAGTGTGGAGCTGTTTTTCAAATGGATTAAACAACACCTTAAGATAAAGAGGTTTTGGGGAACTTCGGAGAATGCTGTACGCATACAAATATATTGTGCCATAATTACTTACTGCCTTGTGGCGATAGTACAACACGATATGAAGTTAGAGCGAAACATCTACGAAACCTTGCAAATACTCGGCATCTCGCTAACCGATAAAACTCATCTTAGAGATTTGTTCGACAAATCGAATTTCAAAAATATCAAAGAGCTAAATGATTCAAGTGAATCGAATTTATTTAATTTTTAACCGACTAGTGACCAAAAAATTTTTAGTGGACACTAGTGTACTTAAAGGATTAAATAATTATATTGTTCAAATAGCATGTAGTGTTACTGGCCTTCTAAATGTATTCATAAGGACAAGAACTGAACTTGCTTGGAGTGAATGGAAATCAGTAAATATTACCTAATATGACGGTATAATTTGCTCCTTTTATTTCTTATCGAATCTTCTGACCCTCAAAAGTACAAGGGATATGATAGAGAAAGTTAACATAACAGATTCCAATGTAGTTGAGTTAATCAGAGGGAAACTACCCATTGCAACAGAGGTAAAAAACGGTCTGAAACCTTCCAGGGACATGCGACAAGAAAAGCGGGTATCCATGACATCCTCCATATTGTTGTTTGAGAGAAAGGACACATCTTCTTTCTCCGATGGAATTCTATTTAGTGTACAGTCATACGGAGGAGGACCGGTTGCCCTATATTTCCTTTCAATATATAGGTCTGAAGGGGTAACAGCAGCTCCTTCATACAAATTAAATCTGATAGGCGGTGTTTTGGGAACGGAAAATGCAAGGCCGAAATTCAAGCTCTATAATACCGATACTGGAGCATTCAAGGTATTTCTTGAGCGTAGGGATTACACGCCCGGAGTATATGCGAAACTATTGTCTTCCTACCATCCGACAACATTTGAATTCATATTGGAAGCGGCTGACGAGAGTGAGGTGACTGCTGCGAGCTACATGGAGGAGTCTAAGGTGGGGGAATAATTCCCCCCACTGTAGCATTTATTTCCGTTTCTTGTCTTTGTCGCCATTGACGGATGTTTAGTTTGTGAGAAACAGATTATCCGTTCCGGCCATCTCGGATAAAACGGGTAGGTCTGTTACGTTGATATGTCTGTTAACGATATATATTTCCACTCTGACCAATCATCTTTCCCGTTGACAGTGACACACTTTCTTACAAGGATAAAGTTTTTCCTTGCAGGAAAATCAATATGTATTGTATATTCATTTACATACAAGACTAAGAGCACACCATGCGCGCCATAGAAAGTCCCCGTACCGATTATGGGGTCCCCATGCATATACACACCAGGTTGCTTGAGGTTATCTATAACTTCTTGACTGTTATATATAAAGGAGCCTCTTGCACATAATATGTCACTCAAAAAAGATTCCACCGTTTCTAAAATGCCCTCTCCCTGGGTATTCAGCCCGCGTATCTGAGCAATTATTCCGTTAGGCAAACCTCTCTCCACTTCTGACAACTTAATCTTTTCCATCATACCTTTGTACTTTTGAGGGTCATTAGAATACCCTTTTTGGTTAGGCTGTTGAATAAGACTACCTTCACGGCTAAAAATGGTTTACGCATACATTAGGGTTAGCACTGACAAACAAACAGTCGAGAACCAAAGGTTCGAAGTCCAGAAATTTGCAACGGAAAAAGGACTTGTAATAGATAAATGGGTGTCCGAGAAGGTTTCCGGTACCAAAATTGCTAATGATAGGAAATTAGGTCCACTTCTCAAGAGGATGAAGAAAGGCGACACTCTAATCATAACAGAAATCAGCCGATTAGGAAGAAACCTGATGGGTATTATGTCAATGCTTCACCTCTGTATGATTAAGGAAACTTGTGTTCTTACTGTCAAGGAGCGTTACGAATTAGGTAATAACATCAACAGTAAGGTATTGGCATTCGCTTTCGGTTTATCCGCTGAAATTGAACGTGACCTTATCAGTCAGCGAACCAAGGAGGCCCTTGCTTACAGAAAAGCTGCAGGAATACGACTTGGTCGAAAAAAGGGGGATAAAAACACGCATTACAAGCTGACTGGAAAGGAAAATCTTATCCGAACTATGCTCGAATATGGTTATAGTAAAGCCGTTATTTGCCGGAAGTTGAAGTGCAATCCTAAAACATTGGATGACCATTTAAAAAGGATGCAATAAGTAATCGGATTTCAAATATAAATTCCTATATTTGCTTGTAGAAATGCATATAAATACCAAGAGCTTAGTGGCAACTTATGTTGTCATCGAGCTCTTTTTTTATGTCCTTTTTTAAGGTTGTGGAAGCAATTACTTTTGCTGTCACAGAATGTCAGTGGAAAATTGTAATTCAACAACTTGTTTGATTTTGCCTGATGTACATTTGTGCGTGTCGGACAAAGAAATGGTTATTAGTAGATTATTAAATGAATTGGTGAAATGGGTATGAATGATTGGGTTATGTTGGTGACCGCCCTCGGTGGCATCGAGGGCATCAAGCAGCTTATTAAGTGGTGGATGTCGCGCAAGACCAATGCGCGTATTGAGGATGCCCATGCGGA
>OLRU01001801.1_pt1 | contig 16932 bp, 9 predicted proteins | sample 1672961 | NCBI WGS metagenome assembly OLRU01 (sample SAMEA3136741, study PRJEB25190) | human gut metagenome | biome: human gut; feature: human-associated habitat; material: faeces | place: Austria | collected 2013
AACTTCTCATTTTCCATATTCTCATTGGCGGGTGTCCAACGGCGGATATCGAAATATCTGTCTTCTTCACAAGCCAGCTCTATCTGGCGTTCGTGGCGTACCAATAAACGAGCTTCGTTCTTGTCGTTTGTCGACAGATCAACCGAAGGATCAAAACCTGCGCGATGACGGATTTCATTGATCCATTCCAGGCCTTCGGTAAGGTGTCCGCTTTCAATAGCGGCTTCGGCGGCATTCAGATAAATTTTGCCTAATCGGTAAAAACGGAAACGGCCATCATATCCAGCCACTCCGGCTGCCTTACAGTTACCGTTTACCATTCTTTTTCTCCAATAATAACCGGTACGTGTATTCGTATTTCCACTTGTACGGATTTCGCTATTTCCTCCCACGTACGTTTCTACTACTGCCGGTTCCTTTCCTAACAGCACAGGACTGTTATTATAAAAAATTGTAGCCTGGAAACGAGGATCACGTCCCTTATAAGGGTTGGCTGGGTCATAACCGCTATTAGGGTTATAATTAGGTGACAGATGCTTCTCATCGTTATAAGGTTTCGATAAATCCAGTACAGGCTTTCCTGTTGCTAGCATATCATAGGCGTCTACTAATTCTTGGGAAGGAACAATAGTTAATTGAGCGTTTCCCAATACCGGAGCTCCGATAACGTCATACAAAGGATTGGTGTATGGGTCGGGCCAATAGCCTTCGGTACTTTGCCAGATTGTTTCTTTATCACTGGGATCTGTTCCGATATAGTTATTGAGCGTAAAGTACTCCATATAAGCATTGTTATAGTACTTTTCAGTATCCGCACATTTAGTATACAATTCATATCCATTGGCTTTCAGCTGTTCCAGACAGTCTTTGTTGATTGTGTAAGCCCATTCCCAAAGATCTTTGCCGCCATTGTTGTAAGTGCTGGCTGCGAATAGACATGCTTCGGAACGGATAGCCATTGCGATACCTTTGGTCATTCTGATCTTCTCGTTGAGTGTTGTCAGTCGCCAAGGGAGGTTGCTGGATTGCAAAGCTATTTCGCAATCATCTACAATGAATCGGGCACAGTCTTCGAAAGTAGGACGTGATAGAGTTGAATAATCATAGTCTAAACCGTATGGCTCTTTCTCAATAGGCACAGGACCATACCATTTCAGTAACTCCATATAGAAATAAGCACGGAGTACATGAGCCTCTGCTACCCAACGGTCACGGTCGCTTTCTCTTGGTATGGCGGCGGTGGCTGCCCGTTGGAGGAATGTGTTGATAATACGGATTTGCCCCCAGTATAACTGCCAGTATCCTCCTTCTGAGTAGGTGTCACCCATATCTCTGCGAACGTCGAGATAGAAGTCGGTGGTGGTACAGTTGCCGGATGCGGCATGTGCAAAGCCGGCACCGGAACCATCCGTGCAATCCCACGCTTCATCACTAAGTGCTACGGGATAGTTGCTCCAGAAATGATATCGTAAACTCTTTTTAGGCAGATAGTCAAAGCAAGTACTGAAATAAGCTTTAGTCAGATCGGGATCTTGGAATACTTCGTCCAGTGATAATCTTCCGTCGGGAGCTACATCCAACGCTTCATTACAAGAACTGAATGTGAGCAAGGAAGCAAACATGCATATATAAATCAATCTTTTTTTCATATCGGTTTTGTTTTAGCCGTTAAAATGTAATATTTAAACCTACATTGTACGTACGCATTGTTGGATAGGCTGCCGGACTGTTTTGTTCGGGATCGAAGCTGTCAGTCTTCAGGTGAGTCCATGTATACAAGTTGTTACCACTTAAATAGAAACGTACATTGGAAGCACCGATTTTCTTGCTGATGCTTTCCGGTAATGTATATCCTACTTCTGCATTTTTCAGACGTATATATGAGGCATCCATGATAAAGAAGTCGTTGGGCTGCAAGCTCGGGCCGCCACTGCTGGACAGACGAGGATACGTAATCTTTTCGTGATTATTATAGCGTTCTTCGCTCCAACGTTCCATGTGCATCTTGTAAAAGTTGCCGCTGCTTTCATAAATACCGGCTCCTGAATAAGTCTTGCTGTATTGGCCTACTCCCTGCAACATGATAGAAACATCGAATCCTTTCCAGTTGGCAGATAAAGAGAAACCGTAGTTGATGCGAGGCAATAGGGAGGAATAGCCAATGGGAGCCTTGTCACGGTCATTGATGACACCGTCTCCGTTGAGATCTTTATAAATAAAGTCTCCGGGTTCCGGTGTTCCTACACCTTCATAAGTCAGTCCGCTCTTGGCAATACTCTCGTCGCTATAGAAGAATCCTGTGCCGTCACGCCCTTTTTCAGGATCATAGCTGTGGTCGATGATATATCCCCAGTTTTGTCCTAATGAGAAGCCGGTGGTGCGGGTGCGATAAGCATAATCCTTACCTAATAGTGGCTCGTCATATTCCAATACTTTGTTTTTGGCATAACTGAAGTTTGCATTAGCAGAAACAGATAGCCCGTTTTTGAATTGTTTCTGATATCCGAGGACCATTTCGAATCCCTGATTCTTTACTTCACCATCGTTCATCAGTGGAAGAGCGGATGAGGGAAGACCTTGAATCATAGGAGTAGTCTGCGGGATAATCAGAATATTTTTTCTTTTTTCAACAAAGTAGTCAAATGAGAAGGAAAGATCATGATACAAGGATATGTCTATACCATAATTCTGTTTTTCAGCTGTTTCCCATGTGATGCTTTTGTTTCCTATGTAGTTTTCGGCTATCTTGTAACCTTGTCCCCAACCGGAACCATTGGAAGCATATCCCAAGCTTGGGGATAACCAATGATCTCCTTTACTGTCGGTGACTACGGAATATTGACTGATATTATCCAGATAAAGGAAACGGGCTGAACCGAAGGCGTCGTTACCAACTTTTCCCCAAGAAGCTCTTAACTTCAGATTGGTCAAAACCGGATTATCCTGAAGGAAGCCCTCATTAGTAATCAGCCAACCGAAAGAGGCAGCCGGGAAGAGACCAAATCGTTTGTCCGGTGAAAATTGTTCAGAGCCGTTATAACCTACGTTGACCTCTGCAAAATAACGTCTGTCATAGTCATAAGTTGCACGTCCGGCAATACCGATGACGTTGTAAGGAAGCAGTAGGTCACCGGATGTTTCTTTGGATTCTTTGATGTCCCGTTGAGCTAGAAACATAGCAGTGACATTATGCTTTCCGGCGAAGGTCTGGTTATAGTTGATTTGTCCCTGTAAGTTCATAACCCAATAAGATTCGGAAGACTTTGTGAGTTCAATCGGGCCGTCTTCGTCCTCCAGGCTAGGATGGCGATTGATAAACAAATGCTCTCCTGAAGCTAATGTCTGATACGTATACCAGGTATAGGAACGTTTTCCGATTGTTTTCCCAAATCCTTTGGAGTCGAAAGATACCTGGCCTTTGACAGAGAGCCCTTTAGTGATAAATCCCAAATCTATTTCTACTCCTCCGATAACATTGATTCCCGATCTGGTTTCCAGTTGATAGCCCGAACGGTTGATTAGCGGATATGCACTCAATGAATTGTTGGCGGGATCTTCTACGGATAATCCGGCACCAATAGGGAAAGTACGTATAGCATCAGTAGCGTATGCACCTTCCGGGGTGAGATACATGGAAGTAGGGCGTGAGGTCAAAGCGCTGTTGAATACACTTGACATACTTGCGGAAGTTCCGTTGATCCGTTCCAGATAAGAGGAAGCGTTTAAGTTAATCTTTACCGACTTATTGACTTTGTAGTCGATATTTGAGCGGAAGTTGTAGCGGTCTAATGAAGACTGGGCATTGTATCCCAACCTGGATTTAGGTTCTACGTTGAACATACCTCCCTGATGCAGATAGCCTGCACTTACAAAGTATTGAAGTTTGTCCGAACCTCCCGAAACGTTCATGTTGGCTCTGGTCATGGGAGCATAATCTCTGAACAAGATATCTTGCCAGTTATTATTCGGATAAAAATCCGGGTCTACAGGATTACCTGTTTTCCATGAGTCGAACTTATCAATGTCCGGCCCGAGGAATTCAGCGGAATTTCCGTCGTTCACGAGTGCTTCATTGCGAAGTCTGACCCAGTCCCATGAATCCAGACGTTCGGGCTTGAAAGCGATTTCCTGCATGCTGAATTCTACATTGGCACTGATACGGGCAGTTCCTTTTTCACCTCTACGAGTGGTAATCATTATCACTCCGTTGGCACCACGTACTCCGAATACTGCTGTTGCGGAAGCATCTTTCAATACGGAGATATTAGCAATCTCGTTCGGGTCGATAGATCGCATATCGTCTACAGCTACTCCATCTACCATAATTAATGGGTTTGTTCCGTTTGTAGTGGCAGCACCACGCAGGAACATGGTGACTTCGTCACGTCCCGGTTCACCGGAGGTCTGGATAGTTGTCAATCCTGGGAGTTTTCCGGATAAAGCGGAACTTAGGTTGGGCGATGAGGATTTCATCAAATCTTTTCGATCAATGGAAGCTACGGAACCGATGACAGAAACCTTTTTCTGGGTACCGTAAGCTACCACTACAACTTCCTCCAGGTTCGCTACGTCCGGATGCATGATGATACGCATGTCTTTTTTAGCAGGAATGTCCTGCTTTTGATAACCTACATAACTGATTTCCAGTATAGCGTTGGGGGCAACCGATAAAGAGAAACGACCGTCTATGTCTGTAATAGTACCATTCGTTGCTGCTCCTTTTTCTATGACGGAAGCTCCGATCAGGCTTTCACCGGACTCGTCTACGACGACTCCAGAGGCTGTTATTTTAGACTGTTGCTGTGTCAGGGTAGCATCTCCGATATCCGATGCATTTCCTGTAACGGGAATACAGATTCCCAACCCAAGCAACAGGCACATTTTGTATAGCCAATAACTTTTTTTCATAACTATAACGTTTAAGATTGTTTTCTGTCTAATTAAATGAACTCAACATTTTATCCTTGTCGTATCCTATGTATTCATAGCGTTCTATCCGGACACCTTGATTCTTTGCGGTAATACATGGGCTTGTGCCATTCCATGGGCTATCCATCCACCATTCTTCTACTAGTAGCTTCCTTTGAGTTGAAGAGCTGTCGGTAAATGAGAACTGAACTTTTGAGGCATCTACAGCTCCACCGGAGTAACCTAGTACGGAATAAGTACCTGCCAGATTACGCAGATCAACATAAGTGAGCGGACAACCGGATGCATTTAGTGATGTGATGGATTTGCACCGGTTTATATCCAGATATGCTAATCCCGGATTGTTGCTCACATCTATAGAGGTTATCATATACTGATCGCCAGAAATGAATTTGGTTAATCCTGCATTCTTGGCACTGAAAGTCTGAATTCCTTTCTCATCTACCGGACCTGCCGTGTAGCTGGTACTGATTGCGTATTTACTAAGATCGATTTCTCCCAGATTATTTCCATCCAGAATGAGGTTTTTGTATCCGCAGAAGTATTGTAGTCCTTCCAGATTAGTGATTCCCTTATTGCTAAGATCAAGGGTCGTGTTATTCCTGAAGTATTCAGTATTCAGAGCAGCCACTGTCAGAACTTTATCTCCATCGAATACATCCGGAACCAATGCTTTGAGTGCGTTTCGCAGATTGATATCAGGAATTTCTCCGTACTTTTTCATTGTCTTCTGATATTTTCCGTAACTGTAATAATAGTTGTTGTTTCCATCGGGATAGTCGTGCATCCAGTCGTACCCTTCCACTGTCACTCCATTATTGATGGCATCTACGATAGAACCGCTATTGCTGTAGTATGAGTCCATCCACCAGGATTCCATTTTCAGGAGTCGTTCTTTACTTGCGTCATCGCTGAAAGTAAATTTGAAGTCTGTGCTGTTGTAGTTCAGACATCCGCCATAGATACTGTGGTAATTGCGTACATCCAGATATACCAGTTTACAGTTTAGAGCAGAGAACTTCTCAATGTTATAACAATAATACAGGTCGACAGATTCTAGTTTGGTACTTCCATCTATGTTGAGAGATACCAATGTCGTGTTCGGCTGTTCCGAAGTGGCTAGTTCCAGTTTGGTCAGACCAGTGTTTTGTGCAGTCAGTTCAGACAGTCTGGATAGTACTTCTGCAGGAATTTCACTGATATCATTATTGTTGCAGATCAGTTTCCGAATGTTGCTGAAATATTCGAGTCCCTCCAGAGAAGTGATATTTTTATCGCTGATATTTAGTGTGCCATCAGTGAAAGTGACATATTTAGCACTGGAAGATATCTTTTCTCCTTTAAATATATCAGGGAAAAGAGCAGACAAGGCATTACGCAGGTTTTCGTCGGGCATAACTCCAACAGTACTGTTGATGACGCCTAATGTTCGCATTTTGCTACCGCGTACCAATACAAGTCCATAAGAATCTTTGGTGGCCGTAGAGGGGTAAAGTACCGTGATATGATCGGATTGTACTTCTCTGGTTTCCATGTAGATGGGCTGTTCGGTTCCTCCTGAAAGGGGAGAAAGAGCCAGTACATCACAGTCGATAAAGCCATTTCCCTGAATGGTAATCTCTGTGCCCAGGGATTCTTCCGAAATATCCGGAAGCACTACATTGGTTACTCCTAGGTCTGTGCCTAACTTTTCGTCTTCACATCCCAAAAGGAATACCATTCCAAGCATTAATAAAATGTAGAAATGTGTTTTCATAAATACTATTTGTTTAATGAATAAATAGAGTACATAGTTATTCTTGTTTTAAGACGATCACAGAATGAGCCGGAAGTAAACATAGAATTTTATCGTTCACTTTGAGAGGCTGGGCGTCCGGAGCCAACATTTGGTCTGTGGTAGGTAAACCGTCTTTGATATAACGGTAAACCTGATAATTCCCTTTGGTTTGCGTATGTTGGTTGATGAGGCTTATTGCTTTCTCCTGGTCCATTCCATTGGCGAAAACATATACCCATTTGCCATTTGTGTTTCGAACAGCAGTTCCTGCATACCATTCTTCCGGTGTTGCTATCGGATAGATTTCAGCTCCCGGGCGTATGAAACGTGTCAACAGAGAATAGGCATAGTACTGTGGGCGTACCTCGTAATCACTTTTGATATCGTTGTAGTATGGTTCCGAAGCGTATGTTTTCTTTACATACTTCCATAAACCCAGTTGCTGCATTGCTCCGTAGTCTGCATCCTTACCATAGTATTGGTCTATCAGGCTCCAATAGCTAACACCGCTTGCTCCTGCATTGAGTAGATTGATGGCTATGCGTGTCATGAGTACTCCTCGTTCATACAAGTCGATATCTTTTTGTCTGGTGGCACCTACGCATTGATTACCTCCGAATTCACCGATGAAATGGGCTTTCCCAACTGAAGAGGCCAATTGAGAGTTTTGTTTTTCCCAATCCAGAATTGTGGAGTTCGGAGTTTCGTAGCCGAAGATATAGGTGTGGGAGTTGAATACGTCAGCAACGTTCGCCAGTCCTTTCGTGCAGGCTGCCAGATATTTATGCGTTCCTGTACCTCCGTCTGAATTGTCAGAAAGGCTGAAATGTACTTTATTTCTTATTCCATCCTCTTTGAAACGTCTGTCGAGTACTTTACACATTTCAATATAGTCGGCGGTGGGAGCAGCTTTACCTTTGATGATATATGACCAATCTGGTTCGTTGATCGGAGTAATCTCTTTGACGCACGTGTATTTTTTGTTGTTGAGCAGGTGTTGTACAAGTGCGGAAAAGTTTTCGCTCCATTCTTCATAGTTAGTCGGGGCTACTACCCAGTTACCATAATTCCCTTCGGTCAGGAAATGTCCCGGAGGGGCTCCCCAAAGTACAAGGGTGACTTCCATTTTCTGTTCTTGTGCCATATCCAATACTTTGTAGAGTGATTGCATTTCTACAGAGTTGAAAGTGAAATTATGCCAGTCGATTTTGGATGCATCCGGATTGTCATTCTTTGGCTCATACCATTGTGGCATCACCATCACCCGTAAGCTTTGCAGTCCCATTTCTTTGACACGTTTCACAACGATGCGATCCCAGTCTTCAGCTTTAGCTCCATCATTGCGGGTCACATTTTGTGAGAGAAAGTGGGGATCTAGTTCTGCACCTATAGCACGGAGCTTTACACCGGTTTTCTTTCCTACAGAAAGTTTCTGTATGGCAGTTGTTGAACTTTGGTATTTGATTATCAGACTACTTTGCGGGTTATCCAGTGTCAGCGTGAAGCCGTTAGCCAGTTCTTTACCGGTTTTCTTTATAGCTTCTCCTGTATCTTTATTGGTGAGTATATAAGTGTGGTCAGGGTGTAGCCCTGATAAATTGACAGTATAGCTCTTGTCCGGATTGTCTTTGCGGCGGAAAGCTACGATGTATCCGCTGTCATCCGACGGACGATAAAGTTGGTATGCTAGCCAGATATTTTCCGAAGTAATGTTGTTTATTCCACTCAACGGATAGTAATCTTCATAGAAATAGGGGCGGAGTTCTTTGAACTCTGCCTGGCGGTCGCGCATATCATAGATGGATTGTCCAGCTTCGGTTATTTTCCAGTTGTAGATAATAGAGGTTCCGAGGCTGGAACGGAAAGTGAATTTATCGGCACTCACAGTTCCTGTACCATGCAGGGGAAGGTATAAGTTCAATCCGTAAGTATGGCATTGATAGCCGATTGGTTCTCCATAACTGTAATCTGTTCTCCACATCGGTGCACTGCGTGAGATACTTTCGAGGTCAATACGGCGTCCGCCACTGGCACAATTATCAACCAGCAAGCCCGGAAAGCGGTTCAGCAGATATTCCCAGAAAGAATAAAGTCCTTCAATGTATCGGATTTCGCAGATACCTTGTCTGCCAGGTTCATCATTGGCAGCCCAGAAACCTTCCGGCTCTATATTGAAATCCTGGCGGTAGTAGTCTATGCCATTTTCTTCGAGGAAGTCTCCGATATATTTACTCATCCATCGACATGCCTCCGGATTTCCGAGATTGAATAGATAAGAGTCGTGCTCACCATCTTTTGTCCAGTCTTCCTGTTTGGCTTTTCCTCTGGCATCCAACATCCATTGAGGGTGTTGCAGTGCCCAAGCTGAGCCTTTCATAACACGCTCCGGTTCAAACCATACCATGAACTTGGAACCAACTCTATGCACTTCGTCGGCGATGGGGCGTAATCCTTCGGGGAAACGAATAGAGTCGACGGTCCAGTTTCCTACGGTGTTCGCCCAATTCTTATGATTGGCTACATCTGCAGAGTGATTGTACCATCCGGCATCCAGCCAGAATACTTCGGGTACTAATTTGAATTGTTCATACCGTTTCACCATAGCAATGGCATAATCTGTAGTCAGGCAGGTATATTCATTACAGGGAGTAGGATCACCGTAGTTGAAACTGGTCGATATTGGATATACGGTCGGTTTACCACCTACTTTCCAAGTGTGGTGGGCTTGCACGAAACGGCGGAACTGGTTGTGTCCTTTCATCCGGTCGGAACCGTTCCAGAATGACAGGCATACACTGGAAGTGCGGATGCTCTCTTCCGGATACAGATAGGTTTTCAAACGTTCAATTCCGGAGGTAAGCGCTACGCTTTGCTGGTCTGCACAGCGCACATCGGCAAACCAGGTTCCTGTCCATCCGATGGCTACGATAACTCCTTGATTAGCCGGAGATTCAATATTGAAGAATGGCATACGCATTTGTGAAGAGCGTCCACCTTCCGGTCTCATATAAAGATTATCACCCGGAGACAAGATTGTAAGTTGCTGGCTGAAATCTGATTTGGATGCATGGCTGCCTTCGGAATGATGAAGGTTGAATGCTCCCGGATGCTGGTAGCGGAATGTGATATCAGACACTTTTATGTTGGCAATCTCCGGCGTATTTTTCTTTCCCTGGTTGGTGAAACGGAGTACCCATTCCACCGTATTGAAGTCGGTAAAGCCTTTCACTTCACATTCGACTTTTAATCCTCCGGATGGTTCACGATAAGTATAAAGGTATTTCAGAACCTTGGGATCGTCACTTTTCTGACGCGTAGCCGTATAAGACCAGCTTTTGATAAATTCCTGTGAAGGTTTACCTCCATATTCGAAAGAGAAAGGAGGGACCACACCGCGGGCAAAGTGGGTGGTTATCCATTGGCTGGTGTTTACCGGGCGGTCGCTCATGCGGGCTACCGTCTGTCCTGTTCCATTATGAGGGAACAGAAGCAGAATGAATAGATAATATAGTATTCTTTTTTTCATTCTTTATTCGGTTTTTCGTTGGTAACTTTATATTTTAGTAATAAGGAACTATGTGGCTTTTCGAGGATCAGTGGCAACTGACTGGTCAGTTCTTTTCCCTGATAGATTTTGCTCTGTCGGCTATCCATGTCTGTCACTGTATAGTATTTTTCCGGATCCACTCCTGAAAGTCTGACGGTGATTTTTTTGTCTTTGGAGGCGGTTCTGCGGAAAGCAACGATAATACCACTGTCGTCCGACGGACGATGCATTTGATAGGCTAGCCAGATATTATCCCGCGTCATGTCTTCTGTACCCGTCAGTGGGTAATAATCTTCGTAATAGTAAGGTCTGATTTCGTGGAATTCTTTCAGACAACGTTGCATTTCGTAAACGGAGGCATTTTTATCGGTTATTTTCCAGTTATAAATCAAAGCTGTGCTGACGCTTGAGCGGAAAGAATACGGATCGGTCTGTAAACTACCTGTTCCATGTAAAGGTAGGAAGAAATTCAGGCCATACGTGTGACATTGGTAGCCGTCCGGATCGTCGTAATGATAATAATCACTCCTCCATAGTGGTGCGCTTCGGCCGATTGTTTCCCAGTCAATACGTCGTCCCCCACTGGCACAGTTGTCTATGAGCAGGTTCGGGAATCGGCTCAGCAGATAATCCCAGAAGTAGTATAGTCCTTCGATGTGTCGTATCTCTTTCATTCCTGTACGTCCGGGCTCATCGTTGGCTGCCCAGTAGATATCCGGCTGCATATTGAAATCCTGACGGTAATAGTCTATGCTGTTTTCTTCGAGCATATCGCCTATATATTTACTCATCCAGTGGCAGGCTTCCGGATTTCCCAGATCGAACAGTAGGTAGGTGTCATTGTTGTGTTCGGGAATGTCGAGCATCCAGTCGGGGTGTTCTACTGCCCATTGGGTACCACGGATGACACGCTCGGGTTCGAACCAGACCATGAATTTAGCTCCTACTTTGTGTATTTCGTCGGCTACAGGACGAAGTCCTTGGGGAAGCGCAATGTATCTACAGTCCAGTTACCGGCTGTGTTGGCCCAGGTCTTGCCATGTTCGAAGTCTGCAGCATCGGTGTTCCATCCGGCATCCAGCCAGAATACTTCGGGCTTCAATCCGAACTGTATGTAACGTTTCACCATGGCAATGGCATAATCGGCTGTCAGGCATGAGTATTCCGTACAAGGTGCGGGGTCCCGATAGTTGAATCCGCTGGAAAGAGGATATTCGGCAAATTTTCCGTTGATTTTCCGTGACTTGTGTGCCAGGACAAAACGGCGGAATTTATTGTGTCCTGCCATCCGGTCGATATTTTCCCAAAACATCAGACTGATACTTGGGGTACGAATTGTTTCCTGTGGACGTAAGTATAATTTCATGGTTTTCATTCCCGAAGCCATGGATATTGTACGATTATCTTGTGCGCATACATCTGCATACCAGGTGCCCGACCAGCCTACTCCTAATATGACTCCCTGTCCGGCAGGTGATTCAATGTTGAAGAAAGGAAGATAGTCCCCTTCTGAAGAGCGTCCTCCTTGTGGAGACATCTGTTTGGTTTCACCCGTTGCCAGAGTAACCGAACGTGGATGGAAATCATATTTGGAGATATGGTTTCCGTCTGCATAGTGTAACTTGAATTCTCCTTTAGAAGCGTATTGCATGGCAAGGTCCACTACTTTCACTTGTTCCAGAGTGGGAGAGTTGCTCGTACCTTTGTTGGTGAAGTTCAATACCCATTCGGCAGCCTGATAACTGGGATAGCCTTTTACGGTACATTCTACTTTCAGTCCGTTGGTAGGATTGTAGTAGGTAAAGAGATACTTTATCACATCCGCTTCTTCGGATTCTATCTTTTGCTGGGAATAGTCCCATTGGCGGATAAATTCTGCGGAAGGTTTCCCGTCACATATAAACGAGAACGGAGGTGTTTTTCCTTTAGCGAATTGTTTCTGAATCCATTTTTCGATTTCAGGAATGTATTTGGAGATTTTAGCCGTCGTCTGACCCACGGCTATGATGCTCCACACACTCATAATCAGTAATGAGAACAGGAATTTCGATTCGATTTTCTTGAAATGTTTCATTAGAATATAGGTTTATGTGGTTTTTATTTTTCTCATTATTCCGATCAGATAGCACCATACAATGGCAAGTACTATGATTGCAGATAACTGACTGTGGAATGAATCGGTAATTACTCCTAAAATAGGCGGGAGGACGGCACCGCCAGATACACCGACGATAAGAAGTGCAGATACTTCGTTCGCTTTCTCGGGAACACGTTTCAAAGACAGAGAGAAGATGATGGAAAACAGATTGGCATATCCTATCCCGAAAACTGCTACACATCCGAGGATAAACCAGAGATTAGTGCTAATGGTCATCAGTATCAATCCTGCGAGAGCTATCCAGACGCTATAAATATAGAATTTACTTTCTGAATATTTCATCAGTAGGATACCACCCAAAAAGGCTCCTACAGTGCGGGCGAAGAAATACACACTATTTCCCATTCCTGCATCTGTCAGTGGTAGATCACAACGTTCCATCAGGAATTTAGGGAAAGTCATATTGATACCTACGTCTACACCTACCAGCACGAGAATACCGATAAAGAAAGCAAGAATGTATTTGTCTTTGAATAATTCAAGAGTGACTTTGAAAGAAATGTTCTTCCGTTCCTGTTGTTTTTCTTGTATAGGGGTAAGCCATAGCCATATCAAAGCGAGCAGTGACAGTCCGGCATAAACGGGGAATATCATTTTCCATCCGAAAAAACTACCAGTCACCCAAGCTGCCAGGATAGGACCCAGGAATGAACTGACTGCTTTGACAAATTGTCCTAGGGTTAATGTACCTGTCAACTTATCGTTTGCAACGACATCCGTTACTAATGGGTTGAGTGAAACTTGCAATAGAGTGTTACCGATACCTATCAAGGCAAATGCGATTAATATGGCGGTAAAGTCATATGCAACGAGTGGAAGGCACATAGCTAATACATGGAATGCGAAGCTAAGTAATACGGTTTTCTTGCGTCCGATGCGATTCATTAACATTCCGGTGGGAATAGAAAGCACCAGGAACCACAAGAAACAGGATAGAGAGATGAGATTAACCATCGTATCGGTGAGATGGCTGAAATCATTCTTCACATAGCTCGTGGTTATTCCGACAATGTCAACAAATCCCATAACGAAGAATCCGAACATGACGGAGAGCATTTTTACTATGGATATTTCTTTTTTCATTCGTGTACTTTTGATGATAAATTACTTGGTTGGTGGGCATATATATCCAGCACGGCGGATATATATGGCTAACATGGTGAATATATATGCCCAATACGGTGTATATATATCCCCACTAAATGGGGTGTATATACTTCTATTTTTGTACTAATACCCTGATTGATGAACGAGATAATTTAAGTTTTAGGTTATTCTCTTGCGTGTTGACCGTTTCTGTTGATTCTATAAGATTATCACCTTCCGGTAGGCGTCCTTCCATATATTTGTAGACATTGTATTCTCCATTGGCACCTTCTTTATCATTTTCCAACTGTATCATCTTGTCTTTGTCTGTAGCGTTGGAAAGTACATACGTCCATTTTCCCTCTGTGTTGAGAAAAGCACTTCCGGCTATCAACTCGTCGCCGAGATCCAATGGATATACTTCGTCGCCCTGGCGGACAAAACGTGTCAACAGACTATATGCATAGTATTGAGGACGTACCTCGTAGTCTTCCTTGATTTTGGAATATACATCTGGGTCTTCGGTATAAGCGGATTTTAGATATTTCCATAAACCGAGTTGCTGCATTTCCGAATAGGAGGCATTGCGGTTATAATATTGATCGATCAGACTCCAGTAGCTTACTCCGCAAGCACCGGCATTCAGATAGTTCAGAGCAACGCGGATTATCTGTACCCCTCGCGTATACGTGTCTATACCATATTGACGGGCACTTCCGTATCCAGGAAAACCGAATTCTCCAACAAAATGTCTTTTACCTCCTGCAGAAGCTATATTTTGACGTTCCCAATTTACGAGAGTCGAATTAGGGGTGTTGTAGTCAAACTTGTATACATGAGAGTTATACAGGTCGGCTTCATCGTTTGTGAAAGCGGAAACACAGGCAGCGATATATCCGGGTGTACCGTCTGTATTGTCAGAAAGGTTGAAGTGTACCTTACTGCGTATTCCATCTGCTTTAAACTTGGCATCCAGTGCTTTCACCATGGGGGCGTAGGTGTCCTGCCAACCCATGGTTTCAAAATCACCTTGCCACATGATGCGGCCGTAACCTGCTATATGACTGTCAGGTTCATTGAATGGAGTAATTTGATTGATACAGGTATAATGCTTTTCTTCAATCAGGTATTTCACCATTGTGGAGAAGTTTTCAGCAAATTCTTCATAGTTATCTATACCGGCAATCCAACCCGGATTAACGTTATAACTTCGTGCATCACACAAGAAATGCTTTTGACCATTGTTAATGCCTGATAGTAAGTCGATATTGGTAATGGCTCCCCATACGACTAATGTCACTCCGATATTATTCTCCTGGGCCAGATCCAATACTTTGTATACAGATTGCATTTCTTCCGAATCAAAAGTGAATTTGCTCATATCCGCGACATTAGGATCGTTGTTGTCATTGGAGGGTTCCCACCATTGTGGCTGCATCATGATTCGGAATTGTTGTACTTTCATTTTCTTTACCCGTTGTACAACTATATTTTCCCAATCTTCAGCCTTTGAACCATCATTGCGGGTGATGTTTTGTGAGAAGAAGTGTGGATCCATCTCGACACCGATAGCATGAACCGGAGTTCCTGTTGAATTCCCTACTGCAACAGGATAATAGTTGCAAGCCGGGCAATCGTCATATTTGTTATAATCATCCGAGCAGGCGGACATTCCCCAAAGTGTGCAAACAATACTCAATAGAGTTTTACTGATATGTGTCATTTTCATTGCCATATTGATTAAATTTAGTAGGTTATTATTCAAAGCCTAATTCTGCCTCAATTGCCTGAATCAGAATGTGGATAACTTTGATGTGAATTTCTTGTATTCTGTCGGAATGTGCTGCTCGTGGCGCGCAGACTGCAATGTCTGCCAGTCGTGACAGTTCATTCTCTCCTTTTGAAGTCAGCGCTATCACTTTCATTCCATTGTTGTGTGCTTGTACGGCAGCTTTCAGTATGTTCTCGGAATGTCCGCTTGTGCTGATGGCCAATAATACATCTCCCTTACATCCCATAGCTTCTACATAGCGGGAGAAGATCTCGTTGAACGAAAAATCATTTCCCACACAGGTCATGTAAGCCGGGTCATTGATTGCAATTGCCGGTAGCGGGATGCGGTTGTTGCGGTAACGTCCGGTTAGTTCTTCTGCAAAGTGGGTGGCGTCACATAAAGAACCTCCATTACCACAGCTGATAATCTTATTTCCGGCTTTTAATGCTTCGGCGCAGGTAGAGGCTGCCTGTGAAATAATCCCGACTGTTGTTGTTTCCTCAAGAAAGCTCTCCAACGTTTGCCGAGCCTCTTCCAGTGTTGTTTCAATAAGCTCTTTCATAATAGTTAATCGGTTAAGTTAGCGGCTACAGAAAGAGCTGCATAATCTCCTATCTGCTCTCCCAAGGCGGCTGGTTTCACTTTACATACTCTGTTTGCACAGGATAATGCTTCCTGATCGATTATCTTTTGCATGATGGGTTCCATCATATTTTTATTCCGGGTATAGATGCCACCTATCACAATGACTTCCGGATTCAAGATATCGATCACCATGGATAATCCTTTTCCCAGATAAATAGCAGACGTCTCATATATGCTTTGGGCTAATTTATCACCTTTGGCAGCTTCTTCAGCCACTTTTCGGGCAGTAAGCTGATCTAGTTCCTGTAAGGTACACCATTCAACTTTCTGTCCGGTCTGCAATTTCTCCATCACATACATTTTGGAGAGTTGAGCAATACCTCCACCGCTGGCAAATCCCTCAAAAGAGCCCTTTTTACCGTAACCTATCGGACCGAAATCCGACAGGCGGATATGTCCCAGTTCTCCGGCATTGTCATTGGTGCCCGTATACAGTTTGCCATTTAATATTAATCCTGCTCCCAGTCCCGTACCGAATGTGAGAAAGACCATATTCTTAGTTCCTTTTCCTGCTCCGAACTTCCATTCGGCTAAAGCACAGGCATTGGCATCATTGTGTAGATTGGTTTTAATGCCCGTCTTTTTTTCCACCATTGCCACAATGGGGATGTTGTCCCATCCCGGTAGGTTAGGGGGAGACATCACGATGCCTGTTTCACTGTTGAGAGGACCTCCGCAACAGATTCCAATCGCTTTTGTGTTAGTAGGGGTTAGCTGGTGGAGGTTCATCATCTTTTCGGTTTCACAGAGAATTCTGTCTATTGTTTCGTCGACTGTGGTCGTATCAAATTTCTTTTTGTCGATGATATGTAGCTCGTCGTTTTCTTTGATACCGTAGATGATGGCGCATTTGGTGCCTCCTACGTCAATTCCTAACAAGTTCTCTTTCATAACTATTATTTTTTAGCGTATAATCCGGTTTTTTGTAACAGCCGCTTGTATTCTTTCAAGTTGAAAGGTGCCTTGCCGTATAGGTAATGATTCATGAATTTCTGATTACCGATCTGGTATTGGAT
>OLRU01001802.1_pt1 | contig 16929 bp, 15 predicted proteins | sample 1672961 | NCBI WGS metagenome assembly OLRU01 (sample SAMEA3136741, study PRJEB25190) | human gut metagenome | biome: human gut; feature: human-associated habitat; material: faeces | place: Austria | collected 2013
CAACCTTGCGCTAAATGAAAAGCATGCAGGCCAACGGTAATCGGCTCAATAAAAGCCCCATCCTCAATAGGCATATCCGTGGGTAGAGCAAAGACATTTTTTCGCTTAACGACAATATATTCGGCAAATCCACCATCACGCCGTGAGCCAATAAAATCATATTTTGCGCACTGGGAATAAAACCCTTTCAGACACTCTGGACAAGTAAAACAGGGTAATAACGGCACACAGGCAACCGCATCGCCAGGGTGTAAATCATCAACACCGGATCCTACCGCATCAATATAGCCGCTAAATTCATGGCCTAACGTTATTGGATAATAATGTGCACCATTTTTAAATATCCTGGGTAAATCGGAACCACATAAGCCCGAGCTGGCAATTTTTACCCGCACCTCATCCTGATGTTTAATTTCAGGAATGACGCTTTCTGCAACGCGCACGATACCATCAGTATCATTCACCACTGATTTCATAAAAACTCCTGATTGTTAAGGGGGATAACCTCCCCCTCAGGTAAAAATTATTCTGCGAGAACGACTTTCTCTTGTTTAATAAAGCCACGCGCTCTACGCCAGGTCATGAAAATACCGGTAAGATAAATTGCGCCGATAATAATGAAACCGGGAATATTTTGCGGGGAGAAAACCTGAATCAGTAACCAGGTAATGGGAGAACCGCCCTGATCCATTGAAGCCACCATACCCCCGGCTTTTAACGCCCCAGCATTAGCCGCCAGTTGGGTGTGCAAACCAATAGTTTGCGTCGCGATCCACAGGGTGATGCTCATAATGATGACACCCGAGATTAAGGTGCGGAACAGATTTCCACGATGCACCGCGACCGCCATCGCCACGAAGAAGCCGATAGTGGCAAGATCGCCAAACGGCAGTACCTGATTACCCGGAACACAAACAGCAATTAAAATGGTGAGCGGAATAAAAATCAGGCTTGCCGATACCACCGCCGTATGCCCCAGCAGTAATGCGGGATCCAGGCCAATCAGGAACTCCTGACCGCCGAACTTCGCCTGTAAACGACTACGGGCCTGCTTAGCGATGGGCGTTAAACCATCCATGATGGGTTTAATCACCCGTGGCATCAGCAGCATAACTGCCGCCGTTTTTACCGCCAGCTGCAATACACCTTTGACATCGTAACCCGCGAGGATGCCGATAATCAGCCCCATCACAAAACCCACGGTGACAGGCTCGCCAAACGGACCAAATTTGCGCTGAATATCGTCGGCGCTAAATTTAATACGGTTTACGCTTGGGATTTTCTCGATAATGGCATCGACCAGCACCGCAATCGGCCCCATATACGCCGACGTACCGTGCGGAATAGCAATGCCTTCCAGCTCAAAGAAATTTCGGGTATCGCGGGCAAACCAGTCGCCGAGCTTATAAACAAACGCCGCGTGAATTACCACACCCGCCATCCCTATCATCCATGAACCGGTTGCCAGATGCAGCAACGCGCCGGTGAAGGTCATATGCCAGATATTCCAGATATCAACATTTACCACCCGCGTCATACGGGTCAGTAACATCGCCACGTTAACCAGAATCGCAATCGGAATCGCCACCAGCGCAATTTGCGACGCCCAGGTCATTGGTGAAGAGCCCGGCCAGCCAACATCGACCACATGCAGATTCAGGTCGAAATTTTCCGCCATCGCTTTCGCCGCCGGGCCAATGGAATCCAGCATTAAGCCAATCACAAGGCCAATGCCAACAAAGCCAATCCCGATATGCAGACCCGCTTTAAAGCAATCGCCTGCCTTCATTCCTAAAATTTTAGAAAAAATAATGATGACAATCGGCAACATCACCGTAGGGCCGAGATCGAGAATATAACGCATGACTTCTGAAAACATAGGTCACCCCTGTAAGATAGTCAGAATTTTATTTTGTAATGCTTCGATACCGACACCAGAAACAAAAGGCATGCCGTGAACTAACGGAATATCGCCAAAACTACGATCCACTTTGGCAGTGGTGCATATCAAATGCACGCCATCCATATAGGTTTCTATTTCATTAACCCGACACTGGATTAATTCAACAGGAATATTATGACTCTGACACAACTCTTTAATTTCTTCCGCCGCCATCGTAGAGGTCGCAACCGCGCCTCCGCAAGCGACAATAATCTTGCGTTTCATAAATAGTCCTTTTTATTGTTACAGAGGGATTTATTCGTCTGAATCTAAAACATACTTTGTGAAGTATTCCTTTAACTGAGTTTCAGGAAGAGTGATTAGTGTCTCGACGATATCGGGCTGTTGTAACTTGCCAAATAAACAGCGTAAAAGTTTCAATTGCTGCTGCGGATTTTCCACAATCAACGCAATAACCAACGATACCGCCACGTCGTTATCATCATCCGCTTGCTGAAAATGAACTTTATTTGTTGGCCTTAACAGATAAATGGCTGACGACTTAGCATGAATCGCCTCACAATGCGGTATTGCAATGGCGTGCTGCTCAAGCATTATCCCGGTAGGGAATTCTGCTTCTCTGGCAATTAATGCCTGTGGCCAGGTATCATGAACCACACCTTTGGCGAGCATCTCATTACCGATATGGGTTAAAACTTCGCTACGATCGACAAAAGAAATTCCGCTACGAACAAACAGGTTAGTCATATACCGTCCTTATTCCGCACAGCCGTAGCGATAGGCGCGCAAAACATCATAAATTTTATCCATAATCAGCTGATTCGGTATTGCTGATAATTCCCCGGACTGAATGCGTTCAAATTGTTTGGGAAGATACTGACTAATCATGCCCAGTGGGATGTCCACGCCTTGCAGATTCACCATCATCGTTTCAACGCTATTTTTAATCCGACTATGCGGCCAGTAATAACGAATACGATCCGACAGGCTGTAACGAATATCCAGTAATGAATCGTTAAAACCCGTGCGATAATATTTTTTCCAGTATTGCGGTTCGTCGAGCATCACTTCTTCAATTACCGCCAGGCAACCGCTGCGATTTTCGGGGGCGATAAGTTCCTGCTCAATTTGTGCCAGTGCAAATATCGCCTCGCGTAAAGCAAAGGTTAATGCGGGACCGACTTTCAATATTGCAAAGTGATCGCGGACTAATTCCCAATAAGCCGTCCGGGTCTGGTAATCGGTAGAATGTGCTTCATAAACCATTCGGGTGTTTTCTATCCATTGCGCCAGCGCCTGCGCTTCCTGCGGCTGATAATGGATAATATTGCTGTGATCAAATTCCACACCCGGCTGCACCACGATGGCAATCACGCGTGTTAACGCCTCTGTCAGTCCACGGGCAATAAAGGCCTTTTGATGCGTACGTAAAGTATTGGCGGCATCTTCAACCTGGGTGATGTGTACTGACTGAATGGCGCTGGCCTCACCGCCCGGAACCGGCACTTCAGTGCCAATGACATAGCTCAGTTGCTCACGCTGGCAATCTGTCGCCACACTCTCGGCCGCGTGGCAAAGCACAGCAGCTCGCTCCGCAACCGTTTCTGGTGCTAACGGTATGGGATCCCCCGCGCAGGACATTGACGCATCAAGATGAATTTTACTGAAGCCAGCACGAACATATGCCTTTACCAGCTCGACGGATTTTTTCATCGCCACATCCGCATTTTCTTGCTGCCAGCAGTTTGGCCCCAGATGATCGCCGCCGAGAATAATGCGTTCGCGTGCAAACCCAACTTTATCGGCAATCGTAAAAACAAATTCGCGAAAGTCTGCCGGTGTCATTCCGGTATAACCGCCAAATTGATTGACCTGGTTTGACGTTGCTTCAATCAGCACTTTGCGCGTGCTGTTGCGATCAAATGCCAGCGCCGCTTCGATAACCAACGGATGGGCAGAGCAGACTGAACATATGCCGATATGTTCACCAGCTTTATGCCGGGCAATTAACGTTTTCATGTTTTTTCCTTGTTAAATGGCAGGTGCGTTATGCCCTGCCCTCGCAGCCACAATCGGCAATCACTTTGCTCACCACATCGCGCATTGCGGATTTAGCCGACTGCAAATAATCCCGGGGATCGGTCGCTTCGGGGTGCTCGGTCAGGTAATTTTTTAACGCCTGCGAGAAGGCATTTTTCAGCTCCGTTGCAACGTTGATTTTGCATATCCCCAGTTTGATGGTTTGCTGAATATCCTTAGTCGATAATCCTGACGCGCCATGCAGCACCAGCGGTAAGTTCACCCACTGGCGAATATTCTCCAGTCGAGAAAAATCAAGCGCCGGTGCGCTGGCATACATCCCATGAGCCGTGCCGATGGCGACCGCCAGGGAATCAATTCCGGTTGCCTCGGCAAATTCACGCGCCTGAACGGGGTTGGTGTACAACGCATCGGCTTCATTGACTTGCACATCATCTTCCTGGCCGCCAAGTTGCCCCAGCTCCGCTTCAACGCTGACATCAAAGCGATGGCAAAAATCCACCACCTCTTTGACCCGTGAAATATTTTGCGCAAAAGGCAAATGCGAGGCGTCAATCATGACTGAGCGCACGCCAGAACGAACCTTCTGAGCGATATCGTCAAATTTCGTGTGATGGTCGAGATGAATTGCCAGTGGATGGTGATATTGCTTCGCCATCGCGCTGACCAGCGCCAACAGATTTTCTGTACCAGCATGAGTAAATGTGCCAGGCGTTCCGGCGATGATGACCGGCGCATGCAGGTTGGCAGCGGTTTCCACCACCACTTGCATCGTTTCGAGATTGTGAATATTGAATGCCGGAACCGCGTAACCGCCGCGCTGCGCGTTGTTCAGCATCTGCTTTGTCGATACCACGTACATTTTCACATCCTGTCGTTTACTTTCGATTTCAAAACATAATGAAATTATTTGTTTTTAAATGTCGAGATAACGATCACAAAAACGACAATATGAAAATTAATAGAGGAATGAAAGGCAAAAAAAAACGGCCTCCCGGAGGGAAGCCGCAACAAAGTGCGCGTGGTTTTATGCAGGATGCGGCGTAAACATATGTGGCAGCGCTGCGTAGGCATGATAAGACGCTTCAGCGTCGCATCAGGCATAGGTTGCCGGATGCGGCGTAAACGCCTTATCCGTCCTACGGGGTAGTGCCGTTCGTATCAGGCGATAGTAATTTTGCTATCGAGATAAACGTCCTGCACGGCGTTAATCAGTTTCACGCCGTCAGCCATCGATTTCTTGAACGCCTTACGTCCAAGAATCAGCCCCATTCCGCCAGCGCGTTTGTTGATAACCGCAGTACGCACTGCATCACTGAGGTCAGTTTCACCGCCTGCAGCACCACCGGAGTTTATCAACCCGGCCCGGCCCATATAGCAGTTAGCTAACTGATAACGCACCAGATCAATCGGGTTTTCGCTGGTTAACTTGCTGTACACGCGATCGTCGGTATAACCGTAATTAATTGCTTTATAGCCGCCGTTATTTTCCGCCATTTTTTGTTTGACGATATCTGCACCTATGGTTGCCGCCAGATGGTTCGCCTGACCAGTCAGGTCGGCGGAGACATGGTAATCAACGCCATCTTTCTTAAAGGCGGAGTTACGCAAATAGGCCCACAGCACTGTCACCATGCCCAGCTCGTGCGCACGTTCAAAAGCCGCAGAAATTTCTTCAATCTGGCGACGTGACTCTTCCGAGCCAAAATAGATAGTCGCACCAACCGCCACCGCGCCCATGTTGAAGGCCTGCTCCACGCTGGCATACAGCGTTTGATCGTAGGTATTCGGGTAACTTAGCGTCTCGTTGTGATTAAGTTTGACGAGAAATGGAATGCGATGCGCATAGCGCCGCGATACCGACGCCAACACGCCGTAAGTTGATGCCACACAGTTACAGCCCGCTTCGATCGCCAGTTCAACAATGTTTTTCGGGTCAAAGTAGAGCGGGTTAGCAGCAAATGAAGCTCCGGCAGAGTGCTCAACGCCCTGGTCAACCGGCAGAATAGAAAGATATCCTGTGCCAGCCAGACGCCCGGTGTTGTACAACGTCTGCATATTACGTAACACCGCTGGCGGGCGATTATTGTCAATCATCACGCGGTCTACGTAGTCATGTCCGGGGAGATAAAGCTGGTCAGAAGGAATAGTCATACAACGGTGCTGTAAAAGGTTGTCGGCGTCTTTGCCAAGCAACTGCGCAATATCTGTCATTACTATGCTCCCGTAAATTCCGATTGGATATCGGCTATGGATTGTCCTGGCCCGACTTTTGCGGGCAATCATAATCCTGGTCGTTACGGGCGAGTTTTTCCATCTTTTGGATGTTTTTTCAGCGTTTTCTGTTGGCTCGATTCATCAGAAAAAATGTTAGCGCGGTCAAGTTTTCACCGCAAAGGTATTTAAAAGGTATTATTAAGTGGTATTGTCATCGCGTACCTTACATTACCTGTCATGAAGGAATTAAAAGATGAAAACAACAGCAAAGCTGTCGTTCATGATGTTTGTTGAATGGTTTATCTGGGGCGCGTGGTTTGTGCCATTGTGGTTGTGGTTAAGTAAAAGCGGTTTTAGTGCCGGAGAAATTGGCTGGTCGTATGCCTGCACAGCCATTGCGGCGATCCTGTCGCCAATTCTGGTTGGCTCCATCACTGACCGCTTTTTCTCGGCGCAAAAAGTGCTGGCGGTATTGATGTTCGCAGGCGCGCTGCTGATGTATTTCGCTGCGCAACAGACCACTTTTGCTGGGTTCTTCCCGTTACTGCTGGCCTACTCGCTAACCTATATGCCGACCATTGCGCTGACTAACAGCATCGCTTTTGCCAACGTGCCGGATGTTGAACGTGATTTCCCGCGCATTCGTGTGATGGGCACTATCGGCTGGATTGCCTCCGGTCTGGCATGTGGTTTCTTGCCGCAAATGCTGGGGTATGCCGATATCTCACCGACTAACATACCGCTGCTGATTACCGCCGGAAGTTCTGCTCTGCTCGGTGTGTTTGCGTTTTTCCTGCCCGACACGCCGCCCAAAAGTACCGGCAAATTAGATATTAAAGTCATGCTCGGCCTGGATGCGCTGATCCTGCTGCGCGATAAAAACTTCCTCGTCTTTTTCTTCTGTTCATTCCTGTTTGCGATGCCACTGGCGTTCTATTACATCTTTGCCAATGGTTATCTGACCGAAGTCGGGATGAAAAACGCCACCGGCTGGATGACGCTCGGCCAGTTCTCTGAAATATTCTTTATGCTGGCATTGCCGTTTTTCACCAAACGCTTTGGTATCAAAAAGGTATTATTGCTTGGTCTGGTCACCGCTGCGATCCGCTATGGCTTCTTTATTTACGGTAGTGCGGATGAATATTTCACCTACACGTTACTGTTCCTCGGCATTTTGCTGCACGGCGTAAGTTACGATTTTTACTACGTTACCGCTTACATCTATGTCGATAAAAAAGCCCCCGTGCATATGCGTACCGCCGCGCAGGGGCTGATCACGCTCTGCTGCCAGGGCTTCGGCAGTTTGCTCGGCTATCGTCTTGGCGGTGTGATGATGGAAAAGATGTTCGCTTATCAGGAACCGGTAAACGGGCTGACTTTCAACTGGTCCGGGATGTGGACTTTCGGCGCGGTGATGATTGCCATTATCGCCGTGCTGTTCATGATTTTTTTCCGCGAATCCGACAACGAAATTACGGCTATCAAGGTCGATGATCGCGATATTGCGTTGACACAAGGGGAAGTTAAATGAAAACAGAACGTATTCTCGGTGCTCTTTATGGGCAGGCGTTAGGGGATGCAATGGGGATGCCCTCCGAGCTTTGGCCACGCAGCCGCGTTAAAGCATACTTTGGCTGGATTGACCGTTTTCTGCCTGGACCAAAGGAGAATAACGCGGCCTGTTATTTTAACCGCGCCGAATTCACCGACGATACCTCGATGGCGCTGTGTCTGGCGGATGCGTTAGTGGAACGTGAAGGCAAGATCGATCCGAATCTGATTGGGCGTAATATTCTCGACTGGGCGCTGCGTTTCGACGCCTTTAACAAAAACGTACTAGGTCCGACCTCGAAGATTGCTCTCAACGCCATTCGCGACGGTAAACCCGTTGCTGAACTGGAAAACAACGGCGTGACCAACGGCGCAGCGATGCGCGTCTCGCCATTAGGTTGTTTGCTTCCGGCGCGTGATGTTGATTCCTTTATTGATGATGTGGCGCTGGCGTCGAGCCCGACCCATAAATCCGATCTGGCTGTTGCAGGTGCGGTAGTCATCGCATGGGCGATTTCTCGTGCCATTGACGGAGAAAGCTGGTCAGCAATTGTTGATTCACTGCCTTCAATTGCGCGACATGCCCAGCAAAAACGCATCACTACCTTCAGCGCCTCACTGGCAGCACGTCTGGAGATTGCGCTGAAAATTGTGCGCAATGCCGACGGCACCGAATCCGCCAGCGAACAGCTTTACCAGGTCGTTGGCGCAGGTACCAGCACTATTGAGTCCGTTCCGTGCGCCATTGCGCTGGTTGAACTGGCACAAACCGACCCGAATCGCTGCGCCGTCCTGTGCGCTAACCTTGGCGGCGACACAGACACCATCGGCGCTATGGCGACGGCGATTTGCGGCGCGTTGCATGGCGTTAACGCTATCGATCCTGCATTAAAGGCGGAACTGGATGCGGTAAATCAGCTTGATTTCAACCGCTATGCCACAGCGCTGGCGAAATATCGTCAACAACGGGAGGCGGTATGAGCGGCGCTCGATTACACACGCTGCTGCCTGAATTAACCACGCGTCAGCCGGTGATGGTCGTCGGCGCGGCGGTCATTGACGTGATCGCCGACGCTTATGCCCTCCCCTGGCGTGGGTGCGATATCGAACTGATACAGCAGAGCGTTAACGTTGGCGGCTGCGCCCTGAATATTGCCGTGGCGTTAAAACGCCTCGGCATCGAAGCGGGTAACGCCTTGCCGCTCGGTCAGGGCGTGTGGGCGGAGATTATTCGCAACCGGATGGCAAAAGAGGGCTTAATCAGCCTGATCGATAACGCCGAAGGTGATAACGGCTGGTGTCTGGCGCTGGTTGAGCCGGATGGCGAACGCACTTTTATGTCATTCAGCGGTGTGGAAAATCAGTGGAATCGCCAGTGGCTGGCGCGATTAACCGTTGCGCCTGGCAGCCTGCTCTATTTTTCCGGTTATCAACTGGCCTCGCCCTGCGGCGAATTGTTAGTGGAATGGCTGGAAAAGCTGCAAGACGTGACGCCGTTTATCGATTTTGGCCCACGTATTGGCGATATCCCGGACGCATTACTGGCGCGGATCATGGCCTGTCGACCTTTAGTGTCACTCAATCGTCAAGAGGCTGAGATTGCCGCCGAACGTTTTGCTTTATCCGCAGAGATAACAACACTTGGCAAGCAATGGCAGGAGAAATTTGCCGCGCCGTTGATCGTTCGTCTCGATAAAGAAGGCGCATGGTATTTCAGCAACGACGCTTCTGGCTGCATTCCGGCATATCCAACGCAAGTTGTAGATACCATTGGGGCGGGCGACAGTCATGCAGGTGGCGTACTTGCCGGGCTGGCTTCTGGTCTGCCACTGGCGGATGCCGTATTACTGGGCAATGCAGTGGCGTCGTGGGTTGTCGGGCATCGGGGCGGTGATTGTGCGCCAACGCGCGAGGAACTACTCCTCGCACACAAAAACGTATAGATCGCTGCGACAGTGGCTAATGCTGTACTCAATAGGCCGTTGCTGTTGGTCAAGCGCCACTTGCTTGATCACCAGCACCGGTATTTTGCTATCTAACTGAATATGTGACTGAAACTCGGCATCCGGCATCCGGGCGCTAACGCGGGAACGCGTACGTTGTGGGTAAATGTGCTGGCTGCGGAAATAGTCATAAAGAGAAATTCCGATGGCATCAACATCATGAATTAAATGCGCCGGAACCCACGATTCCTCAATCGATACCGCTTCTTCATCGACATAGCGAATACGCTTAAGCAAAAAGACATCACTTCCCGCTTCGACCGCCAGCTGCTGCGCGACTTCTTCGGGACATTTCACGACACGCTTGTTAACCCATAGCGTATCGGGCTTTTTCCCGCGCAATACCACCTGCTGAGAAAAACCTCGCGCTTCTTTCAACGAGTATTCGAAGATGTTGTTGATCTGCGTGCCGTAACCGCGCGAACGCGTCACCACACCCTCTTCTTCCAGCGCCTGCATCGCCTTGCGCACCGTAATGCGTGAAACGCCGGTTAACTGACTTAAATCACGCTCACCGGGCAAAATATTGCCATGCTCCAGCACCCCGCTGCGCACGGCATTTTTTACCGTTTCGGCAAACTTAATATAAAGCGGCGTGTTATCCGCCGCTAAAATACGCTCGTTCAGTTGGGCAATCAGCTGGGTATGCGCTTGTTCCATTTGTCTTTTTCCTGCCAGGGAGTCTGGTGGGAGTATATCACTGCTTCTTATTTAAGGCGTTTCTTTAATCCCATCAACGAATGCCTGCAACTCCTCCACCGTGCCATTAAATACATTAAAATCCACCGGACCATTGATGCCATCTACCTGTCCACGGTCGGAATGCTGCCAGAAGCGCCAGGCCATGCCGTCATTGTCCGGACGACGTTGATAGTAGTGCGCCACCCACCACGGATATTCATTGAAATAGCCCGCCAGATTGGTGTGATAAAAAACGGCTCCTGAGTAAATAATCGGCTTTTTTCCCGTACTTTTTTCGACCATTTTTAGCCACTGACTTACCCGCTTGCGTAATTCTTTTGCCGATAATTTTCCCCGCTCTTCTACGTCCAGTACCGCAGGGAAATCGCCTTGTGAGAAATCCACCGTTTGCAGAAATAATCGCGCCTGAACCGGCGCTGCTACCGACGGGGAGAAATAATGATACGCCCCGCGCAGCAGGCCATTTCCGCGGCTTAGTTGCCAGTTACGCGAAAAATACGGGTCCACCAGCTTTTCGCCTTCCGTCGCCTTAATAAAAGCAAACTGTAAGCGGATACCGTTGTCGCGCATTTTTGCCACCCGCTGCCAGTCGATCCGCTCCTGCCAGCGCGAAACATCTATTCCGTGAATGGTGTAACTGGCAGGAATGCGAATAGCGAAAGATTTAACCGGGCGATAACCGTAGAAGTGGATGTAGTCTTTAATCTGAATTGCTGTCGAATAGAAAAAATTCACCGTCTGACGCGGATAAATTGCAACGATGGAAATTAGCCCAAGAGCGCATAATAGAGCGGTGAGTTTTTTTCGACTGGTAATGCTTAGCTGCATTGGTTTCATCCCTGAATGTCAGTGCCAAAGGCTGACAATAACCAAAGCAGCTATAGTACGGTGCTCACCACCAGGCGTGGAAGTGGTGAACCGGACCAATACCGTGACCAACTTCCAGCGTGTCGGCCTGTGCTAACGCCGATGAAAGCCAGCTTTTTGCCTCCTGTACGGTGTCAGCCCAGTTTGTATGGCGCGGGCGTAGTGCAGCCAACGCCGCAGAGAGCGTACAACCAGTGCCGTGGGTGTTTTTGGTCATAATGCGCGGTGCGGTAAACCGTTGTTCACCCTCGCGGGTAAACAGCCAGTCCGGGCTTTGCTCATCATCCAGATGACCACCTTTCATTAGCACTGCGCCACAGCCCATCGCCAACAGCGATCGCCCTTGTTCCAGCATTTCCTGTTCGGTGCGCGCGTGTGGCGCGTCGAGCAAGGCGGCTGCTTCGGGCAAGTTTGGCGTTATTAATGAAACCTGTGGCAATAATCGACTGCGCAGCGTAGCAACCGCCGAAGGTGAAAGCAGCGGGTCACCGCTTTTTGCCAGCATAACGGTGTCGAGTACCACGTTTTGGATCTGATAACGTTGCAACCGTTCTGCCACCGCTTCAACAATATCGGTTTCCGCCAACATACCGATTTTAGTGGTATCGATTCGCACATCGCTGAACACCGAATCGAGCTGGGCGGCGACAAAATCAGGCTCAATGCGATACACCGACTGTACGCCACGGGTATTTTGCGCCACCAGTGCAGTAATAACTGAGCAACCATAAGCGCCAAGTGCCGAGAAGGTTTTAAGATCGGCCTGAATCCCCGCACCACCACTCGGATCAGTACCGGCAATCGTCAGAGCGTTAATTCGTTTCATGCCTGCACCTCCTGCGTCAATTGCCAGAGCGCATCAAGGAAATGTGGAACAAAACTGCCTGGCCCCTCGCTTCTGGCGACTGCGCGTTCTCCGGCTTGTTTCATCCAGTGACAGGCAGATGCGACATTTTCCAGCGTATCGCCTGGTAACGCACAGCAGGCAGCGACAACCGCCGATAATGCACAGCCAGTTCCTACCACTTTGGTCATTAACGGATCGCCACCGTGAATACCAATGATACGATGTCCATCGGTAACATAATCCATCTCGCCAGTGACCACGACGATTGCGTCAGTTTCCCGTGCCAGTGTTTGTGCAGCGGGTATCGCGTTAGCTGCGGCGTCAGTGGTATCCACTCCCCGTCCGCCATTAGCAATGCCAGCTAATGCCATGATTTCCGAAGCATTACCACGTATCGCTGCCGGTTTAAAAGATAAAAGTTCATGACAAAAATGGCGGCGATAATCGAGCGCACCAACCGCTACTGGATCAAGCGTCCAGGGTGTTTGAGAGCTTTTTGCTTGCTCAACGGCAGCACGCATCGCCTGTGCGCGTGGCTGCGTCAGTGTGCCAACGTTAATCAACAAGGCACTGGCGATAGCCGCAAACTGACTGGCCTCTTCGGTTTCGATAACCATCGCTGGCGATGCACCGAGCGCCAGCAAGGTATTGGCAGTAAAGGTTTGCACCACATCGTTGGTCATGCAGTGCACAAGAGGGGAATGTTGGTGAAAAAGGTGTAACGTGTGCGCAGATTGCGCGGAACTCAGCAGGTCGACTTGCATAGTTTGCTCCTGCCATAACGTGAAGAAGCAATGACCTGGTGGTCCGTGACTTCCCTACGCTGGCATTATCCAGATCAGGTGATACGGGTATTTCTCAGCCTTCACGCAGAAGGGCACCCCGAGTCGTTTGGTTGAATCTCTATATTTTGTGCCAGCTTAGGGGAAGAGGCTTGCAGATGCAAGCTCGCCTCCATTCATTACGTCTTCACTGTGTACCCCATATCAGTAATGAAAAAGAAACAATTCACACCCATCATTCAGGTGGTAAAAACTGTAGACTATCTTAATTAGCTAATTTATATTATTTATCTAAATTTGCTAGGTGAGATAAAAATGACAGAAACCCAGATCTACGAGAACATTAAGCAAGCCATTAGCAGCGCACCACGAAATAGCCAAACGATGGAAATGCACCTCCAGATGATCAAATACGCTGACCATCTGAAAAACGTCACGGCAAAAGAGTTTTGCGAAGGTGTAGGACTTAAAGCCAGCTTTGCTACAGAGTTCAGCAAAATGAGAAATCTTACCGAGCGACTCAAAGCCGCCGGACTTGATACCACGAAGTTATAACAAACGAAATCATCAATATATTACTTTCGTTTTCCAGGGTTCCCTGTATATGTACCTATGATCATAAAAACCAGTTACCACCACGTAGCTGATACCATAATATTTTCATTTTTACTTTAAATAAATAGATAAATTTAGAGAGTGGAATAATTAAGGTCTATTTTCTCTAGCTTTTTGAGATTGATAGTTGAGAATGATAATTCTTTCATCTCAATAACACCGAAGTTTGATAGCTGTTTAAGCCACAGTTGAAGACCAGCATCAGAGCAACCTGCTCGATATGTTACATCACTACATTTTATTAGTGTTGATTTCCTCTTATAGAGATAAATAAGGACTTCATAGATGCGTTTTCCGGTGTCATTGGATACGCGCTATACCACCATTCTTGGCTAAATCTTGGTTCATAATCATACTTTAATTAAAATGGATCTAAAAATTCATCATAGATGGCTGGATTTTTCATAGAAAAATATGTTTGAACACCATTTGATATTTTTATTTATTGATCACAGGCTAACGTTCTTGAATATTCTATAAATGATGCTTCCTCTATTCTAACTCTACCCACGCAATATATATACAACCCTACCTATACTCGAAGTACGTTCAACACATAAGACAACGAAAAGTAGTTGTGTGCTGTAAAATTTAAATATTTTAATAATTAATTTCAAGAGCATGCTGTGCCCCCTGTATTATGCAAATGAAAAGTAGGAAAAAATCATAAGACACATTAAACGATTACAATAATCAAACCTATATTAAGGTGAATAGAAGGTATTCGAATGAGTCATTTCTAATATTTTTAGTCTTACGGGCAAAGGCTATCTATTACCTAACATGCAATGGAAAGCGGAAAAGTATGTAGATAGTGCAACTTGTTCCCTGAACTGCTGTTTATCCAACCTATTGCTATGAAAATACGTAATAATTTCAAACCTAAACAATACCATTGCTAAACAAATGAAAACTTGTTCGTTTTACTAATTAATAGTTTTATAATGACTACCCCAAAATAGGTAACTCAAATCCAAGCAAAGGGAAAATATGAAGAGTAAAATTTTTGCTGCACTTCTGCTACTACCTCTATCTACTTATGCAAGCTCCTATAAATGTGATGCTCTTCAGCAGGGTCAAATTGGCAGCAATGGGAAAACCGTTACGGCACAATCCTCCATCGATATTGACGGCAAACAGATGCATTTTAGCTTGAACGGAGTGAGTTGGGATCTCTCATATATTGGTGAAAAACAGATTGCAAAGATGTATAGCACCGAAAGCGGGAACGTCTCTGTATCTTTCATTGATGCCAATCCCATCATCTTCGTGCTACATCTCGTAAACGATGATGGTAGAAAAGGCACTTACAACATCAGTGAATGTTCTGAATTATAAGAGGCTAAAATGAAAAAACTACTCGTTACCGTCATCTTTGTGGCAATGATGCCAAATGCATTCGCACTAAGTCACGGAGACAGCGCAACACTTAAAGAAGGTACATTTAACTGTAAAAAGTTAACTGACTTTTACGAGATGATCAGTTACATCCAGGACAATGACCAACAGGCTATGCTGAGTCTCATTACATCCAATAAATGTCGCGTGTTAGATGAATCAATGACGGTAGAAATCCAGAGCGTAGATGACAAAGGTTTTGTTTCATTCATAACTCCAGGTGGTCATGGTGGCTGGGCTGTGAAGCAATTTTTCGAAAATTAATCAAACTATAACCTCGAATGGCGTGTGTCCTCACGCCATTTACTCTAATTCAGCTTAACGTCACTTGTCCCTCTATTTATTGCCTCAACTACGGCCATATTAGGCACTTTCATTTGATATAAGAATCCAGCACCTTCAGAACAACATCCAGATCTTCTTCACGTTTTAGCTCATCCCCCTGGTGAACGATATGTTCCGTTAGATGACCTTTAATCACTTCCCGCATCAGACCGTTTACCGCGCCACGGATAGCAGCAATCTGTTGTAAAACTGCAGCGCATTCGTGCGGCTCGTCGAGCATTTTCTTGAGCGCCACGACCTGGCCCTGAATCTTACTGGCACGTGCTTTCAGTTTCTGTTTATCACGGATTGTATGAGACATGGCAACACCTGGTTAACAAGAACATGAAAAATCATAGCACTATTAATCTACTGGGGGGTAGTATCAGGTACTGGGGGGGAGTAGAATCAGATTGCCGAATTAATACTAAGAATTATTATCATGACCGAATTTACAACTCTTCTTCAGCAAGGAAACGCCTGGTTCTTCATCCCCAGCGCCATCTTACTTGGTGCGCTTCATGGCCTGGAACCAGGGCACTCAAAAACGATGATGGCGGCGTTTATCATCGCCATCAAAGGCACCATTAAACAGGCGGTGATGCTCGGACTGGCAGCAACCATTTCGCATACCGCAGTGGTCTGGTTGATTGCCTTTGGCGGGATGGTGATCAGCAAGCGCTTTACTGCTCAATCAGCAGAACCGTGGCTCCAGTTGATTTCCGCAGTGATCATTATTAGCACCGCTTTCTGGATGTTCTGGCGTACCTGGCGCGGCGAACGAAACTGGCTGGAGAATATGCACGAGCATGATCATGAGCATCATCACGATGGAGAATGCGGATGCGGACATCATCATGAACATGGACATCACCATGCAGATGATGTATTTACGAGCATGGGGATTGAGACGGCTCACAAATTCACTGAAGACGAGCTGTCCGCAATCATTGATCAGTTAGCAAAAGACAAGAAGTTTGGCGAAGTACTACGTGCGAAAGGAATCGTGCCGGCAGCAGAGGGAGAGTGGTTCCACTTTGATCTTGTCCCGGAAGAGACAGAAGTACGTCGTGGTGCGGCAGACTTTACAGGACGAGTTTGTGTGATCGGTTCTAATCTGGAAGAAGATAAGATCAAGGAATTATTTAAAGTATCATAATAAATGACCAAAGACAGCTTTTTAGCTGTAACAGAAATGGAAATGAGGTTATCTATGTTTGGAAAGAAAAAAGAAGAAATGATGGTATATGTCATCATGGGATTTTTAGAGGCAGGAAAGACCAGTCTGATCCGTGACCTTTTGACGGATGATATGTTTGATGATAAAGCCAAGACATTGATCCTTGCGTGTGAAGAAGGCGAGGAAGAGTATGAAAGTGCGATGTTAGAGAAAACAAAAGCGGTCTGCGAGTATATCGAAGACGAAGAAAGCTTCAATGGCAAAGTAGTCGAGAAGTTTTTGAAAAAACATCGCCCGGACCGGATCATTATTGAATACAATGGAATGTGGCCGACAAAGCATATCCCGGAAATGTATGACGAGTTAGAAGAAATCTGCTTTGACAGAGAAGTTATCTTTCAGACGATTGATGTAGCAAATGATGAGACATTCCAGATGTATATGAAGAATATGCCATCTATGATGGTAGATCAATTCAGAATGGCAGAAATGATCATTAT
>OLRU01001811.1_pt1 | contig 16851 bp, 17 predicted proteins | sample 1672961 | NCBI WGS metagenome assembly OLRU01 (sample SAMEA3136741, study PRJEB25190) | human gut metagenome | biome: human gut; feature: human-associated habitat; material: faeces | place: Austria | collected 2013
CGGTCATTGACCGGCCGCCTCTTTATTTCCCGGTGAATTAAACTATCAAGTGCAACACTTTAGTGAAATAAAAGAGTTCATACAGTCCCCTGTGGTAGAATGGAGTAACCACACAGCCAAAATACAAGGAAGGGCATGTATGGACTGCCACCATCTTACCATAGAAGAGCGCATAGGTGAACGGCCGGGGCAAGAGCAAGGCACGTTTTGCCGCCCTGGCGGAACGCAAGACACGCTTTTACATTGCCGTGAAGATGCCTGATCGGCGGGCAGAGACGATGGAGAATGCCACCGTCTCTGTACTGTCTGCCTTTCCGTCCCGGCTGGTCAAGACGATCACCTGCGACCGCGGAGCTGAATTTGCCAACTGGCGCAGAATTGAGGAACGGCTGCACTGCGAGGTATATTTTGCTGACCCCTATTGCGCCTGGCAGAGAGGCACAAACGAGAATCTCAACGGCCTGCTCCGGGAGTTCTATCCCAAGGGCAGGAACCTTTCCCGTGTCGCTCCTGCCACGCTAAAACGAAACCTGGCGTTGATCAACGCCAGGCCTCGCAAAGTTTTGAACTTCCATTCTGCTCAGAAACTATGGGACTTTGAGCTCAACTCCTGTTGCACTTAGTTTGACAAATCACTCTCATGTTTATCCGCAGCTGGCTGTACAGGTTCCGGCGGATCTTTTTTGGCTTCTTTACGGCTTCGTTCTGCTCTGTGTCCCGTCGAAAGTATGACTGTGCAGACGCCGACATAGGCCACGATGAGCAGCATTCGCACCGCGTCGGCGACGTCCCGGCTGTCATAGCCGCTGAATACGCCGAGTGTGAACCACAGGCATATCACGTACAATATGGTTATCACGAGCACAGACCAGAACACAAAGCTCCCAGGCAGAGGCAGTATGCCGTCACCGCCATCCCTGACGCCCTGGTCACGGTAGATGAGGCTCTCGACACTGGTTCCGAAAACAAGCGCAATCCTCTCAAGCGAGTCCATGTCAGGCATGGAAACACCGCGTTCCCAGTTGGAGACTGTCTGGCGCGTTACACCGAGGAGCTCGGCCAACTGCTCCTGATTCATACCGGCGCCGGTACGGAGCTTCTTAATGTTTTTGGATACATATGCCATGCGGAACACCTCTCATTGTCAAATAGTATAGGGGTTGGCAGGTCAATTTACAAGCAAAAATGCTTTGCATTTTGTCAAATAATCCATGCAAAGAAGCCGGCGTTCGGCTCAGCGGGGCCTGCGTCGTAGTTTTAGTTCCACACCGCGGCGGGCGGCTATCTCGCGGAGCGTGACGGCTGCCAGGGCGCAGCGCTCCTTTTCGGGCAGCCCGGCGGCGGAGCCGATACGTTCCAGCGCTTCGCGCAGTTCCGGCAGCTCCAGCAGATTGACCGCCAGGCAGTAGAAGGACTTCCTGCGCCCGTCGTTGTAGTTGTCGAGCAGCAGCCGCAGCATCCGGACCTTCTCCAGCTGCTCGGCATTATATCGGTCAATACCGGCATCGCGTGCCCGCTCCATGTCCGCTTTTTGCCGCCTGTGGGTTATGAAGGAGTCGTACCGGTCGATGTCCCGATACTTTTCGCAGGGGTATTCACCGCACTCGAAACAGTATTCAACCCCGCCGTGCTCCAAGCTGCACCTGGCGATCCCGCACGACTGGTTCCCGTTGCCGCATCCTCCGCAGTGCCCGCCGAGGAGCATGGGGCAGAGCGCACAGTTGAGCCCGCAGAGGGAGAGCAGCTGGCTGCTGCGCGTAAATCCCTTCATATCGTCACCCCCAATTCCTGTTTTGCAGCGAGCCCGCCGTGAAGCGGGCGCTTTTCGTTCACATGTAGGCTACGGTCTCCGAGAGCGGCTTGCGGCTGGAGTGGTTTGGCAGGGGGCCTGCGTCCGCGGCGGGGTAGCCCAGGTCGAGGAACATCAGCACCTCTTCGCTCTCCGGCAGTCCCAGCACTTTTTTCGCCTCGTCCGGGTCGAAGCGGTTGAGCCAGCAGCTGTCCACCCCGGCGTCCTTGGCGGCCAGCATCATATGGGTGGCGACAATGGTGGCGTCCTCAACGCCGGAGTCGCGCTTGCCGCCGGGATAGAAGTAGATGCCGTCCGTGTCATAGGCCACGACCAGCACGGTGGCCGCACCATAGCGGCAGGGGGTGAGGCTGTCTATTTTGGTGAGCCCGGCCTCGGACTGCACAACATAGACGCGGTGTTTCTGCAGATTCTTTGCCGAGGGCGCCAGCCGTCCGGCCTCCAGGATGGCGTCCAGCTGCTCTTTGGCGACAGGCCGCCCGTCGAACTTCTTGCAGGCGTAACGCTCTCTGATTAATTGCGAAAATTCCATTGTCATGACCTCCTGGCACTTACAGTATTATAAATTAATTGTACCACAGGCCGATGTAAATGTTAATACCCGCCCCGGTTTGGGCGCAGGTAACTCAGCAGCGATACGAGCGCGGGTATGCCGAGCCAGGCCAGCACGGCTGTGAGCGTTACGGCCTCGAAGTCGCCGAAGGCCGCAGCTGCGGCCAGATACAGCAGGGCCACGGGTATGGCCGTGAAGCCGAGGGCAGCGTGCGCCGCGTTCCAGGCGCCCTCGTCGGTAACCGTCCAGGGCAGGCGCAGCCCCGTGTGACGGTTGAAGGGCAGGCGGGGGGATATGATGCCGGAGAATACCATAACTGCGGCAATGATGCACGCTGCAAGCCATTTTTCGCCCTCTGCGCCCGGAATGGATACGCCGCAGGCGGAGAGCAGGGCCATGATCAGCACGCAGGCGAACACCGCCGCGTCAAAAATCGTGGTCACCTTGACAGCGCGCAGGCCGCGGGCTGGGACGGGGCCCGTGAGCAGTGCCAGGCTGCGCCAGAGCGTGAACAGGGCGGCGGCCAGGCACAGCGAGATGAGCGCGAGCGACAGCAACGGAGCGTCCACGGCCAGGGCGAGGATCAGGGCCAGGAAGCACAGCGCGATTATAGCGCCGCGCCGCCGTGATATTATAGAGGCGGTGCGCTCGGCGGCCGCCTTTTCGGCCAGCAGGCTGTTGGCCCGCGCCAGCTCTGCGGCGAGGTCGGCGGCCGCGTCCTGCGCCTGCGTGCCCAGCAGCTCGCTGACCGGCACGCCGAACAGCTCCGCCAGCCGCACCACCATATCCGCGTCCGGCACCGACATGCCGCGCTCCCATTTGCTTACGGTTTGCCGCACTACCGCCAGCCTTGCTGCCAGCTCCTCCTGGCTCATGCCGGACTCGGCGCGCAGCCGCTTTATGTTCTCTGAAAGCATGTGCTTCACCTCTGCGGCCATTATATCCGCCGGGGGTGAAAATGCAAGCAACACAAATTAACATGCGTAATATTCAATCTTTGCTGCATAAATACACGTATATTTGATGAGAAACCGTCATATCGCCCAGAGCGCCGGAACTGGGCGCTTTTTAATTGTCAGGGGTGACGAAAGTGAAAAATCCTCTTGCATATTTATTCAGATAGAGCTATAATCAACGCATAAACCACCGACAACTTCGTATATTGGAGGCTATATCATGAATAAATCGGACATCAAGAAAGTCGTTCTCGCCTACAGCGGAGGCCTTGACACCTCCATCATCATCCCCTGGCTCAAGGAGAATTACAATAACTGCGAAGTCATTGCCGTATCCGGCAACGTCGGCCAGGCCGACGAGCTGGAGGGCCTGGAGGAGAAGGCGCTCAAGACCGGCGCCAGCAAGCTCTACGTCGAGGACATCACCGACGAGTTCGTGGACGACTTTGTCATCCCGGCCATGAAGGCGGGCGCGAAGTACGAGGACTACCTGCTCGGCACCTCGCTGGCGAGGCCGCCGATAGCCAAGCGCCTGGCCGAGATAGCCATCAAGGAGGGCGCGGACGCCATCTGCCACGGCTGCACCGGCAAGGGCAACGACCAGGTCAGGTTCGAGCTGACGCTCAAGCACTTCGTCCCCGACATGCCCATCATCGCCCCCTGGCGCGAGTGGGACATCAAGTCCAGGGAAGAGGAGATAGCCTACGCCGAGGCGCACAACGTGCCCCTGAAGATAAACCGCGAGACCAACTACTCCAAGGACAAGAACCTCTGGCACCTGAGCCATGAGGGCCTCGACCTCGAGGACGCGGGCAACGAGCCGACCTACGAGAAGAAGGGCTTCCTGGAGATGGGCGTCTCCCCCATGGACGCGCCCGACGTGCCGACCTATATCACCCTCGACTTCGAGGCGGGCGTGCCCGTCGCGCTCGACGGCGAGAAGATGAGCGCCAAGGACATCATCCTCAAGCTCAACGAGCTGGGCGGCGCCAACGGCATCGGCCTGCTCGACATCGTTGAAAACAGGCTCGTCGGCATGAAGTGCCGCGGCGTGTACGAGACCCCGGGCGGCACCATCCTCTACGCCGCGCACGAGTATCTCGAGACGCTCTGCCTCGACAAGATGACCCTGCACAAGAAGCAGGAGCTGGCCATCACTTACGGCGAGCTGGTCTACAACGGACAGTGGTACACCCCGCTGCGCGAGGCGCTGGCGGCCTTCGTGGACAAGACGCAGGAGCACGTCACCGGCACGGTGAAGCTCAAGCTCTACAAGGGCAATATCATCAAGGCCGGCGCCTGGAGCGACTGGAGCCTCTACAGCGAGGAAATCGCAACCTTCGGCGAGGACCACGTCTACAACCAGGCCGACAGCAAGGGCTTCATCAACCTCTACGGCCTGCCCATAAAGGTCCAGGCCCAGGTGGACGCCAAAAACGCCGCAAAAAAGGGCTGAAGGCGCGGAAAACTGCATCTTCGCGTTGACGTGGGAGAGATGAAGTTATAAAATACCAAACGGGGCGGGATGCGTTCCCGCCCCGTGGTTTTCTAGATTAGGAGTGGGAGCATGGAGAAGATTTGGGCAGGCAGGAGCGCGGGAGCGCTGGACAAGTACGCCGACGAGCTGAACTCCAGTATCGGCGTGGATAAGCGCATGTACAGGCAGGATATCCAGGGCAGCATCGCCCACGCGGGCATGCTGGCCAAGTGCGGGATTATCTCCCCGGACGAGGGCGCACAGCTCATCGAGGGCCTGGGCGGCATCCTGGCCGACCTGGACAGCGGCGCGCTCAAAATAGACACCGCGGCCGAGGACATCCACTCCTTTGTGGAGGCGGAGCTCACCGCACGGCTCGGCGACGTGGGCAAAAAGCTCCATACCGCGCGCAGCCGCAACGACCAGGTGGCGCTGGATACCCGCCTCTACCTGCGCGACGAGTGCAAAGAGACTGTTGAGCTCATCAAGGACGTCATAAGCGCGCTCTGCCATGTGGCGGAGGCCAATCAGGGCACCATCATGCCCGGGTACACCCACCTGCAGCGCGCGCAGCCGGTGACCTTTGCGCACCACCTGCTCGCCTACGGCATGATGCTCGCGCGCGACATCTCGAGAATCCGCGACGCGGCTGAGCGCATGAACGTCTCGCCGCTGGGCGCGGCGGCGCTCGCCGGTACTACGCACCCCATAGACCGGGCGATGACGGCCAGGGAGCTGGGCTTTTACGCCTACAGCCTCAACAGTATGGACGCCGTGTCCGACCGGGACTACTGCGTGGAGCTCTGCGCGGACCTGTCCATACTGATGATGCACCTCTCGCGCCTGAGCGAGGAGCTCATACTCTGGTCAAGCTGGGAGTTCAGGTTCATCGAGCTCTCCGACCAGTTCACGACCGGCTCCTCCATCATGCCGCAGAAGAAAAATTCCGACATGGCCGAGCTCGTGCGCGGCAAGACCGGCCGGGTCTACGGCGACCTCAATACGCTGCTCGTCATGCTCAAGGGACTGCCGCTGGCGTACAACAAGGACATGCAGGAGGACAAGGAGGCCATCTTCGATGCCTTTGACACCGCCAAGCTCTGCCTCACCGTGTACGCCCCGATGATAGCCACGATGAAGGTCAACGCGGAAAACATGCTCGCCGCCGCCAGGGGCGGGTTCATAAACGCCACGGACCTGGCCGACTACCTGGCCAAAAAGGGCGTGCCCTTCCGCACGGCGTACAAGCTCACGGGGCAGATCGTAGCCGACTGCGCCAGGAGCGGCAAGTCGCTGGAGGATATGACGCTCGATGAGTATAAGGCCTACTCCGACGTCTTCGGGGCAGATTTGTACGACGAGATATCCCTGGCCGCCTGCGTGGCCAAGCGCACCAGCGCAGGGGGCGCGGCCCCGGCCAATATCCCGGTACAGCTCCAATATCTGAGAGGTGTTATAGATGACTAAAGTGTTCATAGACGGCAGCGCCGGTACCGCCGGCCTGCGCATACGTTCCCGGCTCGAGGGCCGCGCGGACCTGGACGTCACCGTCCTCGAGGGCGAGGCGCGCAAGGACACGGAAAAGCGCCGCGAGATGCTCAATTCATGCGACCTCGCCGTGCTCTGCCTGCCCGACGCGGCCAGCCGCGAGAGCGTGGCCATGATAGAAAACCCCGACGTGCGCGTGGTGGACACCTCCACCGCCCACCGGGTGGCCCCCGGCTGGGCCTACGGCTTCCCGGAGCTGAGCGCGGCTCGGCGCGAGGCGATAATAACGGGCAAGCGCGTGGCCTCCCCCGGCTGCCACGCCGGAGGGTTCATCGTGCTCGTGCAGCCGCTCATCGAGGCCGGCATACTCCCGCCTGGCGCCCTGCTCACCTGCCACTCGCTGACCGGCTACTCCGGCGGCGGCAAGGGCATGATAGCCGAGTACGAGGCCGCGGAGAGAGATGCGGCGCTCAGTTCCCCGCGCGAGTACGGCATCGCCCAGCAGCACAAGCACCTGCCCGAGATGGCGGGCATTTCCGGGCTGCAGCACTACCCCGTGTTCTGCCCCATCGTGGCGGACTTCTACAGCGGCATGCTGGTCACCGTCCCGCTCTTCGGCACGCAGCTGAATCCGGGCTTCACCCTCGCCGACGTGCGTGAGTGCTACAGGACCAAGTTCGGCGGGCCGGTGGTGAAGTATACGGAGGCCATGGACGCTGCGGGCTTCATCGCCTCGAACACGCTCACGGGTACGGACTCCATGGAGGTCACGGCCTGCGGCAATGACGAGCGCATGATACTGCTCTCGCGCTTCGACAACCTCGGCAAGGGCGCCTCCGGTGCCGCCGTGCAGTGCATAAACCTCATGCTCGGCGCCGACGAGACGGCGGGGCTGGTACTGGAATAAGGCATATCCTCCGGCAGGGCGGGAATAAGGCCCGCATCAGCCGGAGAGGATTGGGAAAATAAAAGGGAGAGAGACAATATGGTCAAGTTGATTTCGGGCGGCGTGTGCGCGCCCATCGGATATAAGGCTGCGGGCGTTCACTGCGGGGTGAGAAAGAGCCGCACAAAGCGCGATCTGGCGCTTATTTACTCCGAGCAGAAGGCCAGCGCGGCGGCCGTGTACACTCAGAACCTGGTCAAGGGCGCGCCGCTGACGGTGACGAAGCGGCACCTCGCAGACGGTAAGGCGCAGGCCATAATCTGCAACAGCGGCAACGCCAACACCTGCAACGCCAACGGCGAATATATAGCCGAGACCACCAGCGAGCTGCTGGGGGCGGAGCTGGGCATACCGGCCGCCGACGTGATTGTAGCGTCCACCGGCGTGATCGGCCAGGCCATGACAATGGAGCCCTTCGAGCGCGGCATACCGGAGGCCGTCAGGGCCCTGGGGAGCGACAGCACCCCCGCCGCCGAGGCCATCATGACCACGGACACCAGGGCCAAGGAGATCGCGGTGGAGTTCACGGCCGGGGGCGTGCAGTGCCGCATGGGCGGCATCGCCAAGGGCAGCGGCATGATCCATCCCAACATGGCGACCATGCTGGCCTTCATCACCAGCGACTGCGCCATAAGCCCCGCGATGCTCTCCAAGGCGCTCAGCGCCGACGTGCAGAGCAGCTTCAACATGGTCACGGTGGACGGGGACACCTCCACCAACGACATGGTGGCCGTCATGGCCAACGGTATGGCCGGAAACGCGGAGATAACCTGCGAGGGCGCGGATTACGAGGCCTTCTGCGAGGCCCTGCACGAGATAACCGTCTACCTCAGCCGCCAGATCGCCGGTGACGGCGAGGGCGCCACCAAGCTGCTCGACTGCGTGGTCACCGGCGCCAAGACCATCTCCGACGCGCGCACCGTGGCCCGCGCGGTGGTGGGCTCGTCGCTGCTGAAGGCGGCCATGTTCGGAGAGGACGCCAACTGGGGCCGCGTCCTCTGCGCCGTTGGCTACTCGGGCGCGGAGCTGGACATCGAAAAGGTGGGCGTGAGCTTCAAGTCCGATGCCGGTGAGGTCACGGTGTGTGAAAACGGCGCGGGCGTGGACTTCAGCGAGGAGCTGGCCGCCAGGGTGCTCAGCGCGAAGGAGATCTACATCCTCGTCGCCCTCGGCGACGGCACGGCGAGCGCCGAGGCCTGGGGCTGCGATTTGACATACGAATACGTGAAGATAAACGGCGACTATAGGACATAAGGCAAGGGTGCCTTGCCGAACCCTTTCCTCCCAGCCCCCGGCGTCGTCGCGGACTGCGTTTCGCTTCGCGTGCACTCCGTGGGCAATAATTCGACGGCGGGACGTCGGGGACGCCGTCCCCTGCAAAGTGCTGACGGGACGTTCCGGCAACCATCACAGCAGCCCAAACTTACAACCCGTAAGCGGCCGCGAAGCGAAATCCGCGGTTTTGGAGGCTTGTGCGTATACCCATCAGGGATGCGCAGCCCGGAGTAACAACCAACTCGGGTAACAACGCACCCTTTGGTGCGTATCGCGCCAAAAGCGCTTTTCTCTTTGGAGTCTGAGGGGTTTCTTTTTGGCAAGCACAAAAAGAAATCCCTCGGGAAAAGCCACCGGGGACTCTGTCCCCGTCATAACCATTATCATTCGAGGTGTATACAGTGGACAATATGAACAGAGCCCAGGTGCTGGTCGAGGCCCTGCCCTATATCCAGCAGTACTGGAACCGCGTGGTCGTTATCAAGTACGGCGGGCACGCCATGGAGAACGAAGAGCTCAAGGCCAAGGTCATGGAGGACATCGTGCTCCTGCAGCTGGTCGGCGTGCGGGTGGTGCTCGTGCACGGCGGCGGGCCGGATATCAACGATGTGCTCACCAGGATGGGCGTGGAGAGCAAGTTCGTCAACGGGCTGCGCGTCACGGACAAGGAGACCGCCGGCGTGGTGCAGATGGTGCTGGCCGGCAAGGTTGGCAAGAGCCTCGTCAACCTCATCGAGGCCACCGGCGGCAAGGCCATGGGCATCTGCGGCATAGACGGACGCATGGTGGAGGCCAGGCCGCGCAATGCCGAGCTCGGCTACGTGGGCCAGATCACCCACGTGAACACCCAGCCCATAACAGACCTGCTCGAAAAGGGCTATATCCCCGTCGTGAGCAGCGTGGGCTGCGACGCGGAGGGGAACGTGTACAACATCAACGCGGACACCATGGCCGCGCAGATCTCCGGCGCGATGGGCGCGGAGTGCCTTATCTCCATGACCGACGTGCCGGGAATCATGCTCGACCCGGACGACAGGGCTTCCCTGGTCCACGTGGCGGACATAAACGACGCCACGGAGCTCTTCCGCCAGGGCGTTATAAAAGGCGGCATGATCCCCAAGGTGGAGAGCTGCATTGAGGCCCTGCTCTGCGGGGTGCACAAGGTATTCATACTCGACGGCCGCGTCCCGCACTCGATACTGCTCGAGATGCTCACGGACGAAGGCAGCGGCACCATGATGGTGGGGGAGAAGAAATGACAACTAAGGAACTTGACAGCAAGTATATAGCCAACACCTACGCCCGCTTCCCGATCGTGCTCGAGCACGGCAAGGGCTCGCTGGTCTGGGACACTGAGGGCAGGGAGTACATCGACATGGGCAGCGGCATCGCCGTCAACGCCTTCGGCCTCGCCGACAGCGAGTGGATAGCGGCCGTCACCGCGCAGCTGGGCAAGCTCCAGCACGTCTCTAACCTCTATTACTCGGAGCCGGACGCCCTGCTGGCCGAGCAGCTCTGCTCCCGCACGGGCATGAAAAAGGTGTTCTTCGCCAACTCCGGCGCCGAGGCCAACGAGTGCGCCATCAAATGCGCCCGCAAGTACGCCGCCGACAAATACGGCGCGGACAAGCGCTATAAGATAGTTACGCTGAAAAACAGCTTCCACGGCCGCACCATAACCACCCTGGCGGCCACTGGGCAGGACGAACTGCACCGGGACTTCCAGCCCCTCACCGAGGGCTTCCTCTACACCCCGGCCAACGACTGCGCGGCGCTGAAGGAACTCGTCGAGAGCGACGAGGCCATCGCGGCCATCATGTTCGAGCTCGTGCAGGGCGAGGGCGGCGTCATGCCGCTGACGCAGGAGTTTGTAAGCTGCATTTCCGAAATCTGCGCCGAGCACGACATCCTCATGATCTGCGACGAGGTGCAGACCGGCAACGGCCGCACGGGCACGCTCTACGCCTGGATGCAGTACGGCATCACTCCTGATATTATGTCAACTGCAAAAGGCCTCGGCGGCGGCCTGCCCATAGGCGCCTGCCTCTTCGGCGAGAAGACGGAGAACACCCTGACCGCCGGCACGCACGGCTCCACCTTCGGCGGAAACCCCGCCGTCTGCGCGGGGGCGCTGAACATCCTCTCCCGCATAGACGACGCCCTGCTCGCGGACGTCAAGGCCAAGAGCGAGTATATTGTGAGCGAGCTCACCGGCGCCCCGGGCGTGGAGAGCGTGGCGGGTTTGGGCCTCATGCTGGGCATAAAGACAACCAAGCCCCTGAACGACGCAGTCACAGCCTGCCGCGAGAACGGCGTGCTGGTGCTGACCGCCCACGGCAAAATGCGCCTGCTCCCGGCGCTGAACATCCCAATGGAGCTGGTAAAAAAGGCAGTCGCTGTGATTAAGGATTGCTGCGGGTAATCACCCACAGGCACCGCGTCGTCGCGGACTGCGTATCCCTCGCTTCCGCGCGGGCACTCTGTGGGCAATAGTCCAACGGCGGGACGTCGGGGACGCCGTCCCTTACAAAGTTCTGACGGAACGTTCCGGCAACCATTACAGTACAGCCCAAACTTACAACCCGTAAGCGGCCGCGAAGCGAAACCCGCGGTTTTGGAGGCTGAGTCGTATGCCGACCAGGGATACACAGCCCGGAGTAACAGCCAACTCGGGTAACACCGCACCCTTTCGTACGTACCGCACCAAAAGCGCTTTTCTCTTTGGAGTCTGAGGGGTTTCTTTTTGGCAAGCACAAAAAGAAATCCCTCAGGAGGCCCGCCGGTGCAGCCGGCGAAAAATAAAATAATAGTTTTAATCACAAACGAAAGGAGCCCTTCCATGAATCTCAAAGGCCGTGATTTCCTCAAGCTCCTCGACTTCACCCCTGAGGAGATAACCTACCTCATCGACCTCGCCGCCGACCTCAAGGCGAAGAAAAAAGCCGGGGTACCGCAAAGGCTCTGCGAGGGCAAGAGCGTGGCGCTGATATTTGAAAAGACCTCCACCCGCACGCGCTGCTCCTTCGAGGTGGCGGCGCACGACCTGGGTATGCACGCCGTGTATCTCGACCCGTCCGGCTCGCAGATAGGCAAGAAGGAGTCCATCGCCGACACCGCGCGCGTGCTCTCGCGCATGTTTGACGGCATTGAGTACCGCGGCTTTGGCCAGGCGATTGTTGAGGAGCTGGCCGAGTACGCCTCCGTGCCCGTGTGGAACGGCCTCACCGACGAGTTCCACCCCACGCAGATCCTGGCCGACATGCTCACCATGCGCGAGCACCTGGGCTCTCTGAAGGGCAAGAAGCTCGTCTACATGGGCGACGCGCGCTTCAATATGGGCAACAGCCTCATGATCGGCTGCGCCAAGCTGGGCGTCAACTTCGCGGCCTGCGCGCCGGTGGAGTTCTTCCCCGGCGAGGAGCTGCAGGACATCGCGCAGGAGATCGCCGCCGAGAGCGGCGCTACGCTCGAGTTCTGGACGGAGCCGGAGATGGCCCTGAAGGACGCCGACGCGGTGTATACCGACATCTGGGTGTCAATGGGCGAGAGCCCGGACGCCTGGGGCGAACGCATCAAGGCGCTGCTGCCCTATCAGGTGAACGCGAAGGCCATGAGCCTGGCCAAGCCCGGCGCGATCTTCATGCACTGCCTGCCGGCCTTCCACGACCTCAAGACCACCATCGGCAAGGAGGTCGGCGAGAAGTACGGCCTCGACGCCCTCGAGGTCACCGATGAGGTGTTTGAGAGCGCGCAGTCCGTCGTGTTTGACGAGGCGGAAAACCGCCTGCACACCATCAAGGCCGTCATGGCCGCCACGCTGATGCCGTAATAGCCCGGCAAATCAGACAGAGGGACACCGGTCCGCCGACCGGTGTCCCTCTGCGCATCTGTAATATAGGGCATCCTTTTAAGCGATTTGTACAATATTTACAAAATGGGGGGCAAATCTCCGCTGCTGGCAATAGAATGGACAAATGTCGTGCGCTATAATAAGTATATCCAAGGGATTTCCCGGTACCGCGCCGGGGCCGGAATAAGAGAATACGAGGTGATACACTTGAAACGGGGCAGCCACGGCGTATATCCTGCGCGACGGCCGCGCCGCGGCGGGTTTCGGCTGGCGCTATGACATCACGGACGCCGAGCTCGACGCGCTCTGCTCGGCGCTGGAGGGCATAACCCTCACCGGCGAGGAGGAGGAACCGGAGTACGACCAGGAGAACTTCACCTATTCAGACCCGGCCCAGCTCTACCTGGTCAGGGTGAACCGCGGCGGCGCCAACGGCAGGCTGACCGAGTACACGGGTTTCGACCGGAACGTCATCTCCTTCGGCAGCGGCTCGTTCTACACCTACGACCCTGCCAGCTTCGATACCGCCGTGCTCGACGAGATAACCGCTGCCCGGCCGGAGCCCGAGCGCTCCGAGGCCGACATAGAGAGCGCTGGGGCGGCGTTCAGGGCCATAGCGGAGGAGGCCGCCCCCGGATGCACGCTGGATGTGAGCTATGACGCGGGCACGGACGCCTACTGGAGCGATATGGCTCTGCACGACAGCTTCCTGATGCCGGCGGAGGGCAAGACCGGCGCGGACTTCATCGCGCTGAGCTTTACCTGCTCCCCGGCAGAAGGAGGGGAGCCGCTCTGGGCGGTGGAGCCCGGTAAGGAAGCCGTGGTAGTGCTCATGCGCGGCGAAGACGGCTGGGAGTACATGAACTGGACGCAGGCATAAATGCGGAGGGCACCCCTTCATGGGGTGCTCTGCGCATTACAGGAACAGGCTTATGGTGAAGGACGTGCCCTGGCCGGGCGCGCTCTCGGCCGAGATGTCCCAGCCGTGGCGCTCTATGATTGACTTCACTATGGACAGGCCCAGCCCGCTGCCTTCGGTTTTGCGCGAGCGCTGGGCTCCCGCACGGTAAAAGGGCTCAAAAATCCGCGGGAGCGCCCCGGGCTCAATCCCGTACCCGCTGTCGGATATGACGATCTCGCCCCGGCCGCCGAGCGCGCGGGACGTTATGCGTATCTCTCCCCCGGGGCGGTTGTACTTTACGGCGTTTTCAATGAGGTTGTAAAAGGCGCGGTAGAGAAGTTCGTAGTTCCCGCTGACGGCCGGCAGGGCCGAACAGTCAACGCAGGCCGAGACGTTCATCTCCCGCATCCTTGGCCCGGCCTCCCTGAGGATATTTGCAAATAGATCCTCAAGCCGGACTTCACCGGTCTCAAACTCGGCCTGCCCGCCGCACAGGCGCAGCAGGCCCTCCAGGGTGCCCTGCATGCGTTTGGCGTTGGCCTCAATCGAGCTCAGGACGTGCATGTATTCTGCGGGTGATGGCGGGGACAGCCGGGAGACCTGAGCGGTGGCAATAATGGTCGCCAGGGGGTTCTTCAGCTCGTGGGCCGCGTTTTCGGCGAACAGCTTCTGGGCGGAAAACGAGCGCTCCAGGCGTTCCATCATGGTGTTGAACGAGTGGTGCAGCAGCTCGGCCTCGCTGGAGGAACCGGCCGACTCCTGCAGGTGAATGTCCAGGTCGTTTTCCGTTATGGCAGACACAGTCTGGCTGAACTCGTGTATGGGCGAAAGGGCCCTGCGCGTGGTCAGATATACAAGCCCCGTACTGAGCGCCGCGATGGCAAACATGGCCCCGATACCGGCGAGGTTGAACTGCCTCCGGGCCACCGAGGTGATGGATTCCGTCGGCACCGAGAAGGTGATGTCGCCGCCGGGGCCGGGCTCGGACTCGCTGCCGGCCGGCTGCACTGTGGATATCTTGGCCGCGACGGCTACGAACTGCCGCCCCGCATGGTAGGAGGAGAAGAAGGTAAGCAGGGCCGCGCAGAGGAACAGTATCAGGGCGGTGGTCAGGGTTACCTGAAAACACAGAGACTTCTTTTTCACGGCCTGTCCTCCACCATGTACCCCACGCCGCGCACATTGCTGATGAGCTGCTCCCGGCAGCCCGCCTCGGCCAGCTTACGCTTGATGGCGTGGATGTGGTATTTCAGCGAGTCCGGAAAGACGTCCGCGTTGCTGTCCCAGGCGTGCTCAATGAGCTGCGCTGTGCTGACGACCTGGTTCTTGTGCAGCATCATGTACTCCAGGATTGCGTACTCTTTTCTGGTGAGCGGCAGCTTGAGAGCCCCGTATGCCGCGCTCTTGGCCGCCATGTTTACGGTCAGGCCGCGGCAGCTCATGGTGTTGGCAGTCTGTATGTAGGCGATGCGGCTGAGCGTGCGTATGCGGGCCTCCAGCTCCAGAAAGTCGAAGGGCTTGGTCAGGTAGTCGTTGGCGCCCATGTTCAGCCCCTTGACGCGGTCGTCCACCGCGCTGCGGGCCGACAGGATCATGATCTTTGTCCTGTAGTCGGACTGCCTTATCCGGCGCAGGACTTCGAGGCCATCCAGGCCGGGAAGGCTCAGGTCCAGGACAATCACGTCGTACTCATAGGCGCTGTAGTATTCCAGCGCCTCAAGGCCGTCAAAGACGGCGTCAACCGCATAGCTGCATTTGCGCAGGCCGCTGCATACCACATCCGACAGCTCCCGCTCATCTTCTACGTACAGAATCCTCATTGGAATGTGCCTCACTTGGAATTGGCCGTGGGAACCGGCGGCTCCCACGGCCTTTGCATTATAAGATACGGCCTGTGTCAGGCAGACCGGCGCGGAACCGTGCGCTTACTCGGCGTAAACCGCCTCGACAGAGGGGGTTAAAGATCCCGCAACGACAGAGTCGCCGACGCTGCCGGCTTCCGCCGCGGCGTCGCCGGTCAGGGCGGGGGATGCCTCAGTGACGTAGGTTACGTCTTCGCCGGAGGCCTCTGTGCCGTTCACATCGGCAGAGTAGTCGAAGAGCAGAGTTCCTTCGCCGTCAAGCGCTATGGCGTCAGTGACCACGGCGGCCCTGGTGGAAGCGGCCTCTTCCGCGCCTGTTGCGTCCTGGTCAAAGGCGGCCGAGGCGGAGAAAGCCAGCGTGGCTGCCGCAAGCGCAACAGCGGATACCGACGTGATCATTTTACCAGATATCTTGGACATAATAAAGCTCCTTTTAATTTGTGGTATTTGCTTACAGGGCTGCAGCCTGTGCGCTTAATATAGCAGACACTTGGTTGAGAAATGGTTAGTTTTTATGGATATTTGCAACGGCGGCCTGAGCGGCGCTCAAGTTTTTTGCCCCGCGGTTGAAGCGGCCTCCGTTGTGTGCGGGTGCGGCGCGTGGTATCATAGCTGCGAGGTGATACCATGCGCATCAACGAGATAATCCGCGAGAGGCGGCGCGGGCTGGGCCTGACCCAGGAGGAGGCCGCCGCCCGGCTGGGCATAACCGCTTCCGCCTTCAACAAGTGGGAGCGCGGCGCCAGCCTGCCGGACATAATGCTCCTGCCCGCGCTGGCACGGCTGCTGGGTGTGGACCTGAACACCCTGCTCGACTTCGGCGAGGAGCTCACGGACAGCCAGACAGCGCAGTTCGTAAACTCGCTCGACGACTGCGTGAAGTCGGAGGGCTATGCCGCGGCCTTTGCGCGCGGCGAGGCGAAGATACTCGAGTACCCCAGCTGCGAGAAGCTGCTGCTCTCCGCGGCCATGTACCTGGACGGGGCGCTGTACCTGTACGGCGCGGAGGATCCCTCGCCGTACCGCGCCAAGCTGGACGCCTGGTATGAGCGGCTGTGCGGCAGCCGAGACGCACAGGTGCGCGAGCAGGCCCTGGTAATGGTCATAAACCGCTGCCGGGCCAACGGCGAACTGGAGCGCGCCGAGGCGCTGCTCAACAGCCTGCCGCAGGTGACGATAGACCGTCAGGAACAGCTCGCGCTGCTGTACACGGCACAGGGCCGTGACGATGAGGCGCGCACGCTCTGGCAGAGCCGGGCGCTGGACGGCATCAGCCGGGCCGTGACCGCCATGACGCACCTGATGGAGGACGCCATGAAAACGGGACGGAGGGAGGATGCCGAGTACATCTCGGGGACCATAATGGCCGTGACAGCCGCCGCGGGACTGCCGGAGTGGATGGGCCTGTCCGCCGCGATGGACCTTGCTGAGGCCGGCGGAGATACGGAACGGTATAACAGCCTGCTTGCCCGGCTGAAGGCCTCCCTGAATACGCCGTGGGACCCGGCCTCCAGCCCGGTATACAGCTGCATGTCGGCAGCCGGGGTGAACGGCCTGACAGCCAGGATGCTGGATATTATAGAGCGCGATGGAAAGTGATTTGTCAAACTAAGTGCAACAGCGAAGAAGCTCAAAGTCCCACAGCTCCTGGGGAGAATGGAAGTGCAACACTTTAAGTAAATAAAAGAGTTCATACAGAGCCCCAAGTGGTAGAATGGAGTAACCACACCGCC
>OLRU01001816.1_pt1 | contig 16791 bp, 14 predicted proteins | sample 1672961 | NCBI WGS metagenome assembly OLRU01 (sample SAMEA3136741, study PRJEB25190) | human gut metagenome | biome: human gut; feature: human-associated habitat; material: faeces | place: Austria | collected 2013
TGCTGTCCTCCTGTTTTAAAATATTCGTTCGCAGCAGCCGCGCAGTAGCGCGGCTGCTGCCGGTAAAGCTTTATTCTGCGCTCTCGGCGTATCTCTTCTTGCTCACACCAAGCAGAGGATAGAGAATCAGATACAGCACGCAGGCAATCACAATGCCGTTTATCGTCGGCACAAAGATGCTCGGGAAAGCGATGGCCACGACCGAGCCGCCTGTCCAGGCGAGTATGCCGGCCCAGTTGAAACCTTTGACGGGCTTCCAGCGCTTCGGGTTGGCCCTGTTAAAGACAAAGTAGTCCATAATCACGACGCCGGCCACGGGCGGGATGAAGGCCGCGAGGATGTTCAGGAAGTTGTTGAAGTAATTCGTGATGCCGAGAATGGCCAGCGCGGTGCCGAGCACGCCGGCGATAAGCGTGAACATGGCGCGCCTTTCGTCCTTCGCGCGGGTGAGGCTCAGCAGAGCGAAGCCCGCGGAGTACGCGTTGGAGACATTGGTCGTCCAGGTCGCGAGCACGAGGACGAGCAGGCCGAGTATCGGCGAGCCGACGCTCGAGAGCATGGTGACGATGCTGCCGGTGTCCATGCCGGCGGCTCCGGAGTGGATGGCCAGCACGCTGCCCATGAGCAGGGTGCCGACGCCCATCGGGATAACGCCGACGATGCTCGAGATGATGACGTCGCGGCGGTTCTTGCAGTAACGGGTCGTGTCGCCGGAGAGGACGCTGCCGGTGGCGAAGCCGCCGACGGCCATGCCTATGGCGGAAACCATCGTTATGCTTCCGGCGGGCTTATAGTTGGCGATGGCCGCAGCGGACTCGGAGTCGCTGAAGACGACTATCGCAGCATATACAAGAATGACAATCAGCGCCGGAACAGATACGACGTTGAGAATCTTTATCCAGTTGATGCCGAAGACGGCAGTGAGGCACATGATGAGGCCCCATATGACGGTGGAGAGCCAGCCCGGGATGGAGAGGCCCATCGTCGCCAGAATCCCCGCGAAGGCTTCGCCGCAGACGACGGCCTGGAAGCCGAACCAGCAGATGAAGCAGAAGGCGATTATGAAGGAGACGACATAGCCGGAGCCTATCTTGCCGAAGGCGCCGGAGGCGGCCACAACGGTGGGGACGCCCTTGTCCGCGGAGAGTATGCTCATGAGCACCATGAGCGCTACACATATAGCGTAGCCCAGGAACATCGCAAGCACGCCCTGGCCAAAGGGCAGACCTGCGGTTATACCCGCGCCGACCATCAGCGCCGGCACGCAGCAGACGCCGCCCGCCCATATGAACGCTATGCTCGCCCAGCTTTTGCGTTCTTCGGCCTTTACCTCGCTCAGGCCGGCAGTTTCGATTGCTTTCTTTGCCATTTTCCTTTCCCTCCCATTACAGGTTGTTGTGCCGTATGATTTGCACAGATCTTCTAACAATATTTTAGAGTAAGTTGAGCTGTTTGTATTTGTCTGATGAGACAAAAAAGAACAGGCTCGCTTGTCCCATGCGGATAAGCGAGCCTGTCAGCTCTTCCGGTTCAGTTTTCTTCTCTGGAAAGCCGGTTTATGGCGGCGGTTATGTAAAGGGAGTAGGCACCCGGCAGCTGGGTGGGTGAAAAGCCCGTCAGCTTCTGCACCTGGCGCAGCCGGTATTTCACCGTGTTCAGGTGGACGTAGAGCAGCCGGGCGGTCTCGGTCATGCTCGAGCCGGCGTCCAGCAGATAGGCGGTCAGCGTGGGGATGAGTTCGGCGCTGGCGTTTCTCAGGCCTGAGAGCAGGCGCAGGTACTGCTCCAGATTCTCGCGGTTTGCCATTATATCCTGGCAGAGCCGAGCGAACATCATGTCTTCGGTGCGCAGCACTGCGGCCCGCGGATATATCCTCCGGGCAGCACGCCACTGGGCCGTGCTCACCAGGTACGCCTGTCTGGCGTCGGAGCTGTCGTTAAGGCAGTTGCAGCAGACTATCTCATAGCTCCGGCGTATGCTCTCCAGCTTCTCCGGGGAGCCCAGCAGCTCGTTCACGCCCTGGCTGCCGCTGTGCAGCGAGTGGGTGAAAACCACCAGCGTGTCCTCGTAATAGCTTACCAGCACCGGGTCCGAGAAGGCGGAGAAGTGGTCCGTGCACCAGCGCAGCAGCTGCTCGTCATGCCCGGCCTGCTCCTTCCTGGGTATGAACAGCCACATCTGGTTCAGGTCCTGGACGCGCACCCGGAACATCTGGGCCAGCCTCTGCTTGTGGACCGGCTCATCGTTAATTATGGCCCGCACCAGCTCGGAGATGACAAACTTCCCGTGGTTCTTACTCCAGATATGTATAAAAAGCCGCACGCACTCGCTGGCCTGCCACAGGGTGTCGTCGTGCAGGGGCTCCCGATACTTGATGATAAAGAGCCTCAGGTTATCCGAGTCGTCCATAAGATGCGGGCAGCTCTGGAGGTATCCCTCCCCGTCGCCCAGCGGAACCTTGCACTTGCTGCCGCCGCCCAGCTGCTTGAGCCAGGCAGGGAGCCGGTCGGCGATGACCGGCCCCAGCGAGCGGGGCCAGAAGACGGCGGTGTTCAGCTCCAGCCTCTGCTCTGTGAGAATAACGGACACGCGCAGGTGCTCGCTGAGCATCTTGAGCATGGTCTCCATGCTGCGCCGCTGGGCGGGCAGGCTGGAGATGCGGTCCAGCAGTGTGCTGACAAAAAACTGCTCGCGCTGCTGCTCTCGGTAAACCTCAAAGAGCACCTCACGTATCAGCTCGCTGTAGTGGAGGTTGGTCCTCCCGGTCGGCATGCAGATGAGCGGGAAGTCCAGCTTATCGCACAGCTCCAGCAGCCTTTCGTCCACCCTCGGCACGATGATTCCCACATAGTACAGCACCATCCCCACACAGCCCGCCGCGTGAAAACGGCGTATGTTCTCGCACTGGGCCTCCACGTCGTTTGCAATCGAGGCCAGCGCGGAGATCAGCAGCTCGTTGCCGTCAAAGGTATTGTCACGGAAAAAGCGGTTCATAAGCTCCGTCGGCCAGCCGTACTCCAGCACGTTCACCGACTCCACGGGATAGTTCAGGCCACCCCGCCCGGCCACCACCTCGGCGCCCACCATGCTGGGCAGCTTCATCACGTCGCTCACGGTCATGTCCGCATCCCCCCCTGTCTGCCGTCGATTGCTTCTAGCCTTTTACTATAATATACAAAGTGAATTCCCCGTTTGCAAGTGCTTTCGCACACTTTGCGTGGACATACTTGTCCCCCCGGACAGTTTTTTTCCTCTTCACTTGTCTCCATGAACAATTACACGCCGGCGGATTTCCTCTATAATTGAAGTGACAAGGGGGGCGAGGAGCCCCTGCGGCCTTTTGGTAACGGCCGCTCAGGACATACCGTCCGCCAGCCGGCACGCACCGGTGACCGGGGTATCTCCCAATCTCAGGGCGCCCGGCGCCAGATATGGAGGCAGAAGGTTTATGAAAGAGTATCCGCTTAATGTACCGACCCCGCGCCACTGCGCCTTTGCAGTGCGCGACCTGCCCGCCGTCACAGTGGAGCAGCGCGAGCGGGCCCTGAAAGCCACGCACTACAACGAGTTTGCCTTCCCCTCGGGGTTGCTGACGGTGGACATGCTGTCGGACTCCGGGACGACCGCCATGACCAACCACCAGTGGGCCGCACTCTTCCTGGGTGACGAGGCCTACGGCCGCAACACCGGCTATTATGTCCTGCTGGACACCTTCCGGGACATATTCGAGCGCGGCGGCGAGAAGAACTGGAAGAAGTCCATAGACCTCGTCCGCACCGACTGCCGGGACGTGGAAAAGATGATGGATGGGCTCTACCTCTGCGAGTACGAGGGCGGGCTCTTCAACGGAGGCGCCGCGCAGATGGAGCGCCCGAACTCCTTCATAATACAGCAGGGTCGTGCCGCCGAATCCGTTCTGATGGAGATTGTGCGGAATATCCTATCTGCCAGATATCCCGGAAAAGTATTTACCATCCCCTCAAACGGGCACTTCGACACCACCGAGGGCAACATCAAGCAGATGGGCTCAATACCCAGGAATCTCTACAACAAAGAGTTGCTCTATGAGGTTCCGGAGGGCGGCAGATACGAGAAGAACCCCTTCAAGGGCAATATGGACATTGAAAAGCTTGAACAGCTCATTCTGGGCGTAGGCCCTGAGAACGTGCCTTTGGTATTTGCCTGCATAACCAACAACCCGATATGCGGCCAGGCCGTCTCCATGGCCAATCTCAGGGAGATCAACCGTGTTGCCCACAAGTACGGAATTCCTCTGGTGTTTGACGCCGCGCGCTGGGCCGAAAACGCTTACTTCATCAAGACCAGCGAGGATGGGTACGCCGACAAATCCATCGCTGAAATAGCCACCGAGATGTTCTCCTACTGCGACGCCTTTACTATGTCTGCCAAAAAGGACGGTCATGCCAATATGGGCGGTATGCTGGCCTTCCGTGACAGGGGTCTCTTCTGGCAGAAGTTTTCCGACTTCAATGCCGACGGCAGCGTCAGGACCGACGTGGGCGTGCTGCTCAAGGTCAAGCAAATCTCCTGCTACGGCAACGACTCCTACGGCGGTATGTCCGGGCGCGATATCATGGCTCTGGCCGCCGGGCTCTATGAGAGCTGCGACTTCGGATACATGAGCGAGCGGGTGGCTCAATGCAATTACCTGGCCGAGGGCTTCTACAGAGCCGGAGTGAAGGGTGTGGTATTGCCCGCCGGCGGCCACGCCGTGTACATCAACATGGACGAGTTCTTCGACGGCAAGCGGAGCCATGAGAGCTTCGCCGGAGAGGGATTTTCCCTGGAGCTGATACGGCGTTACGGCATACGCGTCTCCGAGCTCGGCGACTACTCCATGGAATATGACCTCAAGACGCCCGAGCAGCAGGCCGAGCTGGCCAACGTCGTGCGCTTCGCCATAGACCGCAGCAGGCTCACCCGGGAGCACCTTGATTACGTCATCGCCGCCGTGAAAGAGCTGTACGAGGACCGCGAGAGCATCCCCAACATGCGCATTGTCTGGGGGCACAACCTGCCGATGCGCCACTTCCATGCCTTCCTTGAGCCATATCCCAATGAGAGCTGACGGCCGGAGCGCGGGGCAACGGGACATAACCGCCCGGCGTCCTTCCCGGCCGCCGCCCGATACAGCTATCTCTCCCTCCAAGCGCTGAAAAGCGGGGAAAGGCAGGACAGCCATGTCCTGCCTTTTTCTTTTCCCGCGCGGCTTGCTTTGACGGCATATTTTGTATATACTGTAGTCTGACCAGGGGCGCGGGTCCCTGAAGCTGCGGGATGTCCGCTGGCTTAACTGTAATCCGGCGGCGCACGGGCTTTGCTGCGGGACGCCGGCCGGTCTTGGAGAGGAGTGCGGCTTGAATGGCGTCGGCCGGGGACAAATATGTCTGGAAAAGGGCCCTGCTGGAGTGGCTCAAAGGGCTCTCAGTTGATAATCTGAAATCGGTGGAAATTGGCGGGGACCCGGTTATGCTCACCGGGGAACTGCGCTGCGAGCTCCAGGACGAGCTGGAGACGTTCAGGAAATTCACCGCCGCGCTTCCGGCGGGAAGTGACTGGCGCGCAGTGCTCACAGAGCTGTCCCCAATGTTCCTGAACGCCTTTGTCCGCTGCGGCGACGACGCCATACGCCTGGCAAACTATTATGAGTGTCTGCTGGTCCCGGCCAACATTATCACCTACAGGCGCATGGCTACCGGGATAGACGTCTCCGGCACAGGGCGTGTGCTCCTGCGCAGCAAAGGCCGCGTGATTGGGGAGATCGGGCCAAAGAGCAGCCTTATCACCTCTGTTTTCAGCGACTGCTTTATTCGCCGCAATTACTTCGGCTACCTGGTAAACTGTCCGCTGCCGAACTCGGAATCTTTTATGACCCTGCAGCTGTACTATACGGAGGGGCTCAGCCTGGACGAACTGCAGCGTCTGCGTGATGAGCTGCTGCTGAAGGTCTGCATGGAGCTGGCCCTGGACTTCCGTCCCTTCCATGTGGATTCCGCACTCATATACCAGGGCCGGAAGGGCGACTTCGCTCTGGAATGGAAGCCGGGCTCGCTGGACGCCGTTGCCGTATCCGAGCTGCTGGCTGCCGGCAATGCCCCGGACCCATATCAGGCCTGCCGCCAGTGCTTCCGGGCCATCGAGTGCCTGCTGCCTCCAGACACTGACGCAGAGGAAGCGCTCCTGCGGGCCGTTGCCGAAGGCGTGGACATGCTGCGTCTGCGTAATTGGCTGTCCAGCCAGACGCTGAGGGCAAACTATTTCTGCCAGGGCGAGCGTGCGCTGGAGCCGGACGCCGATGCCGGTGAGCTGGCCCGCCAGATCACCGCCAGGCTGCTGTACGTCAGGGAGCAGGCCTTCACGCCCGAACGCCCGGACATGCCGGGGAGCATGGCCTCGCGGGAGATGGAGCTGGCCAGATTCGTCGCCTACGAGATTTTAAGCCGCTCTCCGGCACGCTCCGGAGAGCGCGGGCAAAACGGGACGGAGGACAAATGATGGACCCGATGAGCGGCATTTTCCGCAGCAGGAAGGTCTGCGCGGCCAGGCTGCCTGACTATGGCTTCCTGGACGAAGGCGGCACATATACATACAGCACCCTCCTGCCGGGGAGCGGGTTCCTGATGAGCGTGAAAATCGCCCGGGACGGTTCGGTGCAGGCGGCGGTGACGGACCCGGAGACGGACGAGCCCTATACCCTGCACCTTGCCGGCGGCGCCGTGGGCGGCTTTGTCGGCGGCGTGCGGGCCGAATACGAGCAGGTACTCACGGACATTGCGGAAAAGTGCTTTGAGCCCGACGTCTTCAAGGGAAGCCAGACCAGGGAGCTTATCGCCTATGTGCGCGGGACATACGGGGATGAGCTGGAATACCTCTGGGCAAAGTTCCCCGAAAACGCAGTCTGGCGCCGCAAAGATACTCAGAAATGGTACGGAGCCGTCCTCACGGTCTCCCGCAGCAAGCTGGGACTGGACTCCGGCGAGACGGCGGAGATAATTGATTTGCGGATGGAGCCGGGTCAGCCCGGCACCGTCATAGACAATGAGAAGTATTTTCCCGGCTGGCATATGAATAAACGGACCTGGTACACCATCATACTGGACGGCTCGGTGCCGACGGAGGAGATCTGCCACCGTCTGGACAGCAGCTACCGCCCGGCAGTAAAATAAGCAGCATGACGTATGGCACCGTGGCTGTTCGGCATCAGGAAAATAGCGCGGGGAACCCCCGCGCTATTTGCTTATCGGATACTTTTGGATGAATTCGTCCTTCAGCCCGAGTATCATGTCCAGGCTCTCCTGCGATGTGACGAAAAATTCGTTGTCCCGGACATCGCTGTATGGGACATAGGTATTCCCCAATGGCACGGGCACAATCACGTTCTGTGCGTCCTCATAGCAGAACACCGGGGCGACATTTTCAACGTCGCTGAGCATGTAAACCGGCCTGCCGTCACTCTCCGCCACCTTTGCGGAGATGAAGGCCAAATATTTTTCCTCCTGCTTTAAGATATTTACAAATCCTCTTTCTATTGCATGAAGTGAATCCATGTATGAATCCCTGTAAATAACCCGCCATCTGCTGCTCGTCAGATATATTTCGTCGCCCTCGCTCAGCCCTTCGCCTTTAAACACCTTATCCACGACCACTCTCTGCTGGCTGGCTGCAAAGAGGTGTTCAATGTCACCCGTGCATGTCACCTGAACAATGACAGGCGAGTCGTCCAGGCTGGCATACATGTCCTCGCACGCGACGGCGCAGCTGGCCTCCGACATCTCCGCGACCACGAAGCCGTCGAGATAGCCCGCCTCGCTTGTCACGTCGGTGTACGAACCCCTGGCCGAGATGCCCCAGGCCGCGGCGGCTATGACTGCCAGCGCTATTGCGCAGCAGTATATTTTGATTAAACGTTTTCTCATGATACCGCCCCAAGCTCCCTCAGCTCGCCGGCCTCTATCTGGTAGAGCCTGTCCGCCAGCAGCATTATGTCGTCGCGGTTGTGGCTGGCCAGCAGCACTATCGCGCCGCGCCGCTTCTCCTCCATGATCAATTTGCGGATCAGCTCCACGCCGCTGTCGTCCAGACCGTTTGTGGGCTCGTCGAGCATGATCACGTCCGGAGATTCCATTATGGCCTGCGCTATGGCCAGCCGCTGCTTCATGCCCAGCGAGTACTTCCTGTATGTCCGCCTGTCCCCGGGGTCGAGGCCGACGCGCTCCAGCGCGCGCGTTATCTCCTCATCGCCGATGCGGCCGGTCAGCCCGGCAAGGTATTTGAGGTTCTCCTTACCGGTCATGTTGGTGAAAAGCCCCACGTTTTCAAGGACTATTCCCAGGCTTGGCAGGACGGAGAAGTCCCGGCCCAGCGCCTTGCCATCCAGCGTGACCGCGCCCTCTGTCAGGCGCATCAGCCCCGACAGCGCGCGGAAGAGCATGGTCTTGCCACTGCCGTTGCGTCCGGTGAAGCCGTACACGGTGCCGCTGTTCAGCTCCAGGTTTATGTCCTTGAGTATCTGCGCTTTCTTTATCGTCTTGCTCACATGTTCAGCTTTGAGAATCATATTAACCACCCGCGCTTTCTGCGTTATTGACCAGTAGATCGTGCCGCTTCACCAGTGCCGCGCCGGTCAGAGCGATCAGCAGCGCGGCTGTAATTATGCCCGCAAGCGAATCCTCGAGATATATGCCGTAACCTGCGCCGTCAAAGCGGCTCTGCTGCCAGGAGAGCACGAGGCATGTCACGGGATTTGCGCGCAGGAGCGCAATATACACCTCCGGGCTCTCCTCAAACTGCTTTGCCGCCATCAGCAGGGCGATGCACACCACCTGGAACCCGGCGACCACTGAAAAAGCGGAGCTGCTGCCGAGATAAATCGCGGCCAGGTTTACCGCGAGCGTCGCGGCCAGCGTCCACATCCCCCAGATGAGGAAATGGTACAGCAGCATCCGGAAGCCGTAGGCGTCCCAGACAATATGCCAGCCCAGGAGGGCGGTCAGGACCGCCGAGAGCAGCATGAGCGCCAGATAGACGAATACCTTGGCGGCCAGCGCGCCGAGCTCCCGCCAGTACCACGCTGTCCGCCGCTCGATTCTGGAGAAAACGTAGACGCTGGCCGTGCAGTAGTACTGGTACATGAGCGTCCCGGCCAGGGCCTGGAACACCAGCATCGGCACCAGCCGCAGCGTCAGGTCCAGCAGCTCGCTCAGGTTGAGGCCGAGCGCGAAAGTCCCGCGCGCCCCACTGAGCTGCAAAACCAGCTCCGAGAGGGGTATCGTGCCGCCATAGGGGTTGATGTACGCGAAGGACAGCCACACGCCGAAGGGTATGGCCAGCAATATGAACCACAGCCTTTTCATCACAGTTTATCCTTCCTGGCAAAACGCTCTGCCCCGAAAGCGATGAAGGCGGCGGCCAGCAGCACAAGTAGCCACGCAGTTTGCCGGGCCCTGTGTTGGTCATTGAACAGCAGCACATAGTTGTACCACCCGGTGCCTCTGCCGATGAACAGGGTGGCCTCAAGCAGCAGGAAAACCGGGAGGATCAGGATGGCCTTGTATTTCACGCGCCAGAGTGCCGAAATCGCTATGGTTAAGGCAGACAGCAGCCCCGCAAAAGCCCCGAACAGCACAGTACAGACGACTGCATAAAGGTATGGCGACAGAGCGTACAGCCCGGGCAGCGTATACTCTTTTACCCCATTTAACATATCCTGACTGTATGGCTCCCAGTTGGTGAAATCCCCGGTGGCGTCAAGCGGGAAAGCCAGGCAGTTCAGCGCTATCTCAATCAGGAACGGCACGGAGAAAACGGTGAGCGTAGCCGCGAATGCCGCCGTGAGCTTCGACCAGATGTATGTCCTTGCGCCGAGCCGGGACACGGCCAGGACGGCCTCGCCGTTTTGCTGCTCGGTCACGAGGCTCAGACCGGCGGGCAGGCAGATGACCAGCGGGACGAGCTGGATCAGCACAAGCGCGAGGTCGGCGTTGTAGCAGGTGCGGTTGTAGCTCAGCAGCAGCATCTTCATCGGGTGGTACATCTCCACCCTGTCATAGCCCCTGAACTCGTTTACATTGCCAATAAAGTTCATGAGCACGAGCGCCAGCAGCAGGGCAAAGGTAATCATGGCCCCCTTGCTGAACATCAGGTATGCCGTTTGCGTCCGGGCTGCATTAAGATATTTCCTCATAGTCCCACCCCCAAACCTGTTTTAAAAAGGGCATCTGAATACAGTATTCAGATGCCCTGAAGACTCAAAAAGCTGTCAACAGCGGCCACGGCAAGGCATGCACACACCTTGCCTGAAATGATGCCTTATATTTTAGACGCATAAAGCTACAAATTTGCAACGGCGCCTTTATATTATTTTAGCATTAATCACATAAAAAACCAAGGCCTCAACCCGATAAACGCGGTTGCAGCCTTGAGAGTCAAACCAGCAGTGGGACATAAAACGGCATTGCGTGCAAAAAAATCGTCGTCGCAAGCGATGCGAAGCTTGCTCCGACGTGGTGCGAGTGTTCTTACGGCGCTTGAGCAAAAAGTCCGTAATTATTAGCTTCTTTGGTATTCGGCAAGTGGCATTTTAGCGTAAAAACTGTTTTTAACAGGATAAAGGGGAGGCGTGCTTATCGCAGGTGGGCGGTGTGGGCTTATAGGTATTCTGCGCTGTCTTTGCCAGGTGGCGTTAATGTTTAGACAATTGCGCGTTCGCATATGGCCGCCCCTGTGGGGGCGGCCATATGCATAGTATAGTTTAGATGAGGTTTTTCTCGCGCAGTTCGGCAATCTTGGCGTCGTCGTAGCCGAGGACGGTCTTGAGGACGGCTTCGGTGTCCTGGCCCATGCTCGGGGCGCCGCGCCAGACCTTGCCCGGGGTCTCGCTGAGCTTCGGGGCGATGCCGAAGGCGGTGATGTCGGCGCCGACGGTCTGGTCCTCGTAGGTGATCCAGTCGCCGCGGGACTTGAAGTGCTCGTTCTCGAAGGTGTCCTTGGCGTTGTTGACCTTGGAGCAGGGGACCTTCGCATCCTCCATGATCTGCTCGATCTCGGCGGCGGTGTGCGCCTTGCACCACTCGACGACCCTGGCGTTCAGCTCGCGGCCCTTGGGGCTGGCGACGGCCTCCACGCCGGAGGAGCAGTCCTTGTAGTTGAAGTACTCGAGGTCGAAGCCCAGGGCCTTGATGCAGCGCTTGTACACGCCGGGGCCGAAGGCGCCGAGAGCGACGAGGGCGCCGTCCTTGCTCTCAAAGAGGTCGTAGGGCTGGAAGGCCGGGGAGGCGTTGCCGCTGCGCTCGGTCACGGCGCCGGCCATGGTATAGCTGGTGTAGGTGCCGCACATGTACTGGGCCATAGCCTCGAACTGGGCAACATCGACGACCTGGCCCTTGCCGGTCTTCTGCGCGACGTTGTAGGCCGCGAGGGTGCCGAACAGGGCGGCGAAGGCGGAGACAAAGTCGTTCATGTAGGGCTTGGCGACGACGGGGTCGCGGTCCTTGAAGCCCTGCAGGTACAGCCAGCCGGAGAAGGCCTGGCCTATCATGTCATAGCTGGCGCGGTTGCAGACGCTGGGCACGCCGCCGAACTTGGCGTTGCCGAGGCCGGAGATGTGCACGATGACCAGCTTCGGGTTGACCTTCAGCAGCTCCTCGTCATAGATACCCAGCTTGTCCAGCCAGACCATGTTCTCCATGAATATGTCGGCTTCCCTGATTAGGCCGTAGAACAGCTCCTTTACCTCCGGGTGATTGAGATTGAGCTCGAGAGTGAGGCTGAGCTTGTTGCGCGCGTCCTGAGCCCAGGCGGTACCAACCTTCTTGCCGTTGACCTCGGCGAAGGGAGCGAGCATGCGCAGCGTGTCGCCCACGCCGGGACGCTCGATGTGGATGACCTCAGCGCCGAAGTCGGCCAGCATGGTCGCTGCGAAAGGCATGGCGATGAGTGAGCCGGAGGTGATGACACGCATACCGGCAAACGGGCCGTACTCAGGGATGATGAACTTGCGATCGCTCATTTTTCTTGCTCCTTTTCGTGTAGATATTACTTAGCCCTGCGGGCCTTGATCTCAGCTATGAGAGCGGGTATGACCTTGCGGTAGTCTATTACCGCGCCGTAGTGCGAGACGTCGTAGATGGGGGCGCTCGCGGTGTGGTTGATGCTCATGATGCAGCCGGAGTTCTGCATGCCGGCCAGGTACTGGACGGAGCCGGAAATGGCGACGTTGAGGATGAACTTGGGCTTGACGGTGGTGCCGGACTGGCCTATCTGATCCTCGTGCGGCATCCAGCCGTTGTCGTTGAGCGGCCTGGAGCAGGCCAGCTCGCCGCCCAGCAGGTATGCCAGCTCACGCAGCTGCGCGAGGTCTTCCTCACTCTTTATGCCGCGTCCGCCGGCGACCAGCACGTCGCACTCATCGATGGGCTTGCCCTCAAACTGCTTCATGCTGGTCTCCAGCACGACGTAGTCGGCATCGGCCTCGACCTCGACGCTCTCAGTGATGAGCTCGCCGGCCGCGCCGGCCTTGGGCGCAAACGGCTCGAACACCTTCGGGTGCACCGTGACCATCTGCGGGCGCTTCTCGAGGATGACGATGTGGCTGAGTATGTTGCCGCCGAAGTTCGGGGTGGTCTGTACGAACACGCCGTCCTCGTCCACGTCGAGGTCGATGGCGTCGGCGGTGAGGCCGGTGCGCAGATCGCACATCACGCGCGGGGCCACGTCGCGGCCGATGGGGCTGGCGGCGAAGAGGAATATGCTCGGCTTATACTTGTTGGCGAGGTCGACGAGCACCTTCTCGTACGGACGCGCGCTGTAGTCCTTCAGGTTGGCGTTCTCGGCCAGGATGACCTGCTCGGCGCCGTAGGCGTAGAGCGTGTCGACAAGACCAGCGACGTTGTCGCCCAGCAGCACGGCGGTGACGGTGTCCGTGCCGCCCAGCTTGGCCTTGAGGTCGTGCGCCTTGGCCAGCAGCTCGAAATCGGTGCCGGAGAGGACGCCGTTTTCCTGCTCGGCGAACACCCAGATGCCCCTGCACTCTTCTTTAGTCATTGGTATTCGCCTCCTTATATGATATGCTCGGCTTCGAGTACGTCGGCGATGGCCTTGGCGATGGCCTCGGGCTCGCCATCAAAGTACCTGGTGTCGGTGTTGCGCTTGGGCGGTTCAAAGATGCGCTTGTTGGAGCTGGGGGAGCCGGGGATGCCTATCATGCCGGGGTCGCAGCCCAGGTCTTCGGCGTTCCAGGTGTAGCGCGGCTTCTTGAGCGCCTTCATGATGTTTATCGGGGTCGGATAGCGCGGCTCGTTGGCCTCGGCGCAGACGGTGATGAGCGCCGGGAGCCTGACCTTGACCTTCTCGGTGCGGTCGGGCAGGAGCCTCTCGCAGATGGCCCAGCCGTCCTCAATCTCGACCTCGCCGCAGAGGGTGACCTGGGGGATGCCCAGGAAGGCGGCGATGATGGGGCCGGTCTGGGCGGTCTCGGCGTCGGTCGCGTGACGGCCGCAGATGAGCAGGTCGTACCCGCCTATCTTCTCCGCCGCCTTGGCGAGCGGATAGCCGGTGGCCAGGGTGTCGGCGCCGCCGAGGGCGCGGTCGGAGAGCAGCACGCTCTCGTCGCAGCCCATGCCCAGGGCCTTTTTGAGCACCTCGTCGGCCTGCGGGGGACCCATGCTGATGGCCACGACAGTGCCGCCGTACTTATCCTTGAGGCGGAGCGCCGTCTCAATGGCGTTGGCGTCGAGCGGGTTCATGATGCTCTCCACGCCCTCGCGCATCAGGTTGCCGGTCTTGGGATCGAGCTTGACATCATCCGTGTCCGGTACCTGCTTTACAAATACAAGTATCTTCATTGTCTCTCTCCAAATGTTCAGATTGTGGATTATACCGCTCTCCCTGTGCTGTCGCGGCGGGGGAGAGCACTGCGCTTACTTCTGGGCCAGAATGGTGCCGCCGATGAGCATGCGGAGGATCTCGTTGGTGCCCTCGCCTATCTCAAGCAGCTTGGCGTCGCGCACAAAGCGCTCGACGTGGTACTCCTTGCTGTAGCCGTTGCCGCCGAGCACCTGCTGGCACTCCAGGCAGATCTGCGTGCAGCGCGTACCGGCAAACAGCTTGGTCTGCGCGGCCTCGAGGGTGTGGCGCTTGCCCTCGGCCTTCATGCGGGCGGTGTCGTAGGTCATGAGCTCCATGGCGCGGATCTCGGCGCTCATGTCGGCGAACTTGAACTGCACGCCCTGGTGCTTGGCGATGGGCTTGCCGAAGGTGTAGCGCTCGTTGGCGTAGTTCTTGGCGATGGTCATCGCGTGCTCGCTCAGGCCGGCGGCGATGGCGCCGATGCTGATGCGCGCGCCGTCGAGAGCCTGCATGGCCATCTTGAAGCCCATGCCCAGGCTGCCCAGCAGAGCGTCGGCGGGCAGGTGGATGTTGTCGAAGCTCAGCTCGCAGGTGGCGCTGCCGCGCATGCCCATCTTGTCCTCGAACTTGCCTATGGTCAGGCCCTCAGCGTCCTTCGGGACGATGAAGGCGCTGATGCCCTTGCTGCCCGCGTCGGGGTCGGTCTTGGCGAGGATTATGTAGTAGTCGGCCACGCCGGAGTTGGTGATCCAGGCCTTGCCGCCGTTGAGTATCCAGCCGCCGTCGTCAGCGGGGACGACCGTGCTCTTGATGCCGGCGGCGTCGCTGCCGGCGCTGCTCTCGGTCAGGCCGAAGGCGAAAATCTTGCCCTGGGCAGCCTGGGTGAGGTACTTGTCCTTCTGGGCCTCGGTGCCGTGATGGAGTATGAGGTCGGCCGCGAGCCAGTTGGCATCCAGGAAGAGCGCCACAGACGCGCTGCCCTTGGCCAGCTCGTGAATGACTATGATGCTGGTGACCGCGTCGCCGCCACCGCCGCCGTACTTCTCGTCGAGGTGGATGCCCATCAGCCCGGCCTGGGTGAGCTTCTTGTGCAACTCGTAGTCGAAGCCGTTCTCGTCCATCCACTTGTCGCGCGGCTCGACCTCCTTTTTGGTGAATTCACGCACCATATCACGAATCATTACTTGCTCTTCGGTGAAGTTGAAAGTCATCTGTTAAGCCCTCCCGGTATATTATTGCGGGACCCTCTGTCCCTTGCCTGCTTTGATTATCGTACTTGGCGGCCCGAAACTCAATTAAGAATAATGCTTCAATTTCTATAAATCTTGCTATGTTAATTCCTTGACGCTGAGAAGACAGCAACATATAATGATTGTCAGCAATATAACATCTGTCGTGCGAGGTTTCGACATATTTTATTCATTTTTATCTTATTGACGCCGTAAACAGTTTGTTTTATAATAATCTTGTCCAAATTTCACAGGTATTTCATCCGCCACAAACACACGCTTTTTCGCGGTTTTTGCTTGTTTTTTCCTCGGCAGCTGCGTGTTTCACCTTTTCGTGCTCCGCGGCGCCGTCTTTTTTCTATATATTTTGCTTGAAACGGGGTGGTCAGCCTTCGTTGGAGATACCTTTGTCACCTCGGGAGGGGACAGGCTGGAGGAATTCCTCGACGAATTCATTGAGATGGCGGTCGATCCGGACGGGATACTCCCGAAATCCCCGTCCGGCGAGGAAGAGTATCTTGAGCTTTTCATAGCCCACTCCCTCGACATGCCGGCGCAGTACGCCGACGTGGTAGCGGCAGGCTCCAGCTACTCGCGCCCGGACATAAAATACTCCAAATTCGTGCGCTCGTACGGCGAGCTGGACCCGGAGTCCGGCGTCGAACTGGTGCGGCTCAGCTCGGCCACGGTGCCGCCCGAAGGGTTCAACGTTTACTCGGAAGACGCCACGCTCCTCTGCTACAGCCTCTCGGGAGAAGGCGAGGTCATAATAAGCGGCCGGTCTCTGCGCTGCCGGAAATATGACTGCGTCTGGGCCGACTGCTCCAGGCGCATACAGTTCCGCTCAGCGCCCGGCAAGCCGTGGGAGTGCGCGTTTGTGCGCATACACGGGCACATGAGGTCCCCCCTCTACTCAATGCTGTGCGGCACGCTCTCAGGCTCGGGTCTTATACAGCTCACCTTCGGCGCCGGCACGCGCTTCCGCTCGCTTATCTGGCAGCTGCTCAGCCCGCGCACGGAGTCCTGCCCGGACCCGGACAGCGTGTACGCCCATCTGCTGCTGGCACTGTTCCTGGAGACGGACATCGCCCTTGTCAGCTCCTCGTCCAAGCAGGTCATAGTGCCGGACATCATAGCCGCGATACAGAACTATCTCGACCGCAACTACCCGTCCGGCATCACGCTAGACGCCCTGTCAAAGCATTTCGGCATCAGCAAGTACCACATGTCGCGCGAGTTCAAGCGCTACATAGGCAAGAGTCCGAACGACTACCTCATCGACATCCGTCTCGACCACGCCAAGGTGCTGCTGGTGGACTCTGCGCGGACCATAGCCGAGATAGGCCAGCTCGTGGGCATACCGAACACGAACCACTTCCTCTACCTCTTCAAATCCCGCGAGGGCATAACGCCCTCCGCCTTCCGGAAGCAGAGGATATAGAATTTGCCCGCACCCCCCGCACGGCCGGGAAAACATTATAACCTGTAAGAAGAGGCCGGCGAAAGCCGGCCTCTGTCACTTTGTAAATGTAAAGGGCCCCTCCGCCGCCCGGTAAAAAAACAAATCCGAAGCAAAACGCTTCGGATTTGAGAGGATGGGCAAGGAAGCGGGCGCAGTTTCCGGCAGCCTACCCGATTCTTATCAAAATTGAAGCCCCGCGCAGCGGGTTCGATTTTGGAAGGAGGAGCGACGGAG
>OLRU01001826.1_pt1 | contig 16658 bp, 21 predicted proteins | sample 1672961 | NCBI WGS metagenome assembly OLRU01 (sample SAMEA3136741, study PRJEB25190) | human gut metagenome | biome: human gut; feature: human-associated habitat; material: faeces | place: Austria | collected 2013
CAGAGGAGCACGAACGGAATTACAAATCTTTTCATAGATCCCTCTCCCGTTCTATAGACTGCAGTTTCTTTTCAATCATCTTCAAATCGAGAGTATAGCGATTTACATCATCGACAGGAAGATCGCGATCAATCAGAAACTGCTTGAGGTTATCCAGGACTGTCATAGGCAAATAGTACTGCATATCGGTCGAACGACGCTCATCAATTGTACTCTCATCCACGAAGCATACAACCGGAATAATGTATTTGGGATCTCCAAAAGGAAGAACATCGTACAGCTGATGATAGAGATGCCTGGCATGCTTTTCTGCTTGGGCGAATGGTGACTTCTCAACCTTCTTACCTTGACGCTCCATCCAGGTGTCCGTGACCACAATTGTATGATCATGATAGGATTTAACCTCGATGGCGAAGATCCGATAGTTGGAGATGTAGAGGATATCGATCTCGTCGTTCAACTGCTTTGTCATATCCCAATACTTCTGTTTTTCCTCGTCCCAGAAAATATTGCCTAGGTAGATTTGGTTTTGACGGTTCGACGCATAGGGGTACATAAATCCCTGCTTTAGGATGCCACCACGCTTGGTGCGGTACTCATGTACGATATCGAAGGCAGCAGCCTCTCCAGCGGCACCCTTCGCTTTGATGTCCATTACCTTACCGGCAGCACGCATGGCTTTTAGATTTTGATTTATAGTGTCTACAGACAAGTAATGTCACCTCCGTAAAGTCACCGACACTTTGCCAAGCCTGACTTTTAAATAATCCTTTAGTCTGGTGATGGCTCTGTTGTTGCCTGTGTAGGAGCGTATAGCGTAGAAAACGGAATGGTCAGGCACGACAACCTCTACATCGATAAAATCCCCAAGAAGCTTGATACCATTATAAATAGCGATAATGTGGCCACCAATCGTATCCCCATCTACAATAACATTAGGCATCATTGCCTTGATAAGATTTGTGCGATTTTCAATGATTGCCGTGTCCTTGACCAGACGTAAAGTACCTAGTTTGCTCGTATCATAATTGAAGTAGAGGTTGGGGTTCCGGATGAAATACTCCATAACCACACGATGCTTACTAAAGGTATCTCCGAAGTCGGTGATTTCTTCGATGCTGTGGTTATTTTCATATCTTTCAAGAAACGCCCAACACTCTTCCTCAGTGGAGAATTTTCTGAACTTCGTATATGGGTATAGGGCTACAATCTTATCGATGACCTTAGGGTCCTCATAGATGCCCTTCAGACCAGGAGCTACTACTGCGTACATACCGCACCTCTGGAAGTCTCCTTATATGGACGAAGTAAAGCGGAGCAGAGAATATCACAAGTCTTGTTAGGATTGTGCTCTTGTTGGTGAGATGGTATGTGGTACACGTGTATGGTTTCGAAACGGTCACACAGTGAGTACATGTGCATCCATAGCGCCGGATACGCCCCGCGCTTGATAGTACGCTTCTCTACGTAGTTACACAGTTTCTGCGCCACACTCTGATTATCTGCGTAGATGGAGATCTCTTTTACATCGGGTTGATTCTCCAAGACCCATTGGAGACCTTGCTCAATACCCATAATCTCCCCCACTGTACAGCTTTCAAGGTTATCGTACTTTTTACAGAAAAACGCAAGCTGCGTACTCCAATCCTCGAGCACAAGAGTTGCTGCAAAAGTTACATCCGACCATTGGTTTGCATCAGAAAAGATTTGCAACATAAGGGCTCTCCTTCCGACCGATGTGCAGGTCAGACCCGATAGGGATCCAGCCTTCAACAGCGTAGGATAGGCACTCCCTCAACTTAGGAGCCAACTCTTCGGCATGTTCGCTCCGAACATAGAACATACCTTCATCATGCTTGTAGGAGCCAATATGATCCTTAGGCCCTAGGAGGCGCTTGGCGTGTTGCACGGAGATGCACATGAGCTCTGCAGCCGTGGTCTGAATAGGATTGTTGATCCCACACCGAATCATGTGCCCCGCCCATCCGGCATCCCCTCTATGATACTTCTGAGTACTGTCCGGATAGACCGGAGTACCAAAGTAACCAGTGAAGCACTCAGCACCATTTCGGACAGCAGCGGTGACCTCTGCTTCCCAAGCACGCCGCGCCTGATGATTCACGATCTTCTTCTCATAAAGAGGGCCAAGTTCCGGATCGATTGCGGCAAGGTTACTTGAACCGTAGTTGCCTGCCAGCCCAAGAACCTTAAGCCGCTGACGCTTCTCCTTCATCTCATCTGTCACTTCATGCAGGACAAGGCTGTCCATGTTATTTCGTAACTCCCGCTCCTCATCCTCTGTCAGCAGGATAAAATGAAGAAGTCCATAATACGCGTCATCGTAAGCCGAAATCAACTTGACGATTAGATCGTCACGGATATAAGCCGAATAGGTGATGCGAGGCTCAATCTGCCCAGAGTCGCTGAAAATCATCGTCCAGCCCTTAGGTGCAGTATAGATGTCGCAGATGTCGCGGTTAATATTCTGCACACTTGGATCACTCGCTGAGAAACGGGATGTGGAGAGAATTTTCCACTGCGGATGTGCTACGACCATCCGTTGGTTGTCCATGTCCTCCAACTGGGAGATAGGAAGATTGCGATACTGCCCCAGATACGAAGCCATGTACTCGGCACCAGAAATGTCGTTGTACAACTGCAGGAAGTGGTGAGCATCCTGCCCAAGGGTCTCATCTTTAAGCAGCTTGTCCACCACATCCTGTGCCATAGATGCTTTGCCGTCCTTGTTCATGACTTTATACTCCGGCACATCAAACCGGCGCATAAAGATGTTGCGGACATCGTTACGTTGCGTACACCGAATATTAGGAACGCCACACATAGCCCAGAATTCAGGATAGTGGGTTTCCGCCATTCTCTTGTACCGACCCTCGTGGTAAAGGATGCGGTCCAGATTGAAGAAAGTACCAAAGCTGTCCGTCTCAGTCTGGAGGATGGTTCTAACATCCTCCGGACTGATGGGCATAGAACGGTAGTCAATCTTGATAGGCATTGTTACACCTCCACAGTCCAATAGGCACCAAGAGTGTCACAGATAAAGTAGCGGCGACCACACAGATGTGTAACAGGGTACTCTGCTGGGTCCATGTTCTCCACATCCGCAGGGCGGACCTCCTGCCCATCCACGAACAGGGAGCTATTATCCAGGACAGTAATAGGCTTCTTGCCAGATTTCACGGGCAGGCTCATTTTACCACCGGTGTAGAAGAAATCCTCCGGGGTCAGGTTGTTGAAGGGGAGGATAGGTGGTTTGCTGGAAATCTTCTCGCCGATGTCATCCTTTGCATACTGGATGATACGGCCAGTACCAACCTTGAACTTATATTCCTCCCCAATACCAGCCGCAGGAGCTTCCGCATCGTCATTGGAGAAGATAGGATACTGCAACTCCAGGATATGAGGAACACCGACAAACTGCTTGCTGTGATCATAGGCATCCAGGTACTGTTTAGAGGCATTGAAATAGGAGATAAGTCCGCGGTCATCTTCGCGCTGACTGAATACAGGCCGAGTCATAGCCAGCAGAGACCAGGGCTGATCCCCAACCTTGATAAGGTTGCGCTGCAGGAGATCTTTGTAGATGGGAAGGGCGGAGTAGTCGTGCCAAGTGGCAATCAGACTAGTCTCTTTAAGGCTGAACCCATATCGAGGGGTGACTTTGGTAGGCTGGATAATGGCATTGACGCAGTACCATTTCCACTCCCCAGCAAAATCAAAGTAGACCGCATCATCCGAGATAGAAACGGTATCGTCCACAAACGGGCCCTCAATGCACTTGCGCCAACTCGCCCGCTGCTCAGGGGTAATGCGAACTACGCTCTTATCTACCTCCTCAGGGAATGTGTAGAAGCCGCGAAGGGCGCCAGAGAACAGAGCGTTAATCGCAACGATGCGTGCATTCTCACGGCACGCGTTCAGGACGTAGGGGTTACTCACTTCCTCCTCGGCCTTTTTGATGAACTCGTTCTGCAGAAGTGCAAGCTCATCTTTCATCCGGCTGTTGAGGCGAGCGGTATAACACCGGACGCCCACGTGACGGGATGCGCTCTCCGGTCCTAGTTCTCTGGCGACTGCATCCACCCACATGAAGTTGTCCGCCTTCTCAGCCTGCTCCTTACGATAGGCGGCCTTGTCCGCTTTGAACCCACGGTAGGCTGCATCAATGGGGTCAGAGGGAATACGGAGGGTCACCTGTCCATCCGTGAAGCTGAGAGGAGTGGTGCCATCAAAATTGGTGATGGCTGTATAGATGTCCTTGGCGGGGATATTGAGGATATGGTTGGCGCAGTAGAGCATGGTGTACAGCTTGTCGGCGCTCTGATTTGCGTCATTAGTGATGCCAGCCTGCACTGCGTCAATATTCTGGGAACCATCCATCAGACCCTCGATAACGTTCTGCACTTCCACAGGGACTGTTCCTCCCTGCAGATATGTCACGATGTCGTTGGTGGTCACCAGCACATCCTCATCAGTAGCGAGCGGGTCAACCTTGTCCAACTCCAGCACATCCTTCATGTACACAAGAGCGCTGAGTGGGGAGCAGCCAACTTCACACAAAGCCCGGTAGGAGGAGATATCAGCTTTGACCTTGCGTTTCTCGATGAAGTCGGAGGCCATAGAGCGCAGGAACATATCGTTGTTCATGTCCTCCTCGGCGGATGGGTTCCAGTGCCGTGGATGGATGTCTCCAAACTTTCCACGAGCCTTGAGGGAAGTGAACCGACTGTCACCCACCATCAGGTAGCGAGGGTTAAAGGAGATATTGGTCTCCATAGTTTCCCACTCCTCGACCAGCTCTCCGATAGGTGCGCGCACTCGCACCACGGCGACCTCGTCGTCCTTAAGGAGCTGAGATACCCGCAGTGCTTCTTTCGGGTCAGAGAGCTGATACCGCTCGGTGCCAGGTTTCCGGTACTCCCGCTGAAAGCGATCCACCAGGCCGAAGTCATTGACAAAGGGAGTGCGATTTGTCACATCGGCAGAGCTTACAGGAACATCGCACATCACATAGTGCTCCGCAGTGCGTTTGGAAAGAACGGGCACACTCAGGCCACAGATGCCCCACTGGAAATAGAAGGAGAGCAGCTCCTGTGCGGAAAAGTCGGGTTTCAGCCCATTGTGCACAGCCCACTGCCGCAGATTGTCAAACTGAGCCATAGAAAGGTGGCGGCGCTTGTCCAGCATAGAGAGCCACTTGCGGTTGGCCGGATCCTTGAACTCCTCAAATGTAAAGAGAGCGGCAGGATGTACGAAATAGTTGATAGGAAGGAAATCCTCAGCCATCTTCGTATTGGAGGCTTCCTCCAAATAGCGCAAGAAATCCTCGCGCGTCTGGATGGTGTAGTTCCCTTCAGCCAACTTGACTGTCTGCACCTCTTCCGTGGAGAGGAACTTCTTGCGCTCCTCCAGAGGCATTTCAGTCCCGAGCATATCGTACATGTCCTGCTCCTCTGTGATAGAGGGAGAATACTCCATCTTGGGAAGGTCCATGAGAGCGGTGCCATTCTTGCTGAGGCTCAGAGGCAGGGCGGTCAGTTTCCACCCAGACTTAATGAGCTCAGGCAAAATAACACTGTTACCAAGGGCCTCCAGGAACACCATATACTTCTCGGTTCCATCCACAATCTCTGCAGCAAAGGGCTGACCACCACGGGTAAGAAGGCGTTTAATATCCATTTGTCAATTCTCCTTATTATAAAGTAACAGAGTACCGAGCCCCTCTCCGCATAGGGAGAGGGGCAGGTACCCTGTTGGTTGGATCTTACTGACCCTTCAGCTTCTTGGCGCGAGCCGCCTTGGTCCGGCTCAGGCTGTCCTGGGCCTTGGCATCAATCTTCTTGAAGTCAACTTCCAGGTTGAACTTCTCGTTCCGCTTGGAAGCTTCGTTCCGCAGAAGAATGGCCGCATCCGCGATCTTGCCGCAGAAGGCATCGATCTCCTCCAGGAACTCCTTGTAGTTCTCGGCACGGTCACCAGACAGGCACTCGGGGTCGGTAACCAGCTGCTTCTTGAGCTCTGCCAGAGTCGCCCGCTCAGAATCGATCTGACGGGAGGACAGCTGCAGAGAGGCCACAGCGAAGGCCATAGAGGGCTTATCGATCACGATAGAATTAGCGCTCTTGTTTCCCATAAGTCATATCCTCCTTTCTCAGATGTCGGCGCCGATGCCAGAGTTGGCAAAGTCGCGCATATCCTCGTCGTACTTCCGCAGACCATCCACGCAGGTATCGCAGGCCTCGGAGACCTCAACACACTGCTTCTGGATGCCGCCGCCGATATCGACGATGTCCCGCATCCACTTCTGCTCGGTGGACTTCTCCAGGGCGGTCTCGGCCGCTCCCACAAAGGTGCCGGTGAACTTATGGATATTGTTGATGCATTCCTGCATCCGACGAAGAATGCCAGAAGCCTTCTGGAAATCCAGGGCCGCAGTCGTATTAGCCATAGGTGTAACCCTCCTGTTAAAAATATATTTTTAACGCCGGGTCTAGACAGGTTAGCCCGCGGTGTTAATTAAATTAGGCCTTTGCGCGTACAATAGTAATGGTCGTCCCTTTATTGCCGACACAAAGCACATCGCCAGCACGCATCGACTTCCCTTTTAGAGAGTCACTCGTGGTGGCTTGGTAGAGCCCGTCCTCAGGCTCCTTTTTGCCAGCACAGCAGTACCAGCATTTGGCGTCGGAAATGGTCATTGTAAACACATTCCCGTCCGACCACTTTATTACAAACTCCATAGAAGAGCCGTAATCGTTTGCGAAATGTGAAGTGTTAATCTCTCCAGCTGCAGGGGCAGTGATATTTACGTCCTCATCGACACTGATAGTGTACTTGATCCCCTCTTTGGTTGTGAGAGCTTCTGACGTGTATTTTCCCTCGGCAACAGGAGAATAGAGGCCTTGCCAAATAGCGCCAACAGTGGACAACTCCACCCACTCGTCACGTGTATCCTGCCGCTGTGCAGTATCACACATCTCAACGCCTGCATAATCGAAGCCCTTTACAGAACTGTATAAACTCCGATAATCAACTTCCCCGGCCTCGTTTACTTTGAAGTAGGGAGCTGCACCTGGAGAAGAGTCAAGGTAGAAGTTGTCATCTTTAGGGAGGATAAACTCAATCCCGGCAAAGATGGAGAAAATAGCTGCGCACAGCAAAGCAATGAGCCGTTTCAAATTACTTTCCTCCCTCCATAAGTATATGGGCTAGAAACCGCCATTTTTACGGTGCCTCTGCAGATGTTTTAATGCACTGGATAAATCAAAACCTTTGCGAACCATCTCCGTGAGTATGGTCTTACAATAGGGGCACGTGCCGGTAACGGTATCCACGGACACAACCTGTGCGCCACATAGAGAGCACACCGTGCGTTGTGGAGAGAGCACAACCTTCCCCTTGCTTGTGACAGAGACTTGGTACCACGTTCCCGGCGTAATGGAGTGCCTACGACGCAACTCCACTGGAATTGTAATTGCGCCGTCTTCTCTTACCTTCATAAACGGCATACGCTACTCCTTCCTACATCAATGTGGGCAGTATGTACATCACAAAATACACAATTACTGCAATGATGACAGCGGAGACCATGAGTTTTACAGAAGCCTTTATGAGCTTAAGTACCAGTAGCATAATTGCTACTATGATGACCAAAGTGGCGAAATCCAAGTAGATACCTCCTAGTAGAAGATGCACCTGATTGCCCCTTGTCCGTCCCAACCACTGATAAATCCGACTGGCGTTGAGTCAAAACAAACCGGCTCACCAGAAACTCCAGGTACAATCTTAGAGACATTGTCAACTACTACAGAAAACTCTGCTTCTGACACAGAGCCTACTGTACCCGTAGTCCCGGCCAAAGAGACTACATCGCCAACGGAAAGACCATTAGCGATGTAGTTCTCCTGAACATAAATAGCGTAGTCCGTTTCCTCATCTACGAACACACACTCATACCCGTCAATATCCCCTAGATGCGCCGCCGTAACAAGCGTACGTGAGGAAACTGGAATAGAGGGTTTCTGGCTAAAACCGAACAGCGCAAGCAAGAATCCAACTACGCCAATAAGGCCGATTAAAATACATAGAACATCGCATATAGCGGTTCTCTTCACGGTTACAGCCTCCCAATAAAGGGTGCCTTATGATCCGCTACTCCCTGCTCCGTAGCGATCCGCTGCAAAGCATCCAGAATACACAGAGACCCGTCTGGAATGACCTCCTTACGTTTCTCTGTATCGAAGAACTCCTCGTCAGGAATGAAGGGGGTGCGCCACACACGGGTGGTAGCCTGGGAAGTACCCGCCTCCGTATTGGTGTAGACATACCCATACTTAGGCTTAAGGAGAGCAGCAACAGGGGAGCCCAACACAGAGATAGAAACGTCTTCAGAACAACGCAGAACAATTCGCACGGGTAGCTGCTTCATGATATCTGCAGGCAGTACCCCCTTCCACGACTGGGAAGAAAGAAACAGGTGACACCCACAGGAAGCGGAAACCGCGAGAAGGTTCTGGAGTTTCTGGAGAACGATATCCGAGATGCTGGTATCCTCAAACATAACTTGGAATTCGTCCAGCACGACAAGAATACGAGGCAAGCACTTCTGAGAGGCCTTAGCCTTGCGCATCTTCTTGTTATAAGACTCGATGCCCTGTACATCCTCAGCCACAAAAAGGGCTAGTCTCCGGGACATCTCATCCATAAGGCCGTTGAGTAGAGGAATAGAAACAGAGCCGTCCTTCGTACCAGCAATGAAGCTGGCATGCGGAATACGACTCTGGTGCGTAGTCTTATCGGCGAACGCGCAGAACTCTGCGTCCTTAAAATCGACCATAACGAGGGAGAGAACGGTAGGGGAGTAGCGGGTAATGAGAGAGGCAACCATCTGATTGATGAGAGGTGCCTTACCAGAGCCTGGGATACCAACACACAGGGCATTGGGCAGACTGCTGTCGAGCACAGTATCATAACCCTTGTCTGGATCCCCGTCCTGCAGGCCAAAGTTGAGCTTGATGCCGGAATCTGTATTCTCCCGCCACCACTTCTCTTTCGGGAGATACCTGCTCCCGAAAGCCTCATTGTAATAGATGCCTGTATTGGTACTCATATATAATTCCTCCTGTAGCTAAAATAGAGCTGTGACTACAACTCAAGTTCGCGGGACTCAGCTTTCCTCGTAAAGGTGTGCTGGTAAATCTTGAATTTCTGCATATTCGATCCATATTGGTATAAGGCAAATCCCAGGGAATCTGGCAACTTCGAAGCCTTCCCAATGCTCTGAAATTTATATGCAGCTTCCTCTGGCCCCTTTGCACAGATAGTGTGATTATAAAGAGACATCAGATTAGACTGCACAGGCTTGTAAAGTTGAGCACCAAACAAGATATGCACATCTACTGCTGGTCCGTTTGTCAGAATAGATTTCCACTGATCGACAAGCCGATAGCTTTCATCCACACAAATCCCCATCTGCTTGTCCCAACGCAAGCACATGAAATAAAGCGGTCCGTACTCAGATGGATCCATCTCTTTACGCGCTTCGATCATATCGGAAAGAGTCTCCAGCCACTCCGATACGTCAGTCATAGGGTGTGCAATACTAAGCAGGTCAGGGTTGTACCACTCCTCTATAGCGAGGATGTTAAACAAATCCGGGTCTGCACAGTTGACCAGAAGCTGGGAGCGCTTATCAGCGAGTATGTTATCAATCAGCGTCATACACAGGTTGTTAAAGTCGATTTCCTCGAATGCGTAGAAAAGAATGTTTTCTCCGTCTGTACGTTTGAGCTTAAAGTTAACAGGTGCTGTATTCAGTGAGAAGCCTGTTCGTTCCCCAAGAATTAGCAGCCTTTCCTCTTTGGAGAGGACATCTGCATGCTCAGCCATCCACTGCTTCATCTTGCTATCCGGGTAGAGCTCATTCTCATCATAAAAATAGGCGTTACGGTGCACTTCATGACGCTCCTCGGCCATCTTGCATACAGCATCAAGGATACACACTGATCCAGCTGGTAGCTTACCCTCAGCAATAGCAGCGTTACGCTTTTCCGTGTCGAACAGATCCTCATCAGGCAGGAAAGGTGTGCGCCACATTTTCGTCGAGTCCTGGGTTTCACCAGCGTTAGTGTTAGTGTATAGATAGCCGAACTTCGATTTGATATGAGCTGCAACTGGGGACCCGATGATTTCCTGTGAGGTATCACTCGAACAACGCAAAGCAATGCGTAGAGAAAACTGGTCCAGAATATCTTTCGGCATAGTTCCCTTCATAGACTGAGAAGTAAAGAGCATATGACAGCCACAGAAACGAGCCAGCTTAGAGAGTGACCTGATACGCTTTTGGATGATATCGACAGACTTTTCGTCAACCTCCGTAAACATAACCTGAAACTCATCAATAAGCAGAAGTATGCGAGGAAGGCATTTCTCAGGTGTCCCTGCTACACGCATCTTCTTGTTATAGTCTTCGACCTTCTTCACACTGGCAACATCGAACAGGCGTGTGCGTCTCTCCATCTCCCCCATAAGGTAATCGAACACAGAAATGGCATACTCACCATCTTTGGTGCCAGCAATAATCTTAGCGTGTGGAATGCGGCTTATGTGTGTCTTTTTGTCCACTAAGGAACCAAACTCAACGTTTTTGAAGTCAATCATGACTAACTCCAAAGCACTCGGTGGATACCTGGTAATGAGAGACGCAATAAGCTGGTTGTTGAATGCCGACTTACCTGCGCCTGTGGCACCTACACACAATGCGTGAACATTTGCGTCTCCCAACTCAATGGAGTAACCTTTAGAAGGGTCTCCATCCTGTAAACCGAAGTTAAGTTTGATGCCCTTGTCCGTGTTTTCTTTCCACCAATTTTCCTCGGGCAGATACTTATCCCCGAAGGATTGCTTATACAGTATGCCGGAGTCCTTAAGGTTCTTGAAGGCATCAACGTATGTATTCATAACCTGGTTAAACAGGGTAGGGGGTAGGGGGTAGGGTTCCTGTACACCCTCAAACGGCTTCTTATAGAAAGTGCACTCCTTGATTGGTTGCGGAGCTATTAGCCACACCAGTGCACCGGTTCTGGCAGAGAATTGCATGAACTCTGTGAGGATTTTATTGTCCTGCACTTTATCGACACCAGACACAATAAGGAGGAGCCTGTACTCCAAAGCAACCATGCCTTCTGCTTCAGCTACCTTGTTGTAGGAACTCACGTCCTGCTGATCCAATGTTCTGAGATTATCTTGTGAGTATGTCCGCAGAGCATCGAGGTTCTTATTGAAGTCATTCGTAGCGACAGAGATATAGTCCGCAGTCTCCTGTGACATAAACGTAGCAAAGTCGGCACCTAGCCCTTCTGGATCATATACCACGCACTTGAACTGTTTCGGACGTACTGACAGCATCGCATTGGAGAGCATTAGCTTAATAAAGAGCATCATCTCTGGAGTGCGATCCGCAAAAACTATATTGCGGAGCCCAATGTCGTATTTCACATCTAACGTTCCGCGTTGCTTACCAAGCGTGAATTGGGTATCCATGACGTAGCTTCCATTGCAGACACTGCCAAAAGTCTTCATGTTCGCAATGTAGTCATCGACAACCTTTTGAAGGGAGGCGACTCCTTCTCTATAAATACGCAATAGAGAATCGTATTTGCCCATCACATGATTGGTTGCTGAACGAAAATCCTCCGCAATTTTAGAATGGTACTTGTTGATTTCCTGCTGCACGGCCGCCTGTGCCTTAGCAGGATCGCCGGCGGATAACTTCTCTAACTCATCCCGCTCTGCAGCCTCCAGCTCCGAGTAATCGACATCCGGAATCTCTTCGTACTTAGGAGCGTCTCGGAATTTAGAGAAATTGACACCGTACATCAACTTATCTGCAATACGAAGTGCTTCAATGTTCTTATAGATACTAGCGGTGTGCCAGTACATATATCCAAACAACAACCCCAAAGCCACGGGCGATAAGAGGAATCCAAGGATCAGGACAGTGGCCGCTGTCCAGTGCCTGATGTCCTTACCCCCGTCCTCTGGAGGCGCATACAAGCTCTTGAGCCGTGCTCTTGTCTTATCATCCCCTAAGAACTTACACGCTCCCAATGCCGTATCGATGAGAGCCTCCATTTCGACTTTAGACAGACTATCCTCGTCAATCTCCAAAGTGGAGGGTTTAATGCCGTATCGAAGCACAGCGTCTGCAACCTTATCCTTATAGGAGAGTAGTTTGTCGTATTTCTTGGTTAGGTCCGACACAGAGTTTTCAGCCACAGCCTCAGCCTCGGCAATAGCGCTTTCGTGTTGTTGCTGGAGATGCAGCCGAGCACTTTCATACTTCTTGTGTACACCAGCTACGGTCTGTGCATAAATCTCCAAAGGCTTCTGAAACTTCTGTGTTAGCGCATCCGACAAATTAAATTCAAAGTTCGTGGGCTTCTCAGCTTCCAGCTTTGCGAGCTGCTCCTTCCGAGAATCCAACTCATCCCGCATCTGGATGATATTCATGCCCTTATAATCACGAACCTTGAATTGAGAAAAATAGGACTCCCACTTCTGTGTGTAAGCCGTTAGAGCGGGTTTATACAACTCCTCGTAAGTCATAGAAACTGTTTGACACCCCCTGGAAACCACCTAATGTGGCCAGTGCTCTCCCTTCGAGTGTGAGCCCTACTCCTGGTGTGAACCTAACATTACGTAAATCATCACCAGAGAGCAGCTTGCCTATCTCAATAGGAAGAGCAGCCACCATATCAGTGTATGGAATATACGCTTCATACCAATCTCCACAGCGAACGATAAGACGCTCATCTGTGATTGGCTGATAGTGAGAGTTTACAAAATTACAGATAGCGTCCCTTGCAGTATAACCAGCACCAAAGTACCCGTTCCTCGTGACATAGAAGCTCACTTCCTTCGGCAACATCGGGCCGATCAGGTTACAGATATGGTGCTTGTTATAGACTGCCTTCGCAAAATAAACGAACTGTGCAGGGCAATTAGGAGAGACGAAGCCATTCTTCAGAGAGAAGAAAAACTCAGCCCATTCATTCCTAGGAACGATTAAGGCCAAGTCTTTTTCAATCTTGAAAAATTCCGCAGCACTCTCCGTCGCACCCAGGATTGCGGGCGCCGTGGCAGACATGTTTAGCGTGGTCAGCCAGCGGGACATATCTTCAGGCTTAGGACGGTATGGCTTAGAGGAGCTTGTGGAGTTTACGTTTCCACTGAAGATGTCTCCCCATTGGGGAACTGTTATAAGCCGCACTTCTCAAGCACCCCTTTCACTGTAACCAGTTCTGGTTTGCAGCCACACAGCTCTGCAGCATCAAGCTTAGAGACCCAGATATCCGGATAATCACTGTGATACCGGAAATTCAGAAAACTGATGGCCGGCCTCGGGTAGTAGGGGAGGGACTTGGGGAGCCGAGGCAGTATCATAGTGTGTGCCCTATCTCCCCAAAAACTCGGAGGCATGACAAGCGGAATAAAGCCTAGCCGGAGCATGTACGTACTGTCGTCTGAAGTTGCACTCATCGCAAGCGTTTTCACCTGATTGAGGTACCCGAGATACGACTCCTTCGTGAATGTGGGGTTTCTGGCGTAGATGAAGTTACGCTTGTCTAACGTATCTTCGCTCGTCAGTACAGCATCCGGAAGATGCTTCTGGAAATCCAACGTAATATATGGTTTAGCTGTTGCCACTGTACTTCCCCCATTCACTTAAACACTGATTGCCGTAGGGCACTTGCAGAAAATCGTTGATAGGAACTGGTTCCCCACTAAGTTCCATAGATGTGTAAAACTTCTTCTCGTTCACACGCAAAATAGCTCGTCCGTCTCCCACCTTGGATTTCACCCTAAATGCATCACCAAAGACAACAACAAGCGTATAACTCCCGATGAGCATTTTCTCTATGTACTTAACTCGCTTAGAAACGATAGGGAACCGCTCCTCAGGAGATAAACCGCGCTTAATTTCAAATTTGCTCCGAATCACATCCACGGAACCCTGATCCAGATTGATGACAGGGTAGTCTGGTACCCCACAAAAATTGCGCATAAAGAACATGTCCTCGGGAGCACCAGTAGCCAACCATCTGGGATTGTGCATATCCATGCTAGTTGCTAGCCCATCTGTGATAAGACAGTCATGAGAAATACCCACACAGGACAAGTAGTCAACGATGTTCTTAACGGCTACCTTGTAGTCATATTTGTAGATAGACCCGCACTCCTCGAACCCCTCCTGTTTGGATAAAAGTATGAGAGCTTTGTCGGTAAACCCACGCACGAAATCATACCCTCCCTTATTTAATCAGGCCCTTCTTAACTTTGATGATAGTATCAACCATCTCACGCACTTGACGTAGAATAGTACGCTCCATAGAGAAACGGTCATCATCCGAGTAAAGGGTAAGAAGCACCTCATTCTTACGATTGAAGCGGTACTTGGAAGCTGTGATGAAGGTTACGATATCTGTGTGGTAGGGAGATGTTTGCTGGAACAGACCAAACTTCTCCAAAAGTAAGCATCGCATGATGAGGTTAGTATCTACCTCTTTTACCAGATTGGAGAGTTCTGAAGCAATGTCAAGCTCCAAAGCCAGACGGACAAGAATGTAGCCGGGCTCTAAATCCACCACTTTCTTGGCAAAATCCGTAAACTTGGTGTCAGCCAGCAATGTGAGAATATCGGCATCCTCTGCAAACGCATCCATAAGGAACCGCTCGCTGATCTCAACTTCCGGACTGAATGGAAAGGCACTATCCACAGTAACGACGGAGTCTGTGGAGAAGCCGTACCTATTGCGGCGAATATCACACATGACATAACGTCCCTTAAAGTCCTGAGTTCTACTGTCAGGGGAGAAAATGCGGAGCTGTGCAATCTTTCTTGCCTGATCCATAACGGTCAGGTCTGCCCACTCGGCACGAGGTGACGAGTCGAATCTGATGTCAACCACATATACGATGGCATTAACAGCCGTCCCACCGTCCTCGATCTCTTTAAAACGAATATTGGAGTGATTGTCTGTTACGTCCACATAGAGCTTGATGTTGTTGCTCCGTTCTAGAGTGTGGACAACCCCTACCTTTGCAATTGTATTGATGAATTTGGCAACAGTACCGTTGTACATATCCTGACGAAAAGTAGCAATTACCTCGTCATTCAGATACTGCATGAGATTGGAATGACTCCAGATGATATAGGCAGAGTCTTTACCCTCATCGAATGTGAGGCGCATAAGCTGCTGCTCGGTACCAAAGGATTCCAGTAACTCAATTTTTGTAAGTTTCACTTGACTCATCTTCCTCCCTGTCATCGTCGTCAACAACCACGTATAGGTAGAAGCGATCATCGATGACGTAAATCAAGCAGACTATGGCACAAAAGAGTAGAGTGAATAAAACGTTCACCCAGTCCACGCTACTCTTCGTAAAGATAATTCCCAAGAAAGTAAAGAACAGGTGGGCGGCCTCAAACCCAACAGACACCTTATAAGGGACAACTGATCCAACCCGGCGTAAGAGGAAGATCAATCTACCGATATAAGATATAAGCATAGTGAAGCCGAAGCCACAGACAGCGGTTTGCCCAACTGTAATCAAAAGTAGACTAGTGAAAACCCAATTCATTTGCAATCTCCATGAATGCGTGCTCATCATGCAACATCTCCGGATTTAAAGCGACGTTAGGGGTAATCCTGTCAGAAGAAATTGCCGCAACAGCATCCCTTCTTTTCGGTGCTCTATAAACGAAGCAGTACACAGCCGCTAAGACGAGTGCGACGATACCATCCACAGTAACACCTCCAATACATCACTTATTTCCCTCATAGTGCGGTGCTCTGTTTCCGACAGCACAACCTCGAACTGATAAACTCGAAGGAGCTTGCTAAGTTCTAAAGCAGAAGCGGCGCACGAACCGACTTGCTTAAGAACTCCAGAGTCGCTTAGCACTATAGGGAGAGGCCCAGGTTCTAAGCAGGTTACCATAAGGGCAATCTCCTCTCCGAACCTGGGCACATAGAGATACGGATATGACAGCTTTTTCTTCTCACTTGTAAAAGAACTATCGAAATCAGTTCTAATCCCCAAATCTCCCACTGACAGTATCCTCCACACTTCTGAAGTAACCGAGAACTTGGGTGGACATCATGTAATAGCCGATAGGCGGAACAACAATCCCACAAAGTGTGGTAATGATGCCGCAGTTGAACATCCGGCAAAAGTCCACGCAGTTGGCAATGTACAAAACCCAGTACAGAGCAATGCAAGCAATCATTACCAGCGAGGAATAGACCACCAGGATAGGCAGTGTACTGACAAGAACCAATGCCACGACACGAAACAGAAGCAGGAGAAGACAGACAAGGAGAATGATGTTAAACGCCGTTGCCTTGCCGTAGGCCAGCTTCCGGGCGAAGGTAATATTGTAGAGTGGCGTGAACGCCTTCAAAAAGCTGAACCCTGTGCACTTAGTGCCATGAATTGCCTGGAACACCTTGAGGTTAAAAATACCCACTGGCACGCTGATAACGGCATACAGGACCAGCAGGACCAGAACGACCGAAATGACATCCATCATTTACTTCATCCCCCTCAGCATAGCGAAGCCACTCTTGGCCTTCGGC
>OLRU01001833.1_pt1 | contig 16600 bp, 12 predicted proteins | sample 1672961 | NCBI WGS metagenome assembly OLRU01 (sample SAMEA3136741, study PRJEB25190) | human gut metagenome | biome: human gut; feature: human-associated habitat; material: faeces | place: Austria | collected 2013
TTATGGCGTACAGTGCCCAAAAGCCAAGGGAATTATCCATCTGGGAGCGACCTCTTGCTATGTGGGTGACAACACAGATATCATTGTGATGGCTGAGGCATTGAAACTGGTGCGCAAGAAACTGGTCAATGTGATCGCAGAGCTTGGAAAGTTTGCGGAGGAGTATAAAGCACAGCCGACACTGGCGTTTACACATTTCCAACCGGCACAGCCGACGACGGTGGGCAAACGTGCCACACTGTGGGCCCAGGAATTTTTGATGGATTTGGAAGATCTGGAATATGTGCTCGGCACGTTGAAATTGCTGGGCTCTAAAGGGACAACCGGCACTCAGGCAAGTTTTCTGGAATTGTTTGACGGAGACCAGAAAACTATCGACAAGATTGACCCTATGATCGCAAAAAAGATGGGATTTTCCAGCTGCTATCCGGTGTCTGGACAGACTTATTCTCGAAAAGTTGACACTCGTGTGCTGAATGTGCTGGCAGGAATTGCGGCCAGCGCCCACAAGATGTCCAATGATATCCGTCTGCTACAGCATTTGAAGGAAGTGGAAGAGCCGTTTGAAAAAAATCAAATCGGTTCCTCGGCGATGGCCTACAAGAGAAATCCAATGAGAAGTGAGAGAATCGCCTCTCTGTCCAGGTATGTGATGGTTGACGCACTGAATCCAGCAATCACCTCAGCTACCCAGTGGTTCGAGAGGACCTTGGATGATTCCGCGAACAAACGTCTGAGTATTCCGGAGGGCTTTTTGGCCGTCGACGGTATTTTAGATCTGTGTCTGAACGTGGTGGACGGACTCGTGGTATATCCGAAGGTGATTGAAAAACGGCTGATGTCGGAACTGCCATTTATGGCTACGGAGAATATTATGATGGATGCGGTGAAAGCTGGCGGTGACCGCCAGGAGCTCCATGAGAGAATCCGTGAGCTGTCCATGGAAGCAGGAAAGCATGTGAAGGCGGAAGGAAAGGATAATGATCTGCTAGAGCTGATCGCGGCTGACCCTGCGTTTAATCTGAGTCTGGAAGATCTAAAAGCAGCTATGGAACCTTCCAGATATACAGGACGCGCGAAGGAACAGGTAGAAACTTTCTTAGAACAGGTGGTCAGACCTGTGATCGAGGAACATAAAGATCTTTTGGGAGTTACGGCGCAGATCAATGTCTGAGGGGCAAAGAGGCTGGTCAGACGATCAATGAGAACCTATCACGAGGAGGAACTAACAATATGGTAAAAGCAGTAGTTGGAGCAAACTGGGGAGATGAAGGTAAAGGAAAAATTACCGATTATCTTGCACAAAAAGCAGATGTTGTATGTCGTTATGCTGGAGGGAACAATGCAGGTCATACCATTGTTTATGGTGGTAAGAAATTTGCTTTAAAATTAATACCATCAGGTATTTTCTCTGGGCATGAAGTAATCATGGGAAATGGGATGGTTGTTAATCCTAAAGCATTTTTAGAAGAAGTGAAATATTTAAATGATGGTGGTATTGATACAAGCAAAATTAGAATTTCAGATCGTTGTCATGTGATTTTACCTTATCATCTTGAAATTGATGAATTACAAGAAAAGAGAAAAGGTGATAAAAGTATTGGAACTACAAAAAGAGGTATTGGACCTGCTTATGTAGATAAATATAGTCGTATTGGTATTCGTATGGGAGAATTCGTTGATGAAGAATTATTCTTAGAAAGATTAAAAGAAACTTTCCCAATGAAAGTTGCAGAATATCCTGAATTAAAAGACATGTTTACTGTAGAAGGAATTTTTGAAGAATACAAAGAATACGCTAAAATTATTAAACCTTTAGTTTGTGATACAGGTATGTTATTAGATCAATATTTAAGAGAAGATAAAAAAGTCTTATTTGAAGGAGCTCAAGGAGCTATGTTAGATATTGATTATGGTACTTATCCATTTGTTACATCATCACATCCAGGAGCTAATGGGGTATCTGAAGGGGCTGGTATTGGACCTTTATATATCAAAGAAGCAATTGGAATTATTAAAGCTTATACAACTCGTGTTGGATCAGGACCATTCCCAACTGAATTAAATGATGCAACAGGTGATTTAATTAGAGAAAGAGGACATGAATATGGTACTGTAACTGAACGTCCAAGAAGAACTGGTTGGTTTGATGCAGTAGTTGTTAATCAATCAAGAAGAATGTCTTCTTTAACAGGTATTTCATTAATGTTATTAGATGTTATGAGTGGATTTGATACAATTAAAATCTGTAAAGCTTATAAATTAGATGGTAAAGAAATTTATGGTTTACCTGCAACTGTTAAAGATATTGAAAGATGTGAACCTGTTTATGAAGAATTACCAGGATGGAAAGAAGATATTACACATGTAAAATCTTTTGAAGAATTACCAGTAAATTGTCAAAATTATATTCGTAAAATCGAAGAACTTGTTCATTGTCCAGTAAGAATGTTCAGTGTTGGACCAGATAGAGAACAAACAGTTGTTTTAAAAGATATTAAATTTTAATAAAGGAGGTCTTTCATGAAAAGAGAATTAGTCATTGTCATGGATTTCGGTGGGCAATATAATCAATTAGTTGCTCGTCGTGTTCGTGAATGCAATGTTTATTGTGAAATCTATTCTTATAAAACACCTTTAGAAAAAATTAAAGAAATGAATCCTAAAGGAATCATTTTAACAGGTGGACCAAATAGTTGTTATTTAGAAGATTCACCAACTTATTCTAAAGAATTATTTGAATTAGGTATTCCTGTATTAGGTTTATGTTATGGTGCTCAATTAATGCAACATGTTTTAGGTGGAAAAGTCGAAAGAGCAGATGTAAGAGAATATGGTAAATCAATTTTATTAGTTGATCAACCACAATCTAAAATTTTAAAAGATGTTCCTGAAACATCTACAGTTTGGATGTCACATTTTGATTATATTTCAAAAATTGCACCTGGTTTTGAAATTACAACACATACAAAAGATTGTCCAGTAGCATCTTGTGAAGATAAAGAAAAAAATTTATATGCAATCCAATTTCATCCGGAAGTTTTACATAGTGAATATGGTAAAACAATGCTTTCTAACTTTGTTTTAGATGTATGTAACTGTGCTGGTGATTGGCGCATGGATTCTTTCGTTGAAGAACAAATCAAAGCGATCAAAGAAAAAGTTGGTAATGGTAAAGTATTATGTGCTTTATCAGGTGGTGTTGACTCATCTGTTGCAGCCGTTTTACTTTCTAAAGCCATTGGTAATCAATTAACTTGTGTCTTTGTAGATCATGGTTTACTTCGTAAAAACGAAGGGGATGAAGTAGAAGCTGTCTTTGGACCTGATGGAAATTATGAATTAAATTTCATTAGAGTAAATGCACAAGAAAGATATTATGAAAAGTTAAAAGGTGTTACTGAACCGGAAGCTAAACGTAAAATCATTGGTGAAGAATTTATTCGTGTTTTTGAAGAAGAAGCAAAGAAAATTGGAGCAGTTGATTTCTTAGTACAAGGAACAATTTATCCAGATGTTGTTGAAAGTGGTCTTGGTGGAGAATCTGCGGTTATCAAATCACATCATAATGTTGGTGGATTACCAGATCATGTTGATTTTAAAGAAATTATTGAACCATTACGTGATTTATTCAAAGATGAAGTACGTAAAGTTGGTTTAGAATTAGGAATTCCTGAATACTTAGTATTTAGACAACCATTCCCAGGACCAGGTCTTGGTATTCGTATCATTGGTGAAGTCAATGCTGAAAAAGTAAAAATCGTGCAAGATGCAGATGCAATCTATAGAGAAGAAATCGCTAATGCAGGATTAGACCGTTCAATCGGTCAATACTTTGCTGCTCTTACAAACATGCGTTCTGTAGGAGTTATGGGTGATGAAAGAACTTATGATTATGCAATCGCCTTACGTGCGGTTAATACTATCGATTTCATGACAGCAGAAGCTGCAGAAATTCCTTATGAAGTATTAAATAAAGTTATGTCACGTATTATAAACGAAGTTCGTGGGGTTAATAGGGTAATGTATGATATTACATCGAAACCTCCTGGAACAATAGAGTTTGAATAGTATATGATTAAAAAAACGTCCATTTTATGGGCGCTTTTTTTTGCCGAGAACAATTTGGTAACAATATGAACATAAGATTTATTAGAGCATATTCGATTTTTTAATATTTTTAATGAAAATCTCTAATTTTTATATACATTTTCCTAAAATTATCTCTTTTTTTCATTTAATATTCACATGTTTTTAAAGTGGTTAGCATGTGGCTTACAAAATTAATTTGTTTGTGATGGTTAACAAGTGGTTAACAATTTACACAACTATTATTTTGCTACAATTTTAGTGTTTTCTTTCGAACGCATTGCAATTATCATTTTTAAGACCCATACCATCATTTCTTCATCTTCATATTCGATAGGAGTTCCATAAAGTTTTGTAAACTGAATTAATTCATTTTTTAAGCTCCTAAAGACATATGGATTACCATGTACAATAATTTCTTTATTGAGAATACAATCCACTATGTAATCTTGCTTTGTCATTCCAGACAAAGCAACTTTTCTATCTAATATTCTATTTTCTTCTTCAGACATTCTAAACCTATAACCTTATTTTTTAATTTTCCTCTACGATCATTATTTTTTTTGCTCATAATTTTGCTCCTTATACATACATATCTAATCTTTTTGCGATTTCTTCATCCTTGTTAGGAAACATATGAGCATATCTATATGTGATTTTTACGCTTTCATGACCAACTCGATTAGCAATATCTACTGCATTAAATCCCATATTAATGAGTAAAGATACATGTGAATGTCTTAAATCGTGTATACGAATTCGTTTAACACCTGAAATTTTACAACCGCGATCCATTTCATGATGTAATCCAGATTTGCCAAGACAAAAGATTCTTTGATTATCATTTAATTCATAACATCTTGAAAAATAGTCTTTTATTTCTTCGGTTAAAAAGAAAGGCATTTGAACATAGCGATTACTTTTTTTAGTTTTAGGATCAGTAACAATATCTTGTTTGTTAATTCGTTGTAAGATTTATTGATACGTAGAGTGGAATTTTCTAAATCAAAATCTTCTTTTGTTAGTGCGAGAAGTTCTCCTAGTCTTAATCCACACCAATAAAGAATTTGAAAAGCGTGATATACATCCTCTTTATCCATGATTGCTTGACTAAATTTAAGATATTCTTCTTTAGTCCAAAATTGCATTTCTTTTGTTTCCTCTTTACCCATATTACCTGCTTGTCTTGCTGGATTTTTGTTCAAATCATAGAATTTAACAGCAAAGTTAAATATAGCACTTAATTGATTATGAATGGTTTTTAGATATGCTTGAGAGTGTTTATCATCATTTTTTGATTTTTCTTCCATTATAATATTTTGCCATGCAATAATGTCACTAGGTTTAATATCACACATTCTTTTATCTCCAAAGTAACGAAGAATTTTTGATTCAAAAATAATTTTTTTAATAAGTAGTGTGTTATATTTAATTCGTTTTGAAATATAATTGAAATAAATTTCATAAAAGTTTTTAAATGTCATAGTTAAATCATGTTGTTTTTTTACTAGAAAGTCTCTTTCGTATTGCTTTGCATCTTTTTGTTTATTAAAGCCTCTTTTAGTTGTTTGTTTTGTTTTTCCTGTCCAATCAGTATATCTTAATTTAACAAACCAATTTCCATTTTTATCCTTATATACTGGCATTTTTTTATCATCCTTTCCGAAAAATCTTTCATAGAAATACGGACTAATTACTTTTCCTCGAACAGTTAAAAATCCTTTTTTTTCAAGTTCTTCGTTTAATTCTCTTATCAAACTGTAAGTTTTAGACTTAGATAGTCCTGTAATTTCAATAATGTCTGCACAGCTTAAAAATCTTTTTTCTTGACTCATGAGATATCCTTCTTTCTTTTAATATTTAATTCATGAATTAGTTTTAATCGACTGGTTAGTCGGTTGTTTTGGAATCCGTAAATAGTATATGAGTTTTTATATTCGATTACGAATGTACTACTTTTTGTTTTGTATATTTGACAAAAAAAGTTTTCATGTAGATCCTTTCTTCTTGTATTTTTTATGATAGCGAACTAGGACGAAACTAATCATAATTCTTTTGTCTAGAATTTTCATATACCTTGGTGACAATTTTCCTATATATTTAACAATACGTTTTTCATCTATAACTCTAATTTGTTCCATCATAACCATTGAATTAAGATTCAATCCCACATTATCTGGGAGTATATAATGTGTTGGTAAATGATGTTTTTTATTTGATTTACTTGTAATACAAGCAATGAGTAGGGTATGTGAATACCTATTACCTATAATGTTTTGAACAACGAGTGCAGGACGTATGCCGCCTTGCTCACTGCCAAAACATTCTCTTAAATCTACAATATAAATATCGCCTCGTTTTATCTTTATCTGAAACTTTTTCCTCCTATGTTGTTGAACAACACTTTATTTAATAGTAATTTATAAAGCACATTATCTAGCATTGCTTGCAGAAAATAAGCTGAATGATGAACTATTATCAATGGATCAGCAGATGAATGCTAGATATGATGTATTGGTAAAACAACTTATGGAAGAAAGAAGTGTCAATAAAGAACTAAAAGAAAAAGATCAAATGAGATGGGTACAGGAAATGAACAACATAAAAAATAGTGTTGAAAAAAACCTATTAGACGAATTTATTAATATTTAGAAGTCAGAATGTATGAAAAACTTTTGATTATGCATGAATTATAAATCTTTATTAATTGTAGTATAAAGAAATAATAGTATATTTGTTTAAAGGTTAAAGAGTTAATTATATTCTTTCATCTTTTTATATAGAACTTTGAGAAATAAAAGGGAGACTCTATTTTCTAGAAAGAAAATACGATATAATACTAATATATCGTAAAATATTGTGATGATTTATTAACAACAGAGAAAAAAGATACTATTATATGGAGAAATTGGAGGTTACTATGTCTATTTCGTACAACAAATTATGGAAATTATTGATAGATAGAAAAATGAGTACTTCTGAACTTAGAAAAAATGCAAATATTGCACCTAATACAATGACACGTATGAGAAAAGACCAAGATGTATCTTTGGACGTATTAGGACGTATTTGTAATTGTCTTAAATGTGATTTTGGTGATGTTGTTGAGTACATTCATGATAATGAATCTTCTAAAGGTAATAAAAGTAGTATAGAAATTGAGGTAAAATAAATGACAGATTTGGAATTAAAAAAATTAGAAGAAGATTTATGGCATTCTGCAGACTTATTACGTGCAGGGGCACATATGTCGGCCACAAACTACGGAGAACCAATCCTTGGATTGATTTTCTTACGCTATGCAGATATCAGATATAAAGAGTTTAAAGACGATATTGAGCAAGAATATAACAAATATAAAGGGACACGTATAGAAAAATCTTTAAAAGATATTTCTATTGAAAAATGCGGTTTTTATTTACCGGAGTGTGCGTATTTTGATTTTATAAATGAAGCACCAGATGATGCAAATAAAGCAATCTTAGTAAAAAATGCTATGATTGCTATTGAAACTGAAAATGAATCGATGGTTGGAGTTCTTCCAAAAGATGTTTATGGACACTTAGTACCAGATGAAGAACCAGCACTATTATCTAATGTTATTCGTGTTTTTAAAGATATTCCAGAAGATATTAGCATTGATTTATTTGGAAAGATTTATGAATATTTTTTAGGTAAATTTACATCAGGAAAAGATGGTGGAGAATATTATACTCCTGCAACCGTTGTTCAATATATGATAGAAGTATTACAACCAACACCAGGAAATAAACAATTTTTAGATCCCGCTTGTGGTTCCGGAGGTATGTTTGTTCAAGCAGCAAGATATATGCACAATCATAATGCAAGTGATAAAGAAATGATGAATTTTAGATGTTATGGTGTTGAAAAAGATCCTGAAACAAATAAAATTGCGAAAATGAATTTACTTCTAAATAATGTTCGAGGAGAAATAACAGAAGCTAACTCATTTTACGCTGATCCATATGATGCGGTAGGGAGATTTGATTATGTCATGGCAAATCCGCCATTTAATGTAGACGAAGTTAATTATGAAAGAGTAAAAGATGATCCAAGATTTAATACATATGGGATTCCTAGAAATAAGACAAAAAAATCTAGTAAGAAAGATTCCGACAAAAAAGAAACTGTACCCAATGCAAACTATTTATGGATTTCTTACTTTGCATCTGCCCTTAATAAAAATGGAAAAGCTGCATTGGTTATGGCAAATAGTGCTTCTGATGCAGGAAAGAGTGAATTAGAAATAAGAACGAAGATGATTGAAGAAGGTATTATTTCACAAATGGTAACATTACCTTCAAATATGTTTAATACAGTGACTTTACCTGCAACACTTTGGTTCTTTGATAAAAATAAGCCTAACACGGATAAAAAAGGTGAAATCTTATTTATAGACGCTAGAAATGTATTTACACAAGTAGATAGAGCGCATCGTAAATTTAGCGATGAACAAATTAAGAATTTAGGAATCATTACACGTTTGTATGAAGGTAATACTCAAGCATATCAAAATTTATTAAATGAATATAAGTCAAATTTAGAAACACAAGACAATAAAGAATATTGGCAAGAACAGATTGATTGGTTAAATGAAAGATTTCCTGATGGTGTTTATCAAGATGTTATTGGTTTATGTAAAGTTGCCAAAATTGATGGTGAGGACGGTATTAAAGATCAAGACTATTCATTAAATGCAGGGAGATATGTAGGTGTTGTTATTGAAGATGATGGTATGACAAAAGAAGAATTTAAGGATACGATGCTCTCTTTAAATACTGAATTAGAAAAGCTTAACCAAGAAGCTGAACAGTTAGAAGAACAAATATCTTTAAATATTAGAGGATTGTTTGGTGAGTGAAATGAAAGTGGTTAAGTTTGACGAATTTGTAAGGTTGGGAAGAGGGTTTGATTTACCTGAAAGTCAAATTATAGAAGGTAAATATCCTGTAGTAGCATCAACAAATATTAAGGCTTATCACCACACTTATAAAGTAAACCCTCCTGTAGTTGTTACAGGTCGTTCAGGAAGTCTTGGTAAAGTGCAATTTATAAATGAAAAATGTTGGCCATTAAATACATCGTTGTATTCAAAAGATTTTCGAGATAATAATCCAAAGTATATTTACTATTACCTACAAATAATGCATCTCGAACAATATAACGCAGGAGCAGGAGTTCCAACTTTGAATCAGAATCATCTGCAGAAATTAAAAATCAAAGTACATGAAAAAGATGAACAAGATGAAATAGCTAAAATTCTTTCTGTTTATGACAATCTTATTGAAAATAATAATAAACGCATCAAAGTATTGGAACAAATGATTGAAGAATTATATAAAGAATGGTTTGTTAGATTAAGATTCCCTAACAATGAATATTATGACCATAAAGACATAATTAAATATTATAAGCTACATGAGTTATGTTCTTTTAGCAGAGGAATATCGTATAGTTCAGATGAGATTGATTGTGAAGAAGGATTAGATTTAATCAATTTAAAAAACATTAATGCATTTGGTGGCTTTAGGAGAGATGGATATAAGAAATACAATGGAAAGTATAAAAATATTCACGTAGTAAATACCGGAGATCTGGTAATGGGTATAACCGATATGACGCAAAACAGAAGAACGGTGGGTTCTGTTGCTTTGATTCCTACTACAAATAATTTATCAGTTATTTCTGCTGATTTAGTTAAAATTAATTCAAATATTGATAAACTATATTTATATTGTTTGTTTAAATATGGTGAAATATCAAAATATATTTCTCAATTTGCGAATGGTTCAAATGTATTGCATTTAAGACCTGATATGATAAAGAATGTTCTAATACCAGTTGCTAAGGAGGAGTTGATTGATAAATTTGTAAAAATTATTAGACCTTTATTTAAGGAAGTGGAATTTTTGTATTTGAAAAATGATAATTTAATTAAACAACGTGATTTATTGTTACCTAGACTTATGTCTGGAAAACTAGAAGTGAAATAATGGGAGGAGGATTACTATGCCAAATTTTATTTCAGAAGATGATATTGAACAATCTATACTTGATAGATTAAAAAAGGATCCCTTTAACTATGAGATTATTATTTGTGATAATGATCCATCAAAACGTGCTGATTTAAATGATGGAACTGGACGTTCTTCTAAAAGAGAATGTGTTCTTCCTTTTGTCATGCTTGAATCATTGAAGAAAATAAATCCTACTATTTCAGAACCTAAGTTAGAAGAATTAGTTCAAGAATATAAAAAAGATTATAGTGGAACTGATATTGTTGCTACGAACTATAACTTGTACCAAATGCTTCGTAATAACAAAAAGATTGACATCATTAAAAATGGTAAAAAAGATTTTGAGTTTGTAAAATTCATCGATTTTGAAAATGTTGAGAATAATACGTTTACGGCAGTGTCGCAAATGTGGATTCAAGGTAGATACAATTATAGAAGACCTGATGTGATCTTATTTGTTAATGGGATGCCATTAGTTTTCATTGAATTAAAGAATAGTATCGTTAAAATTCAAGAAGCATATGATAAAAACTTACAAGATTATAAACGTGACATACCAAATTTATTTGCGTTTAACCAAATCTGCGTATTATCAAATGGTATTGAAACAAGAGTTGGTGCATTTAATGTGTATTATGAACATTTCTTTGAATGGTTAAGGGTAAAGGATGAAAAAGAAAAGGTTGATCGTAAAGCAATCATGGAAAATGGATTATCTATCCAAATGCTTATTGATGGATTATTTGTCAAAGAACGATTGATTGATTATATAGAAAACTTTATTCTTTTTGAAAATCAAAAAATAAAAATTATAGCCAAAAATCATCAATATATGGGTGTAAATAATTTAATGGAATCTGTATACGATCGTAAAAAATTAAACGGTAAATTAGGTGTATTCTGGCATACACAAGGCAGCGGAAAATCTTATTCTATGATCATGTTTGCTAGAAAAGTAAAACGTAAAGTTTCTGGTAATTTTACGTTCCTAGTTATTACAGATCGTGAAGATTTAGATACACAAATCTTTAAAAACTTTTCTAAAACAGAAGTAATTGGCGCAAAAGAAGAATGCAGACCAAAAAATAGTGCTCAATTACGAGAATACCTACAAACAAATAAACCATTTATTTTTACTTTGATACATAAATTCCGTTATGACAAAACAAAGAAATATCCTGTTTTAACAGAGCGTGATGATATTTTTGTATTAGTTGATGAAGCTCATAGGACACAATACAAAGATTTAGCAGAAAACATGAGAACTGCTTTACCAAATGCTAACTTTGTAGCGTTTACTGGAACACCACTACTTGGTAAACGAAGATTAACAAATCAATGGTTCGGTGATTATGTGTCTGAATATAATTTTGCACAATCGGTAGAAGATGGTTCAACAGTTCCATTGTTTTATAGCCGTAGAGTACCAGAAGTTGGATTACAAAACAACTTCTTAGATGATGATATTGTAGACATTATTAAAGATGAAGATTTAAATGAGGATGAGGCACGTTTACTAGAAAATTCTTCTTCTCGTATTCTTGAAGTTATTAAACGTGATGATCGTTTGGATAAAGTAGCAAAAGATATTGCTCATCATTTTCCTAGACGTGGTTTTTTAGGAAAAGGTTTAGTTGTATCAGTTGACAAATTTACAACTGTAAAAATGTATGACAAAGTGCAACATTATTGGCAAGAAGAAATCAAAGAATTGACAAAAGAGCGTAATTTGGCTAATACGAAAGAAAAACGTGATGAATTAACTAAAATCATCAACTATATGAATAATGTTGATATGGCAGTCGTTATTTCAACAAATAATGGTGATGATGTTAAAAAGTTTAGTGATCAAGGGTTGGACTTACAAAAACATATAGATAAAATGAACTCCATTGTGGATGGAAAAGATTTAGAGGACAGATTCAAAGATCCTAACGATATGTTAAGTTTAGTGTTTGTTTGTGCTATGTGGCTAACTGGATTTGATGTTAAGAATCTATCAACACTTTACCTGGATAAACCTATGAAAAGTCATACGTTGATGCAAGCAATTGCAAGAGCAAATCGTGTTTATCCAGATAAACCATGTGGTATAATTGTTGATTATGTTAATGTCTTTAAATATATGAAAGAAGCATTACGAGATTATGCTACTGGTGATGAAGAAGATGATTTCCCTGCAAAAGATATGGAACAATTAATGTCAATGCTTAATGATAGTATTTCGGAGGGTGATACATTCCTGAGAAATATTGGCGTTGATTTGGAAAATATTATTGCCGAAGAAGATACATTAGATAAACTTGATAAATTAAGAGATGCATATAATATGATTGTTGCAAATGATGAAAACAAAGAACGTTTTAAAGTCATTACAAATACAATGATTAATTTATACGAATCTTCTAAGCCTGAAATTTTTGAAGTTCATTGGACAAATAAAAACTTTTCTCCTTTGTCTTATCTTCATGGATTGTTACATAATACCATTGATGATGAAAAGATTGAACGTGCTCGTAGAAGAATGCAGCAAGTCCTTGATGGAAGTGTTATGGCTAATCAATTTATGGTTAAAGAAGATAGTGCACCATATAACTATGCTATTAAAGGAACTAAAGTCATTGATTTATCAAAGATGGACTTTGAACAATTAAGAAATGAAATCAAACGTACCCCTTATAAAGCAATTGAAATTGACGATATGAAAGGCTTCATTGAAAGACTATTGAAGCAGATGATCAATAAAAACTGTACACGTATTAAATTTTCAGAACGTTATAAAAACATTATTGATCGATACAATGCTGGTGGTACGGAAAATGAAGATTACTATGAACAATTGATTCAATTGATGGAAGAATTAAAGAAAGAATCTGAGAGACCTATGTTTGAAGGCTTAACAGAAGAAGAACTTGAGCTATATGATTTATTGATTCGAGGAAAGAAATTAACTATAAAAGAAGAACAACAAGTAAAATTAGCAGCAAAACATTTATATACAACTATCACTAATGAGCGTTCAAAATTATTAGTTATAGATTGGTATAAAGATGAACAACCAAAAGCTAGAGTAAGACATATAATTGAAGTTACTTTAAACAATGACTTGCCGATGTGCTATGACAGGGAGTCATTCAATGCTAAGACTGACTTGTTATTGAATCACTTTGTTGATATGGGTATTCAAGGATATGGATGGATCAATAATGTGTATTAATAAATGATGAATGGAGGGGTAAATTTGTCGGAATTTAGAAAGTTTGCTATTCGAAATTATCAAGAGCTTTTATCTATAGTATTAATATCAATGACAATAGTATGTGTTTTATTAGATATAGTACAAATCTTTTCTATAACAGCATTTTATAGACCGTATATTGTTTTTATACCTATATTGTTTATAATCTTATTACGATTATTTTGTGTTGAAGAAAAAAATATAAATATTCAAAAAAATGCATATTATGCATTAGGATTGTCAATTGTTGAATATTTAGTTCTTGTTATGCTCGATAAAATGGTTTTGCCACTAAAAGGTAAGATTGCTATTTATTTGATTACTGGAATTTATATGTTGGTATACAATAAGTTAAAAGAAGTTGAATCTTATTCAATAAAAAAAGAAAGTAATAATCAACAGAATGAGAAGAAAATATTTAGTTTGTATTACATAAATACTGAAAAAGTATATGAAATAGCAATGCTTCTTAATAATAAGATTATCACTGGAGGAACAAATGAAAACGAATTGGATTCAAGCATAGATAAGCAAACTAATATTGGAATTAATAGTAATTTAAGCTACTTAGAGTTTGTAAAAGGAAATATTAGTTTGTCAGAAAATACGCAAATGCATAATAGTGTAAAGAATAAGGTATTAGAAAATTTTGACGTAAAGACTACAAAATCTAATCTACTAGCAAGTATTATTACGCAAGCAAAAGAATATAAAGAAGAAAGTGTAGAAGTAGGAGATTTAATTTTGATGAAAAATGTTTCATTAAAGCTTTTAAATGAAGAAGAGTCTTATGCTGTAACAAGAATGATATTAAATGGAGCATTTAAAGATACAAAGATTAGCAGTAATTTAGATGATATGAAAATAGAATTTGATTTATCTGCAATGATAAATTCTTTATTAAAAGACTGTGCCTATGAATTAGGATGTGAAGTTGATAATAAAAATTATTTATTGACTATTCCGATGACATTTGAAAATGATTTTGAAAATTCTTATAACATATATGATTTACAGGTAGGAAGTGTGTCTGTAGTGGGTATTTATAAAGGGCAACGACAATATGAGAAAAGATTAAGTTTACAAGAAATTTTTGATGGAAATAATGAGCAGAAAAAAGCAAAAAGTTATGAAGATAGTAATTTTAAATTGAAATCATCTAATGAAAAAGGAATAAATGATGGTATCAATTACAAAAATAATCAATTTGAAAAATATAAAGAAGTTATTGATGTGATTGCTATTATTCAAGAGATTAATCCAAAGTATGAAAAAGAAGAAAAATAAAAATATGGAAAAGAAAAAATTATTATATTATGAGAAAAACAAGTTTGATGAATTTGTGAAAAAATTTCCAGAGGGAGATCGTATTGTATTCCCTATCTCATATTTAACTAATCAAAATACTGCATTACAATATACTGGAATTGATAAAGTTAAACACTTTGTTATTGATATAACTGCACTGGTAATGTCTGCCCGTGAGAGAAAAGATTTACGTCTAATTTATGAGTCGTGGATTAATTTTCTAAATGAAAAAAATGAAGACGATATTGATTATTGTGTGGAGAAAACGTATTTGCAAGATGCTTGCGAGATATTTAGTTACTATTTTGAAAAAAATGAAGAAATTGATAATGTGTCCGATAATGTTGAGAAAAGAAAAAGTATACATGAACAATCAAATGAATTTGCTATTGTGAACTGTAGTAAAGAAAAATTTGATGATATTCTTAAACAATTAAATTCTCAATTATATGGTCATCAGAAATTTAAAAAAGATTTCAAAGATCAATTAGAAGCTTTCATATTATTACATAGGATGAAAATAAAAAAAGTGTTTTCATTGTTAATATGTGGGAAATCAGGAATAGGAAAAACAGAGGTGGCAAGAATTCTTCAAAAAGAGATGTATCCTACTGAATTGTCTATTAAAATTAATTTTGGGAATTATTCAGGAAAAGGATCTCTGTGGAGTTTGATTGGTTCTCCAAAAGGATATGTGGGTAGTGAACAAGGCGGAGAATTGACAAACAAGATTATAAATAGTAAATCAAAGGTTATTGTAATTGATGAATTAGACAAAGCAGATGAAGCGATATTTACTTTCTTTTATGAAATGTTAGAGGATGGACAATATACTGATTTAGACGGAAAAGTTATTGATCTAGATGGTTATATTATTATATTTACTGCAAATTTAAATAATAGTAATTTTAAAAATATTATTCCAGAACCACTATTTTCAAGATTTGATATGACTTATGAGTTCCAGCCGTTATGTTTAGAAGAAAAAATGAAGTTTGTTTCAGATTTAGCAGATAAACTGTTAGATGAATATACTGAATATATTGGCGAGTTAGATAAAAGTGAAATAAAAAAACAAATAATGGACGAAAACTATCAAAATTATGATAATTTAAGAAATATAAAACGTAATGTCATGAATTGTTTTGTAAAATTAGTGGAAAAAGATAGTTTATGGTCCAATAGTATAAATTATGAATAAGATAGACAAAATATTTATTATGAAAGATTGGAAAATGGATATTTAATTAAATTGAGCTATATAGTGAAATTCAGATGGTTACTTGATACTATTCATTATAGGTGTTAAGATGGCCTATTAATTCTGATAAGGATTTGATAATAGTCCATCAGCTATGAGATAGAATAAGAATAATCTAGTTAATGAAAACACGTAATAAGATGTTTTCTAAATAAATTTGTTTAAGTTTTGCTATCTTTTGTTGTGTTCGAATAATAAATATAAAGAAAATATAGATATAGAACAAATTGTTTCTTAAGGGTTATTTACTTTTTATGTTACATACATCTTGGTAAACTTCAGTTTATTGAGATGAACAAAATGAAAATTCAATAAGACAATCTTATATCAAGATATGAATTATTGGTTTCATAATCTTATACTATGTACTCAAAAAGTACTCATGGCGAGTACAATATGAGTACAAATAATCAAAATTTTTGAAATAATAGAGATATATGATATAAATTAGAAAAAAATATACATGAAAAACTATAATAAAGACAAAAAATCAATTCAGAGGAACCAAATTCGAGTAATACAAATTGCTTGAAAGGGGCTGTAAAGAAACCTAACAATTTAGGCGCTCTAAATAATCGAGTGCTTTAGCGAAATTCGCTCTAAATTATTAAGGGGGATATTGATGTGGAATCAGTATTCCCTCTAAAATATTCTGTGCTTTTTTAA
>OLRU01001852.1_pt1 | contig 16442 bp, 22 predicted proteins | sample 1672961 | NCBI WGS metagenome assembly OLRU01 (sample SAMEA3136741, study PRJEB25190) | human gut metagenome | biome: human gut; feature: human-associated habitat; material: faeces | place: Austria | collected 2013
TCATCATGGAGAACATGCCCTTCTTCATCTCGCCGCCGTACCAGGTGTTGATGATAACCTGCTCATGGCTGGTGATGTTGAAGGCAACGCAGGTCTCGCTGTTCAGGCCCAGTTCCTTGTAGTTCTCAACCTTAGCCTTGGAAGCGTTGTAAACAACGAAGTCAGGCTCAAAGTTTTCCAGTTCCTCGGCGGTGGGCTTGATGAACATGTTGGTAACAAAGTGTGCCTGCCAGGCCACTTCCACGATGAAGCGAATGGCCATGCGGGTATCCTTGTTAGCGCCGCAGAAAGCGTCAACAACGAACAGGCGCTTGTTGCACAGTTCCTTCTTGGCGATATCCTTAACGGTAGCCCAGGTGCTCTCGCTCATGGGGTGATTGTCGTTCTTGTACTCGTCAGAAGTCCACCAAACGGTGTCCTTGGAGTTTTCGTCCATGACGATGTACTTATCCTTGGGGGAACGGCCAGTGTAAACACCAGTCATAACGTTGACAGCACCCAGCTCGCTGACCTGACCCTTTTCGTAGCCTACCAGTTCGGGCTTGGTCTCTTCCTCGAACAGCAGCTCGTAGGAAGGATTGTGCACGATCTCAGTCGTGCCGGTGATGCCATACTTGGTAAGATCCAGATTTGCCATGTTACAAATACCTCTTTCCTTAAGAATGGTCATGTGTATTCTGCGCTATCCAGCCATAGAATATCACAGAAAGCAATTGAGATATACGATTGCGTATTCTCCTACCTAACATTATACATAAAAATTCGCCAAAATCAACAAACTTGGACTTAAATTCTCATAAAAGTAACAAATTTGGTAGGGAAAAGAATAGGCGGGGACCGGGAGGGGAAATAAAATGAATAGAAAACTGGGAACACTGCGAGGAAAAGCCAGAGAAAAGCGGGATTGATGTGATTAGAAAGTGAGAGAGAATGCTTGAGAGTGTTGCGAGATAGGCATTCCCTTGCATTATAATGTATAGGGGGACATGGGGGATGAATAAGGGATAGAAAGGGGATTGAATTTGATAGAATAGAGAAACCACGTTAAAGCGTCCATATGCACCCTGCCCAAAAATAAATCGAAAAAATTATAGAAAAAATCGAAAAAAGGTGTTGACAATGGTTGAAAGTGTGGTATTATAAATAAGCTGTCGCGCAAGACAGCAGCTCTTCAAAAGCCAAATAAAAGCGATGTACCAGCAAAAACGCAGCGGGAAACCGGACAGCGTGCGGGTAGAAAACTTTTAAAAAGGCGTTTGGAAAGCTCAAAAAAATAGCCGAGATATTAGAATAAGTGCGAAAGAAGTTGAAAAACTTCTTTCGCGCTTATTTTTTTTACCCAAAAACAGCAAGGAGGGAGGACGACACCATGAAGTATAAGCATTTAAGTTACAGTGACCGCCAAGAAATGGAGAAGCTCTACCTCCAAGGTTGGCACATGAACGACATTGCTGCAAAGCTGGGTGTTAGTTTGGCGACGGTCTACCATGAGCGGGCGCGAGGTGACACAGGGGAAATGGACAAGAACGGACGCGGCGGTTACAGTGCAGAACTGGCACAAAGTAAAATCTACGCCCGGCGGCAGGAGTTGCAGGAGCGGCATTAAAGGAGGAAGTCAAAAGTGGAAGTGCGGTACATTGAGATCAAGACCAGCCCGGCGGGGCAAATCATTAGAGCCTATACCCCGGCGCAGTACAAAAAGGAAATGGCCCGGCGGAAAAATGCCACCGCCCGCGCCCGCAAGTTGACCCGCTTGCAGGAGCGCGTCGGTGCCGTGCTTGCACTGCTTGGGTTCCTTATGCTGCTGGGCGCTGGCGGTATGTGCGAGATCGGGCAGATCATCGGTTATGGCTTGGCCGGGCTGTTCCTGTTCGTTTTCGGCGTATGGCTGGCCCACGGGTTTTACGGGCAGGCCGACAAGGCGGAGTGGCTGCGTGAATCCATATAAGGACATGACCCTTGCCGCCCGGCGGGCACGGGAAAGCCGCTGGAAAGCAAAGACTTGTTCGCGGGTGGTTCATCCGCGTTTTGGTGAAGTGATCGTGCCGCACACCTCCAACTATGCCGCCATGCTGAACGCGGCGGAGTATTGGGGCTGTGACTGGTTGGAGATCATCGACGATGTGGAAGTTTGGGCAGTTGGGCCGGACGCTGTGCCGGTGAAAATGCCGCGCCATGAAAGGAACGGAAGATGAACAGCGCACTTTTGAGCAGTAAGAAAATGGACTACTGCACACCGCAGGGCTTTTTCGACACCCTGAACGCGGAGTTTCATTTCACTTTAGACGCGGCGGCCACAGAAAAAAGCGCAAAATGCAAGAACTTCTACACCCCGGAAACCGACGGCCTGACCGCCCCGTGGAATATCGGGGGGGGGCAGCGTGTTTTGCAACCCGCCGTATGGCCGGGCACTGGGCGCGTGGGTGCGCAAAGCCTATGAGGAGGCGCAGGCTGGAACAACGGTTGTTCTGCTGATACCAGCAAGGACAGACACGGCCTACTTCCACGACTACATATACGGAAAAGCAGAAATCCGCTTTTGCGCGGACGGCTGCACTTTGAGGACGAGGACGGGAACAGGTTCCCGCCTGCACCGTTTCCGTCGATGGTCGTTATCTACAACGGAGATCATCAATGCTTGAACTAAACCAGTGCTACAACATGGATTGCATGAAAGGCATCCCAAAGAACATTGACAGCAGTTATACCGGCAGCGGTGCGTTGTGGGTACACATCCCACGCAAGCCGCCCTATTTCGTCGATAGCTGCAAGGCGCTCAGCGGGTGCAAGGCTGGTCAGGTCAACTTGGTACATCGGCATACAATCACCCCCTTTCGTGGATATTTTACCATGTTAGGCACAGGAAAACACCCCCGGCGGGCCGTGTGGCCTTGGCTGGGGGTGTTGCTGTTTGCACAGGTTTTGTGATCGTGACGGGCAGTTTTGTGTCCGGGGCGGGGTTATTTGTGATCGTCGGGGCCTGTTTCGTGATCGGCGGGCGGGTTGCCGGTCAAGGACGGCGGCAGGCCGTTTTCATCCAGCGGGCCGGTGTATTCTGTGAGGTCAATCAAGGTCACTTCCGGCGGCGGGGGTATGAGCTTATAATATTTGCCGTTTTCGTAGTGTAGATCGGTCACGCCGTCATACCACGCAATATCCCCGTGTTGGGGTTGGGCGGCCTCCATGCTTTGCTGTGCCTGCGCTTCGGTCAGACCGTCGAACAGCAGGCGGGCACCGTCGGCAAACTGGGCAACAAGACGGTAAGGCGGATAAACGGCCATGTTTTCGTTATTCATGCGTTGCACCCTTTCGTTTTGTGTTTTGTGATGGGTCTATTATACCACGCAATGCCCCGGCGGTGAACCGGGGCGGCGCGGTGTTTTTGCTTTGGGGTTGTTATCCGGGGCACAATTTACAGGCCAAGCACCCGGCGGGCGGCGTATTCGGCATTTTGTGTTAGCTGGCGCTGCCATGCTTTGTTGCGGGGCGACCAGCGAAAACCGTTGGATTTGAGAGCGTCGCGGGTGTCTGCGTCGGGGATTTCGTCGAACAGGATTTGCAGGCGGTTTTCTTCGGCATTGCGCACGATCTCGCCGCCGTCAAATTTCGTGGTGCTGTCGGGCTGCTGGGCGGCGGCTTGCAGTTTGTCCAGATCGGCAAGGCGGGCTTGTACGCGCTTGATCTTGCCGCGCAGGCTGGACAGTTCAAAATCGCCGTAGGGTTTGCCGTACAGTTTGATGGAAAAGGCTTCGGGGTCGGTGATCGCGTCGGCCTGTTCGTCGGTCAGACTGGCATAGCCGCGCAGGGTTTTGTGCTTGCGGTAGTAGGCATTGGCGGCCTTGCAATAATCAAGGGCGTTTTGTTCCTGCTGCAAGCGGTCTTGGAGCAGTTCGCGGGCGTGGGGGTCTGTCAGGTCTACCGCGCCGGTGCCCACGCTGCGGATTTTGTCAAGGATAGCGTCAATCTCCTTGTACTCCTGCCAAAGAGATTCGCGGCGGGCGTTCTGCTTTTGCTTTTTGCGTACCGGGAAGTTGCTGCCGCCGCAAACGAGGATGGAGGGGCAGGCCGTCACGCAGGGGGCGCAGAAAGTAGTGCTTGCCATAGTAGGCAAGATCGGCGGCGTAGTCGCAGCCCGTGGGGGCCTGCTGCATTTCGTAGCAGTAGGAATACTCGCCGGGGGCGGTGGCCTGCACGGCGGGGGCCTTGGCGGCCTCCAATGCGTCATAATCGGGGGCGTAGCCGTAAACCTCGCCGGTGCTGGGGTCGTAGCGGGAAACTGAAAAATCCGGGATGAAAAGCGCCGTGTTTGTGCCGATCTGCTGGGAGTAGCCACCGGGAACCGGGGCAAAGGTGCCGGGGATTTTGCGCTCTGTTGCTGCCATTGTGAAAGCCTCCTGTTTTGTGCTGTGTTTTGTGTGGGTGGTTTTGTGTACCCATGAGCGCCCGCCCCTTGCAGGGTGGCCGGGCTTGCACCGGCGGCGCGTTATGCGTCGGCCTTGCGGGTTGTGTGAATCAGTCGGAGATACAAAGCATATAGCCGCGCTTGGCGCAGATGATCGAAAGCCGGTTAAACTCCATGTAGCGGCGGAGGGTGTCAGGGTTGCGGGTGTCGGCCAGTTCTGCCCGGTGGCGCTGCATATAGCGGCGCTGCGTGGCAAGCTCTTTTTGTGCTTGACGGTCAGACAGACGGAAAAGCGTGTAAGTGGTCATAGTGTGCGGCCTCCTGTTTTGTGTTGTGTTTTGTGTGGGCGGTTTTGTGTACCCATGAGCGCCCGCCCCATGTGGGGCGGCTGGGCTTGCACCAGCGGCGGCGGGCACCGTCGGCCTTGCGGGTTGCGTGGGTTAGAACATGGAAATTTGCTCACATTCTGCGGCGGGCTGTGCCGGGGCGGGAGCTGCGGCGGCCTGCTGCGCCGCCTTGCGGGCCTTGCGTTCGTCGGCCAGCTTTTTGTTATAGGCGGCGATCTCCTCCGGGGTCTTGGCCTTGGGGGCGTCGTCCTGCCCGGCGGGCTTGACCTGATCGAGAGTGAACAAGTGCGCCTTGGCCATGTAGTAATGCGGGTCGGGGGCGTCGGCGTCGGGGCCGTTCTGCCCGGCCTTGGCGGCCTCTGCGCGGGCGGCCTTGGCGGCCTTGCCGGGGCGCTCGGTGTACTTCCACAGATCGCAGGTAATGGCGGCGTGTTCGCCGCGCTTGACGGAGTAGCCCGCCTTTTTCCACTCTGCAAAGGTGTGAATGGGCAAGCAGCCCTTGGCGGCCACGATGGCCTGCGCCTCTGCCTTGGTGTAAATGCCGTGCTTGATGGCCTCGGAAATGATGATCTCGTTGTTAGTCATGGTGAAAACCTCCAAAATATTTTTTATTAGATCGGCCCGGCGGGCTTGCAGCGGGCCGGATGTTTTGATAAAATGGGGGTAGCCGCTGACAGGAGCGGCCACCCTTGCGAGGGGTGAAAAGGGTTCAGCGCTTTTGCCGGGGCTGAACCCGTTTTTTATTTCCCTGCGCTTGCCGTGGGCGGTGTCGTGCCTGCAATGTATTTCAGGCAGTCAAGCACCTGCGCCGGTGTCATGCCTTGCGCCCGGAGCCAATCGGCCAGCCGGTCAAGCTCTTTTGCTGTCGTGTCGTTCATGGTGTCCTTTCTCCTCCTGTCCGGGTATTCAGCTTGCAACCCTGTTGCGTGTCGCTTGCTGTGCCTGAATGGTAGCACGCAACAGGGTTATTTGTCAAGCCCTGTTGCGTGCTTTCTGCGTTTTGCACAAAATCCTGTTGCGTGCTTTGTGCAAGTTGCACTGTTGCGTGTTTTTAATTTATAATATATAATAAAACTATCCCCAAAATAGGAGGCTAACAGATGGCAGTATCAGAGAATAAGCGAAAAAATAACGATAATTACAACAAAAAATGCGATTACATCAGCATTAGGCCGCTGAAAGAACGCGGCGAACAGATCAGGCAGGCGGCCAAGCTGGCCGGGCAAAGTCTGCAAGGGTACATCTTGCAGGCCTGCGCCGAACGCATGGAGCGCGACGGCCTGCCCATCGACCAGCCCGCCGCCGATGAAGAAAAATAAAACAGATCAGCACAAAAGCCCTTGCAAGCTCACCGCCTGCAAGGGCTTTTCTTTTTCCCACTATCCACACCAGCAGCCCACCAGCCAGCAGGCCGCCCACCACCAGCAGCACCGGGCAGCAGCTCACCAGCCAGCACCACACACCACCACACCAGCACCAGCCCCAACACCACCAGCCAGCACACCGCCCACACCCAAACACACAACACCCGGCGGAACACCAGCGGCCAGCACCGCCGCCCGGCAGGCCGCCGCGCCGACGATCACCAGCGGAACGCCCGCCCGCGCCGCCTGCGCAGTTACTAAACGCCCGCGCACTATACCGCCCGCGCGGTAATTACTAAACGCGCCTGTACGCACCCGCGCCCGCCCGTGCGCGGTAGGTACTGCGCGCGCGTACATTTAGCTTTGCGGGTTCGAGAGCGCAAAAGTTGGGTAGGTGTGAGGGCGTTTTTTCACTTCCCCTTGGGCCGGGCGGAAAAAGTAGAGGGGGGTCAAAAAAATAAAATTGGGCAGAAATGAGGGCCGGGGCGCGGGCTTGGTGGCAGGCACGGGAGAGCCGGGGGCGGTGCTGCCCGGCGTCGGCGCGGTGGAGGGCAAAAAAAATAAAGGCAAGCACATTTTTGTGCAAGCCTTTTTCAATCCTGCATATCGCCGGTGAGCCATTCAATGGTCACGCCGAGAACGCGGGCAAATATGACAAGTTCATAATCGGTTACAAAGCGCAGGCCGGTTTCTATGCGGCTGATCGCCTCGCGCCCTATGCCAAGACCGGCCACTTGGAGTTTGGCGGCAAGTGCGTCTTGCGAGAGGCGCTGTGCGGTGCGGGCTTGGTGGATTCTATCGCCGGAGATATTGGCCTTGCCATCGTATGTATAAATCTTCAAACCTTTTCACCTCACTTTACTTGACAATAGCATTTTTTACGCTTAATCTTGTAATAAAGATTTACAAAGCATAAAAAAGTAAAACAAAATGCAAGAAAGATTTACAGTAGGTTGAAATTTTCGCAAGGAGTGTTCAAAGAAAAGGAGTTTGGCAATGGCAGTGGTATTTACGGTGCTTATGGTTATGGCGGGAATTTATGCGCTGTTCAAGTGGCCTATTCCCACGCTGGCGGTGCTGGGGGTTCTGATCGTGATAGGAAAATCTGGCGAGAGCAAAAACGGTGGCACGGCACCGACGACCGCGCCGCCACCGGCAAAGCCTAAAGCACCATCTTCCCCGATCAAGCCGCAGGCGGTGCAGCCTACCGTGCAGGCACAGCCGAAAGCGCCGGAGATGCGAAAGGCATATACTGCGCCGAGCATGAAAGAGCTGCTATACCCGGCGGAGGTGCCTACCTTTGCGGAACTGGCAGAAGGAAAGCACAAAGACCCACGGGCGCTGATATGTAACCTACAACAATGCCCCCTTTGCCGGGCAGGTAGGCGCGGAGATCGAGAGCCTGACCTATGTTGACAATGCCGCCGACGACAGCGACAGCATAGACATTACGCTGGACGCACAGGACAGTAAATGGCTGCACGGCTGGCTGCCGGAGGAGGGCGCGACCCTGCGCCCGCGCATTATCGGGCGGGATTGGAACGGCCCCGGTGACACCCATGTGATGGAGTGCGGGCTATTTATCCTTGACGATGTGGCTTACCAAGACGCGCCGACCACTTTACAGGTGGGCGGTGTGAGCAAGCCGAGCGACACCGATTTTAGCGAGTTGGAGCGGGAAACCATTTGGAAGAACACATCCATAAAGCGAATTGGGGAAAGCATTGCCGGGCGGTACGGGCTGGGGTTCACCTATGACGCAGACGATTACGACATAGAGTGCGACGAACAGGACGGCACCGACAGCAGCTACTACAACACCCTTTGCAAAAACTACGGTCTGATCTTAAAAGTGTACGCAAAGCGGCTGTGGGTATATGACCGGGAACGCTACAAGGGAAAACGAGCCGTGCAGGACTTTGACCGCACGAACATTATACCCGGCAGCTTGAGTTACAACACGACCCTGTCCGGCACATTTACCGGCGGGTATTTTACCTACACCGACGCCGACAAGGATTTGGACATTGTGTGCAGCGTAGGCGGCGGCAACCACACCAAGAATGTGAATCGCCGTGCCACCAGCGTTTACGACGCAAGCGTACAGCTTTGCGCCGAGATCAACAATGCCAACCACGGCAGGGTGAAGCTGAAATTTTCCGTTATGGGCAACTGGGGCGTGAGCGCCGGAAACAACCTGCGCCTGACTGGGTACGGGGACGGCCTGAACGGAGGAATCAACGGCAAATACTTTGTGGACAAGGTGACGCACAAGTACACCAAGAGCGGCGGCTTTGTGACCAGCTTTGAGTGCAGCGGTATTTTTGACCCGTTCCATTACTGGGATGTGGGCGGACATATCGAATACCACCAAAGCGAGGACAGCAGCAGCGAAAGCTACAACAGCGCCTACGAAACCACCAGCCCGGCGGCCAATGCGGCCAGCGCGGCGGCGGGCGCAACGGCGGGCGCGGCGGTGACGCTGACCAAGGCACCGTTCTATTACACCAGCGTTGCCCCGAAGCCGAGCTGCTACAAGAGCGGCACATTCTATTTCTATGACGGTATTTTGGTGAATAACCGATACCGCATTACCAACACCGCCGCAAGGTGCGGCAAGCTGCCCGTGGGCAAGAATGTTACCGGCTGGGTGCCAGCCAGCTATTGCAACGGCGGCGGGATTACGACGAAGTGAGGAGGCGCAGCATTGGCAAGCACCAACAGAACCGGGCGCGTGAGTGCCATTGACTACGAGGCCGGAACTTACGAAGTGACCTACTTTGACCGGGGCAAGAGCGTGACCCGGCAGATAAACGCCATGAGCAACGGCGAATACAAAATGCCCTGCGTGGGGCAGGTCGTGAGTGTTGCCCACAACAGCAACGGCACGGCGGCGGGCACCACCACCGGCACGGTTTGGAACAAAACCAACAAACCGGCGGAGGGATACAAGGGCCTGTACCGCAAGGAATACGGCACCAGCCGCAAGGGGCAGGCGTACAGCCGGTACGACGAGAACACAGGCGTGTACACGCAGTATGTGGACAAGCGCACCGGGCGCACCTGCAACGGTGAAATTTTCGACGAGGCAAAAGGCCCGGTAAGCGTGATTGCGGGCGGGCAGTTGCAGCTAAAAAGCAGCGGTGCCAGCGCCAGCATACAGGCCAAAACGGGCATGGGCATTGTGGCCGGAACCACCGTAGCCATTGAAGCGGGCACCTTTATGAGCTTGGAGGCCACCGGCGCTATGAGCATATCGGCGGGCGGCGACTTCAAGTTTAATATTGGCGGCGACAGCGAGGAAAAGCGCAAGGGCACCACCAAGCAAGAATACCTTGACAATGTGGAACAGGAAGTGACCGGGGATGTAAAGCAGACCTTGACGGGGAACTTGGAGCAAGAAGTGACCGGGGATGTATGGACTTACAGCACCACTATTGCCCACACCACCGGCGCGAACGGTTGCAGTTTTAAGGATGTTACCTGCGACAGCAGCATTGGCGCTGCGGCAAAGCTGCTGCTTCAGGCGCTTGCCATGCTGCCCGACGCTGCGCTGACGGGTGACGGCATTGACGCCACCTACGGCGGTGACTATTTCTACATCAACAACGCCGAGGCCGAGCGGTGCCTGGTTCGCGGTGGCTACTGGGGCAGTGGCGGCGGCGCCGGGGTGTTCGATTCCCACCTGAGCAACCCGCGCTCCAGTGCCGGCGGCGCCGTCGGGGGCCGTTCCGCTTTTTACGAATAACTGTACACTGCGCCCTGAAACACTGAACGCCGAACGATAGTGAGGCGGTAAGCAGGACAAGCCCACACACAGCAACGGGAACAACGCCCCGCGCTGTGCGCGGGCAAATTTTTTGGGGCTTATGGCAGGCGCAATGCGCCGGGTGGGTTTGGGGGAAATTTTGGAGGAGGTGAACAAGCTATGCAGAGCGAAATGCCCGCGCCGGGCAGCTATGAGCCGTTCCGTCTGAAAGAGAAAATTGGGGAAATGATGAAGTACGGCAGACCACTTACCAAGAATTTTAGCCGGAAAGATCGTGACCTTGCGGATGATATGCGGGTTTCCATGCTGAAAATGTACCATTTGGCCGTTGAGCTGGAAAAGAAATACTACCGCAAGACTACCGCGCAGGAGCTTGATGTGGAACTGGAATGGCTGCGCAATCTGGTGAGGATGGCGGCAGACAAAGACCTTTGCGGTGCGAAGTTTGCCCCGCCGCTGTCCATGCACCAGTACGAAACATGGGCAAGGTACAATACAGAAATCGGCTGCTTGCTGGGCAAGTATATTGCCAGCGTGAAAAAGTAGCTGTTTTTCTTTGGGAACGGGCCATTTACGGTGCCTGATTCGCGGTGGCAACTGGAACAATGGCGGCAACGCCGGGGTGTTCAATTCCAACCTGAACAACCCGCGCTCCAATGCCAACGGCAACATCGGGGGCCGTTCCGCTTTTCGTCTGTTAAATGCCAATTTAGGGCGGTGGTTCTGCGCCGCAAGGGGGCTGTGGCCTACGGGGTACAGCAGGAAGCGCAGACTAAAAGGGGCCTGTTTCCGTTCCCGCTTAGACAGGGCGGGAAAAAATTTGTATTGCCGTGGAGGCGGAAACGCCACACACGGCTTGGAGAGATTATTGGATGAAACACTGTCAGCAGGAAATGACGGTGATTCAAAACGCTTGGCCGGTGGTGTGCAATTTTGGTTGGCTGATTGAGGCTGACAGGAACGCCCGCAAGGGCAAGCGATACCGCGCCGAGGTTTTGAATTTTACCGCGCGGCTTGAAGATAACCTGTTCACCATACAGCAAGGTATGATGAACGGCAGCTATGTGCTGGGGCCATACCGCAAGCTGTGGGTGTATGTGCCCAAGAAGCGGCTGGTGATGGCGCTGGACTACCCGGACAGAATTGTGCAATGGAGCCTGTACCTGTATTTGAATCCGCTCTATGACAGGCTTTTTATTGAGGATTCCTACGCTTGCCGAAAGGGCAAGGGCAGCCATAAGGCCGCCAAGCGCCTGCAATACTGGATGTGCCAAGTGCAGCGCAAGCCGGGGCCGGGCTGGTACTGCCTGAAACTGGACATAAGCAAATACTTTTACCGGGTGAACCACGAAAAGCTACTGGCGATCTTGGAGCGGCGGGTGAAAGACCCCGCCATGATGGCGTTTATACGGGGCGTGGTGAACAGCAGAGCAGAGCCGTTCGGCCTGCCGCGCTGGCGGACACCGCAGGACACGCCGCCGGAAGAATGGCTGTACGAGGTGGGTATGCCGATAGGCAACCTGACGAGCCAGCTATTTGCGAACATCTACTTAAACGAGCTTGACCAGTATTGCAAGCACAGGCTGAAAATTCATTACTATATCCGCTACATGGACGATGTAATCATCTTGGGGCAGGACAAGGAAACCTTGCACCGCTGGAAAGCAGCGGTGGAAACTTTCTTGCAGGAGGAGCTGGCGCTTGATTTGAACAGCAAGACCAGCATACGCCCGGTGTACCAAGGGGTTGAATTTGTTGGTGTGCGGATATGGCCCACCCACATGAAGCTGCGGAAAAGCACCGTGCGCCGCATAAAGCGGGAGGTGCGCAAGATCAGTGCTTTGTATGCTGCTGGAGATATGACACGGCAGGACTTTTACCGGCGCATTGCCAGCATTAGGGGGCTGCTAAAGCACACAGAGAGCGCAAGCCTGCGGTGGCGGCTGAACGAGATTTACCGGGCGGAACTGGAAAAGGCAAAACAAAAACAACTGCGAGAGGAGGCACAGTATGAGCCATTTGCAGATCATAGCGGAGCTGGAAACGGTGACGGAAATGCAGGCACGGGTTATCAAGATCATGGCAACCCGGCTTGCAGAGCTGGGTGACACTGTGACCGGGCGTGACGAGATTGCGCAGGCCGACAAGGAATACCGCGACGCCATAGGCGGCGACGAGTGGCCGGACTGGGCGGAGCAAGGAGGAGAGGACGATGGAGAACCCTATCACACGGGCGGAGCATGAGGAGTTCCGCCGCCGCTTGGAGGAGGAGAACAAGCGGCAGGACGCCCGCATTGGTATTTTGGAGGAGAGTGTGCAGCAGATTGGCGCGTTGGCAACCAGCGTGGAAAAACTGGCCTTAAGTATGCAAAGTATGCTGAAAGAGCAGGAAAAGCAGGGCAAACGGCTGGAAGTGTTGGAGGGCCGCGACGGCAAGAAGTGGCGCAAGGTCATGGGCTACATTGCCACGGCGATTGTGGGCGTTGTGCTTGGCTACCTGTTTAAGCAGATCGGTATGTGAGGGGGCGCGGGAATGTGAAGAATAGCGTTGAAAGTGTTGAAAACGCCGCAGAGAAAAAGGAACGCCGGAACATCAAGGTTATGGATTTGATCGTGGTGATCGTCGGCGTTTCTCTGCTGGTGTTCACCATCGTTATGATACAGCTTTTCAAGGTGTACGGCACGGTGCCGGACACCTTGATTACCTGCGTTTTTGCCACCCTTGGCGGCGAGTGCGGCATTATGGGCTGGATTAAGACCACCAAAGACCGCAACCGGGAACGGAAGTGGGAACAGGAGGACAAGCAGGAGGCAAAGGTCGAGGCGGCAGAGGTGCCGCCCGGCGATATGCCCGGCGCATAATGCGTAAACAGAAAACCATGGAGGGCTGCGGGTGCGGCCCTCTCTCTTTTTCGGAGGAAACCGTATGGAACAAAGAAAATTTCTCGCAATGGTGGGGCCGCTGGCACAGGCCGATATGCAGAAAAGCGGAATCCTTGCCAGCCTGACCATTGCGCAGGCAATCTTGGAAAGCGGCTGGGGAACATCGGAGCTTGCCACCAAGGCTAACGCCCTGTTCGGCATTAAGGCCGACGCGCGGTGGAGCGGGAGAGCGTACAGCAAGGACACCAAGGAGTGTTACGACGGCGTGACCTACGCCACCATTACCGCGTTGTTCCGTGCCTATGACAGTTGGGCAGAAAGCGTTGCCGACCATAGCGCGTTTTTGCTGGCGAACAAGCGGTATGCGGCAGTGGTTGGCGAGCGCGACTACAAGGTGGCCTGCAAAGCGATCAAGGCGGCGGGCTATGCCACCGACCCCGGCTACCCGCAAAAGCTGATTGGGTTGATTGAGAAATACGGCTTGACCGTGTACGACGGCAAGGCGGAACAGGAGGACAAAACGAGTATGAATATCAGCATTACCAAGAAAACCAGTACCCACAACACCACGGCGGCAGCAGGCCGCGCAATCCGGTATATCGTTGTGCATTACACCGCCGGTGTGACCTCTAAGCCGGGCAGCGCGGCGGGCACGGCCTCTTACTTTGGCGGCACCTCTAAGCAGGTTTCGGCGGACTTTATCGTGGACGACGGCGGCGCGGTGCAGTACAACGGTGACATTCGCAACCGCTACACTTGGCACTGCGGCGGCGGAAAGTACAATACCAAGGGCGGTGCTTACTACGGCAAGGCCACGAACCGCAACACCATTGGCATTGAGGTATGCTCTACCAATGACACCGGCAAAATGACTGTTGCCAACGACAGCCATTGGCGCTTTACCGACAAGGTTGTGAGCAATCTTGTGGAGCTGGTGAAGTACCTGATGGCGGAATACGGTATTGACGCCGCCCATGTTATCCGCCACTATGATGTGAACGGCAAGCCGTGCCCCGGTATCATCGGCTGGAACGAGGACACCGGCAGCGCCGCCAAGTGGGCCGCGTTCAAAGCCCGTCTTGGTGCAGCTACCCCCGGCGGGCAGACCGGCGGCAGCACGAACACCGGCACCGCCACGGGCAACACTGCGCTGACATACAAGGTGGGCGACATTGTGCAGTTTGCGGGCGGCAAGCACTACGCCAACGCGCAGGCCGCCAGCGGCACCACCGTGAAGCCCGGCCCGGCCAAGGTGACGGCAGTTGCCCCGGCGGGCAAGCACCCGTACCACCTTGTACACACGGACAGTGCCAGCACCGTGTATGGCTGGGTGGACGCGGCGGCCATTACCGGCAAAGCAAGCGCTACCCCGGCGGCCAAGACCTACACCGTGAAAGCGGGCGACAGCCTGTGGCGCATTGCTGCGCAGCAGCTTGGCAACGGTGCCCGCTACAAGGAGATCAAGACCCTGAACGGGTTGAAAAATAACACCATCCACGCCGGGCAGGTTTTGAAGCTGCCTAACTGACCGACTATATATAGGAGGAAAAGATCATGAATGAAGTTGTGACCATCGTTGTGAACAATCTGCTGGAAATCGTGTTTGCGGTGCTGGGTGCATCCTTTACCGCGCTGGTTATCCCGTGGCTGAAAGACACCGGCCTGCCTTGGCTGAAAGAAAAGCGCCTGTACTCCATCGTGAAGAAGTTCGTGGAGGCCGCCGAGAAGCAGGCCGAGGCGGGCACCATTGACAAGGCGACCAAGAAACGCTTTGTCGTGGAGTTGTTGGAGGCAAACGGCATTACTGTTACCCCGGAGATCAACGCCTTTATTGAGGCGGCGGTGAAAGAACTTGATCTTGCCGAGAAAAACGCCATTGGGGAGATCGGAAAAATTTTTTCTAACGCCGAGCAGACCCCGCAGAACTAAATACTAAGATATGGCCCCGACTGCTGTTCGTTTTGAACGGTGGCCGGGGCCTTTTCTGTTATGCGGAGAGGTTGACAAAAGCGCCGCAGACCGCTATTTTTGAATGGTATTGTGTGCTAAAGCTGCACAGAACGGCAGAAACCGACACTGGCAGCGCAGATATTGGAGAGGAGGAAACACAGTGCGAACCTATAAGCACCTGACCATGACAGACCGCTTGCGTATAGAAAAGTGGCTGAAAATGGGGATGAAGCCGCGAGAGGTGGCGGACAAGCTGCGCGTTCATGTTTCGACTATTTACCGGGAGTTGAAGCGCGGCGCGTATGACAGGTTGGACGGCGGAACATGGGAGGTCAAAACCGCGTACAGCCCGGACATTGCCGAGGAAAAATACCAAGCCCACCTGCGGGAAAAGGGGCCGGACTTGAAAATAGGCAATGACCATGAGCTGGCAAACTATATTGAAACCACGATTTTAGACAAAGATTGTAGCCCGGCGGCGGTGCTGGGGTTTGCCATGATTGAGGGAAAAAAGTTCAAAACCAGTTTGTCGGTGCCGACAATCTACAAGTACATTGCCAAGGGCTTGTTCTTGAACCTGACGCAAGAGGAGTTGCCCCGGCACGGAAAGAAAAAGCATAAGTATAAGAAAGTGAAGAAGAACAAAAGCGCCACCCGCGCCCCGGCGGGCGAAAGCATTGAACAGCGCCCAGAGGAGATCGACGAGCGGGAGGAGTTCGGCCATTGGGAGGGCGACACTGTGTACAGCGGCAAGGGAAAGCGCAAGACCACCCGCGCCCTACTGACCCTGACCGAGCGCAAGACCCGGAAAGAAATCATTATAGCGATACCAAACCGCAAGGCTGAAACGGTGGTCAAGGCGCTGGACGCGCTGGAACGGAAACTTGGTGCCCGGCGGTTTAGGGCGATCTTCAAAAGCATTACCTTTGACAACGGCACCGAGTTTGCGGCGGCGGAGGGGCTGGAACGCTCTTGTGTCAACAAGCGCCTGCCCCGGACTAAAGTGTATTTCTGCCACCCGTATTCCTCTTGGGAGCGGGGCACCAACGAGAACACCAACGGCATGATTCGGCGGCGGTTCCCCAAGGGCACGAACTTTGCGGCGGTGACGAACGCGCAGATCGCGCAGGCCGAAAACTGGATAAATAATTATCCACGGAAGATATTGGGGTACAAGTCAAGCGAGATCGTATTTAGAGAGTGCCTGCGGGAACTGGGCATTGCGGCATGAGGGGTAGATAAAGAGAGCAAAATATAGATAAATCGTTGAAAAAGGCGTGATGTGTTATAGTCGGTGCAATAGAATAGGGGTTATAACAGGCTGCCAACAAAAGAGTGAATGTTGACGGCTTTGTTGTGGTGCGATAAAATGTACAAAAATATAAGCAAAAAGTTGTTGCATTTGACTATTGAATTTTTCAAGCTCAAAAAAATATCGAAAAAGTGCTTGACAAAAAAGTACGACCTTTGGTATAATGATTGAGCTGTCCGAGAGGAGAGCAAGCAGGACCTTGAAAATTGAACAATACTGAAACTTGTGGAACCTTAAACGTGATGGAAAATCACGATAAACAATTCCAAAGCCGAGAGATCGGCAAACAAGTAATTTATACAGGACGCAAGCGATTGTGTCTGAGTGAAGATGATTTAACACTTTATGAGTGATAAATACCATTTATAAAGAGTTTGATCCTGGCTCAGGACGAACGCTGGCGGCGCGCCTAACA
>OLRU01001858.1_pt1 | contig 16399 bp, 16 predicted proteins | sample 1672961 | NCBI WGS metagenome assembly OLRU01 (sample SAMEA3136741, study PRJEB25190) | human gut metagenome | biome: human gut; feature: human-associated habitat; material: faeces | place: Austria | collected 2013
TGGGCCGGTCGATGACACGGCTGGTGAGGATGCCCTTCTCGCCGGGGCGGCCCTCCCGCCGGTTGAAGGAACCGGGGATGCGGCCCACGGAGTACAGCTTCTCCTCAAAATCTACGCTCAGGGGGAAGAAGTCGATGCCGTCCCGGGGGCGGGGCGCCGCAGTGACGCAGCAGAGCACCCGGGTGTCGCCGTAGCCCACCATGACGGCGGCGTTGGCCAGCTCCGCCAGCTTGCCCACCTCCATGGTCAGGGGGCGGCCCGCCAGCTCCATCTCGTACTTGTGGTAGTTGGGGAATTGTCTCTTGGTGATAATGGTTGACATGTCTGGTCTCCTTTTTCGTATGATCTCCGCGGGAGCCAAACCATTTAGCACTTGAAGCAACGGCCGGATCCCCGGTCCCTCCTTCAACTGCTAAAAGATCGGCCTGCCCGCGGGCGTTGAAAGAATGCGGGAAGAGGGTGGTGCGGCAAAGGCGCACCACCCTCCACATTGACTCACTTCCGGATGCCCAGCTTGGCGATGAGGGCACGATAGCGCTCGATGTCCTTCTTCTGGAGGTAGTCCAGCAGACGGCGGCGCTTGCCGACCATCTGCAGCAGGCCGCGGTTGGAATGCTTGTCCTGGGGGTTGTTCCGCATGTGCTCGGTCAGCACGTTGATCCGCTCGGTGAGGATGGCCACCTGGACCTCGGGAGAGCCGGTGTCCCCCTCGTGGGTGCGGTTGGCGTCGATGATCGCGGTCTTCTGTTCTTTGCGCAGCATGAAAATTTCCACCTTTCTTCATATATACCCGCAGAGCTGCGCCCCGGGATCGGTGAAAGTCCACGGAGCGAAGGGCTGGGGCCGCACATACACGTGCTGTTGCATGATACCACAGAAATTCCCAGTTGTAAAGATAAAAATGTGGAGTTTTCCCCGGATCGGCGGAAAATTCCCCGTTTTTGTCCCCCGAATGGGCTTGACAAACCGCTTCTTCTCATGATAATCTAACCGTACTAATACGGTTAATACAGTTGCAGGGGCTGCACCGCGGCCCCGCGGAAGGGAAGGTGAGCGGATGATCAGCCTGAATTATCGGGACTCCCGGCCCATTTACGAGCAGATCCGGGACGGACTGCGGAAGCTGATCGTCACCGGTGCGCTGAGCGCGGACGAAAAGCTGCCCTCAGTGCGGGCGCTGGCCGCCCAGCTGGCCATCAATCCCAATACCATCCAGCGAGCTTATAACGAGCTGGAGGGCGAGGGATACATCTACTCGGTCCCCGGCAAGGGAAGCTTCGCCGCCGCGAACGCGGCGGCGGACTCCGCCCGGCGGGCGGAGCTGCTGACCCAGGTGCGGGAGCTCCTCTCCGAGCTGCGGTATCTAGGGGTAAGCCAGCAGGAGCTGCTGAATCTGGTGAAGGAGGCGAGTCCGTCATGATCGAAGTGAATGGCCTGGTGAAGCGGTTCGACGGCTTCGCAGCCCTGGACGGCGCCGCGCTGTCGGTGCCGGCGGGCAGCGTCTACGGCCTGGTGGGTCCCAACGGCGCCGGTAAGTCCACCCTGATCCGCCACCTGACGGGCATCTTCCGCCAGGACGCGGGCACGGTGCGCATCGGCGGCGAGGATGTGTGGGAGAACGCCGCCCTGAAGGCGCGGATCGCCGCCATCCCTGACGACTGGTACTACTTCCTTCAGTCCTCCATTCGGGATATGATGCGCTTTTACCGCGGATTTTATCCCGCTTTTTCCATGGAGCGGTATGAAAAGCTGAAGGAGGTCTTTCAGCTGGATGAAAAACGGCCTATCCGCCGCCTCAGCAAGGGTATGCAGAAGCAGGCGGCCTTCTGGCTGGCCCTGTGCTGCATGCCGGACTACCTGATCCTGGATGAGCCGGTGGACGGTCTGGACCCGGTGATGCGCCGGCAGGTGTGGTCTCTGGTGCTGGCGGATGTGGCCCAGCGAGGCACCACGGTGCTGGTTTCTTCCCACAACCTGCGGGAGCTGGAGGACGTCTGCGACCACGTGGGCATCATGGACCACGGCCGCGTGCTGCTGGAGCGGTCCCTGGCCCAGCTGCAGGACAACATGGTAAAGCTGCAGGTGGTGTTCCCCGACGGGATGACGGAGGTGCCGTCGGACCTGCCGGTGCTCCACGCCAGCCAAATCGGCCGCATCCATACCTTCATCATGCGGATGAGCGCCCAGGAGGCAGAGGACCGTCTGGCGGCGTACAGTCCCCTGCTGGTGGACGCAGTGCCCCTGACCCTGGAGGAGATCTTTATTTATGAGCTGGGAGGTGCGGACTATGCAGTCAAAGACATCGTACTTTAACGCCATGCTGTTCCGCAAGAACCTGACCCGGTTCTGGCCGCTGTGGGGCCTGGCGTCCTTTATCGGCGCTCTGTTCCCTCTGGCGGTGCTGCTGGATATGGTGCACCGGGGCTGGAACGTCCTCTCCGCACCGGACTTCACCGGTATGTACTATGATGCGGTGAGCGCCGTGCCCGTCATCAATCTGGTCTACGCCGCCCTCTGTGCCATGGCGGTGTGGAGCTATCTATACAACGCCCGCAGCGTGGGGCTGATGCACACCCTGCCTATCCGGCGGGAAGGGCTGTTCCTCACCAACTTCCTCTCCGGCCTCTCCATGACCCTGATTCCCTACGCGGTCACCGGGGTCCTGTGCGTCGTGGTCTCCCTGTGCGGCGGGGCCTTTGACGCCAAGGGGCTGGCCGTCACCGTCCTGGCAGTGCTGGGTGAGAGCTTCTTCTACTTCTCCAGCGCCACCTTCGTGGCCTTCATCACCGGCAACGCCTTCGCCATGCCGCCGCTGTACGCCCTGCTCCACTTCCTGGCGGTGCTGCTGGACTGGCTGATCTCCTCCTTCGCCCAAGGGTTCATCTTCGGCTTTTCCACTTATTACACCGGGGTGGTGGAATGGCTCTCCCCCACCGTGTATCTGGTCAACAACGTCCGGTGCGCCCGGCAGTATGTGGAGGTCCAGCAGACGTTCCCCGATGGAACGCCTTACACCTCCCGCCTTTTGACCTCCGCAGACCTGGAGAGCTTCTGGCTGATCGGCGTCTACGCCCTGGTAGGACTGGCGCTGGCTGCCCTGGCCCTCATCCTCTACCGCAGGCGCCGCAGTGAGACCGCCGGCGACGTGGTGGCCGTGGGCTGGCTGCGGCCGGTGTTCCGGTACGGTGTGGCAGGGCTCTGTGCCCTGCTGGGCGGCCAGTTCCTCTACTCCCTGTTCTGGTATGGCTTCCAGCAGGGGGAATACTACGACACGCTGCCCATGGTGGTCTGCCTGCTGGCGGCAGGGGCCATCGGGTATTACGGCGCCTCCATGCTGCTGGCCAAGGCCTTCAAGGTGTTCCGGGGCAGCTGGAAGGGCCTGGGCATTGTGCTGGCGGGCTGTGCCCTGGTCTGCTGTGTGCTGCATTTCGACCTGCTGGGTGTGGCGGACCGGGTGCCGGAGGCCTCCCAGATCCAGACCCTGGAGATCCGGATTGCCGACAACACCTACACGCTCACGCCGGAGAAGGACGCGGACCTGCTGGAGCAGGTCAGGGCCCTCCATCAAACGGTGGTTGCCGACGAATCCTATGTTCGGGAGATGGAGGCCCGCAGATCTTCCACCTGGTCTGAGGATGAGACCCCCAACACGGCATACACCGGCCTGAATCTCACCTATACTCTGAAAAGCGGCACCCGGATAGACCGCTGGTACTCCCTGCTCATTACCCGGGACCGACTGGCCCAGCCAGAGACCTATGATTATCTGCTGGACCAGTTCGTGAACAGCGATACTGTAAAAGCCCGGCGCCTCCATCTGGATGACGATTTCTGGACAGTGAGCGGCGGCAGCCTGTACATTGACACTCGTGGCGAGGGCTACGAACTGGGCAGCCGGGAGGGTGACGCCATTCTCAAGGCAGTGGGCCGGGATCTGACCGCCGGGAACTGGGGGGATTACGACTGGTTCTCCGGCGACAGCGGCAGCAGCTATGCCATGGACCTGGGGCTGGACTTTGAAAGTGCAGACAAGGAGCGTTACGACTGGATCTCTGTCCATGTGACCCCTGCCATGACGGAGACAGTGGACTGCCTGGAGCGCCTCGGCCTGGTGACGAGGGCAGATCTCGTCACCTACCGGCAGCTGTATCCGGAGGACTATGGGGCGGACGGCTCCTCCATCTGGCAGGAGGTTCCGCACACGGGTGAGAATGCGGTGGTCTACACGGAGGACACCACTTCCGCCATGGTCTCCCCGGCATGAGGGGGGCAAGAACGCGGCGGCGCCGGAATCCCCGTTTTGCCGCTTTATGCCTGCTGCTGATCTTTGCCGCTGTGGGCGCCGCCGTCTGGCTGTGGGCCGGCCGGGGCCTTCCGGGAGAGGGCGTGGAGGTGCCGGACTATGTGCAGGCGGACCTCCTCACCGTGAACCCCTGGTCCCGGCCCGGCACGCCCCTGGAGAAGATCGATGGGATTGTGATCCACTACGTGGGCAACCCCGGCACCACGGCGAAGGCCAACCGGAACTACTTTGAATCCCTGTCCTCTGGGGAGACGGAGACATACGCCTCCAGCCACTTCATCGTGGGGCTGGAGGGTGAGGTCATCCAGTGCATTCCCCTGACGGAGATCGCCTACGCCTCCAATATCCGCAACGAGGACACTGTGGCCATCGAGGTCTGCCACCCGGACGAGACCGGGGCATTCTCCCCGGCCGCCTACCAGCAGGTGGTGGAGCTGACGGCCTGGCTGTGCCGGACCTTCGATCTGGATCCGGACACTGATGTGATCCGCCACTACGACGTGACGGAGAAGCTGTGTCCCCTCTATTATGTGGAGCATCCGGAGGCCTGGGATGCCTTCCGGGCAGACGTTGCAGCAGAGATGGAGCGCCAGACCGAAGTCTCCTGACACGGAGCTTCAAAAATTTTTTGGTCCTCCGTGAAACAAAACGGCATTCTTGATCGTCTTATAAAGCAGAGGGAGATTTTACATCAAAGGGGGCCTTTTTCCATGGAGCAAAATCCGGCTGCCGCCACGCTCTGGCGCATGTGGGTGGATACCAAGCGGCGCATTGTCTCCTTCCACGAGGAGAAGGACTGCCAGCTGCTGGAGTTCCGCAGCCACGAGATGTTTTTGAGCTGCGTGGACCAATACGCCTGCAAGCAATACCGTTATCAATGACCCTGCGGGGCCTTTTCGTCCATATCCCGGCGGCTTCAGCCGCCTAAGGAGGCTTTTTGATCCATGTGGCAAAAACGCGGGCCAGCACTGCTGTGTCTCCTGCTGGCCACCGCACTGACGGTCTTTGCCGCCGCCCGCTCCCCCGCCGCTCCGCCCGGTGAAGTCCCTCCTCCGCAGACGCTGGAGGAGGAATCCCTGCTCTATGAAGAGACGCCGGTCCAGATTATCTCCCTGTTGGACCTGGAGCCGGTGGATACCCGGGCGTCTGCCAATCCCGTCCGGGTGGGGGGCGGCACCCTGGACCCTGTGGACCAAGCGGAGATGGCATCCGTTCTGGCGGAATGTACATTAAAAGACAACACCATCGTCAGGCTCTACGTTACAGCGGAGGGCCTGATCGATGGCGCTTTTTTGCGCCCTGGCGCCGGGTGGATCCGATTTGCCCGCCTGTACCGCGGCGCGGACCAGGGCCCCAATTACGCGGAAACCGCCGCCCTTACCGCCTGCTCCGGTATTCTGGGGCACGATGGCTTTCTGCTGCGGACCGACGGGCACTGCTCCGGCGTTTACTCCTATGATTACTACTGGTTCGACACTGCCGGGGACTTGCAGGTCCTCACCGCCAGGATGGACCCGGTGGCCCTGGACCTGGACGGGGACGGAACGGCGGAACTGGCCTGGGAGATCGCCGCGTGGCAGGGCGCGTTTTCCTTTTACTTCCGGCGGACAGACGGCGCCATCTGTTGTGTGACGCCGTCCGAATACATCGACGCATCGGGCCTGTTCCTGGCTGCGGTGGAGCAGGAGGGGCCCGGCCCGGTCCGGCTGATCTACCGCTATCACGGCACGGACGAGGATCAGGAACAGTTCTGCGCCGTGACGTTTCGGGACGGCGCCCTGGAGATTGAGATGGACCTTGTCTATGTCCCGGCCTCGCTGGAAGACACAGTCCCCCTTTCAGATCCCACAGCAGGCGGGGGCGCCCTGCCCCATGTGTCCATTACCGGCCCCGACGGCTGGACCATGGACGGTGCCGGGGAGGCGGCCTATCTGGATCTCTGGTCCCTTCTCTGGAACAGCCCATATCCCTCCTCGAAGGGGGCGGTGATCGTCCCCACCGATGCGCCGCTGGATGCGGAGACCACCTATACCGTCACCTTCTCCGATCCGCAGACCGGGAACTCCTTTTCCTGGTCCCTGGACGCCGAGGGCATCTGCCGCCTGGACGGCATAGAGGGCAACTGCCGGATGGTGTCCACCGGTGTCGGCTCCCTGCCCGCATACTGTCACGATGTGCTGGAGCTCTACTGCCGGGCCAGCCGCACCGCCCGGAACTATGACGCGCAGGGCCGATGGCTGGGATGGGATTTGGTCCCGGATACGGTCGCCCCAGGCTAAAACGGGTATCTTTTGCAAAAACCGCCTTGACAAACGGCGAAAATGTGATACGATAGTCCGGTAAATGGAACATTCCGGCGTGGAAAAGGACGAGTAACCGGCATCCCTCCTGCAAAGAGAGCCGCCGTTTGGTGCAAGGCGGACGGGAGCTGCGGCGAAAATCACCTTGGAGCCTCCTGCTGAAAGACGACGCGAGTAAGCGTGGACGATTGATGCCCGTTACAGTATCGGCCCGTGGCAGCGGGCTGTGAGGGGCTGTTTCCCGCAAGGGCGCAGCAGCGAGAGTGGTACCGCAGAGTGTTTGCAAACGCTTTGTCTCTTGAAAAAGAGGCAAGGCGTTTTTGTTTTCTGAAGGGATGTGTATTCTGGTGAAATGCCCAAACTGCGGAAAGGAAATGGAAGAGGGAACTCTGCACACCCGGAATTACCCTTTCTGGACGCAGCAGGAGCTCCGATTCTTTCGGGCCCCCACAGACACCGTGGAGCTGGGCCCCATTGGCGATGACACCACCAGCGTGTTTACACGGGATCCGTTCCCGGAATTTTCCCATGCCATGCTCTGCCGGGAATGCGGCCTTGTCACCTTCCCGTGCAGCTTGATTGAAACCTCCAAAAAAGATAGCAAATAGGAGCTGGAACAGGAGGAGCTTTATGAAGTGTCCTTATTGTCAGCAGCAAATGCAGGAGGGCTTTCTCAGCAGCCGCTCCCCCGTTTTCTGGTCAGAGGAGGTGTCAGGCCTTCCCCTTCCCGCCAGGAAGGGAGATTTGCTTCTGGGTGGAAAGCTGGGGCTGGTTGTCCGCCCCCGGGCTTACCTCTGCCGGAGCTGTAAAACCGTCATTACCCAATATCAATAAAAATTCAGCAAACAGAATGGAAATAGGAGGAAAGATATGGACTACAACAAGACCATCAATCTGCCCAAGACCGACTTCCCCATGCGGGCGGGCCTGCCCAAGCGGGAGCCGGAGATGCTCAAGCGCTGGCAGGAGCAGGACGTGTACAACGAGCTGCTGAAGAAGAACGAGGGCAAGCCCCTCTTCAATCTCCACGACGGCCCGCCCTTTTCCAACGGCGGCATCCACATGGGCACCGCCATGAACAAGGCCCTCAAGGATATCATCACCCGATCCTACGCCATGCGGGGCTACTACACCCCCTATATCCCCGGCTGGGACAACCACGGTATGCCCATCGAGTCCGCCATCATCAAGCAGAACAAGCTGAACCACAAGGCTATGAGCATTCCGGACTTCCGCTCCGCCTGCCATGACTTTGCCCAGCATTATGTGGGCGTGCAGATGGACGCCTTCAAGCGCATGGGCGTCATCGGCGACTGGGAGCACCCCTACCTCACCATGAACCCCGGCTTTGAGGCTGAGGAGGTGAGGGTGTTCGGTGCCATGTACAAGAAGGGCTATATCTACAAGGATTTCAAGCCCGTCTACTGGTGCCCCCACGACGAGACCGCCCTGGCGGAGGCGGAGATCGAGTATCAGGACGACCCTTGCACCACTGTGTATGTGAAGTTCCCCATGCACGACGATTGCGGAAAGCTTTCCGGTTATGACAAGCTGTTCTTCGTGATCTGGACCACCACCATCTGGACCCTGCCGGGCAACCTGGCCATCGCCCTGCATCCCGACGAGTCCTACGCTGTGGTGAAGGCCCCCAACGGCGAGGCCTATATCATGGCCGAGGCTTTGGTGGAGAAGGTCATGCACTTGGGCGGCTTCGACACCTGGGAGGTGGCGGAGACCCATCCCGGCGCCTTCTTTGAGAACATGCTGGCGGACCACCCCTTCCTGCCCAAGACCTCCCGCCTGCTGCTGGCGGATTACGTCACCATGGACTCCGGCACCGGCTGCGTCCACACGGCCCCCGGCTTCGGCGCGGATGACTACGAGACCTGCAAGCGCTACGGCGTGGAGATGGTGGTTCCCGTGGACGACCAGGGCCGCCACACGGAGTACGCCGGCAAGTACGCCGGTATGAAGACCGATGAGTCCAACCCCGTCATCCTGGCGGACATGAAGGAGAGCGGCATGCTCTTCGCCAGCGAGGACATCATCCACAGCTATCCCCACTGCTGGCGCTGCAAGGGCCCCATCATCTTCCGGGCCACGCCCCAGTGGTTCTGCTCCGTGGAGTCCTTCAAGGAACAGGCCGTCGCCGCGTGCGACGATGTGCGCTGGGTGCCCGGCTGGGGCATTGACCGGATGAAGTCCATGATCCGAGAGCGCAACGATTGGTGCATCTCCCGCCAGCGCAAGTGGGGCCTGCCCATTCCCGTGTTCTACTGCAAGGACTGCGGCAAGCCCATCTGCACCGATGAGACCATCGACGCCATCTCCAAGCTCTTCGCCGCCGAAGGCTCCAACGCCTGGTTCGCCAAGGAGGCGGAGGAGATCCTGCCGGAGGGCTTCGCCTGCCCCCACTGCGGTGCCAAAGCCGGCTTCACCAAGGAGACCGATACCCTGGACGGCTGGTTCGACTCCGGTTCCTCCCACTTCGCCGCCATGAAGAAGGACCAGGGCTTCTGGCCCGCCACCATGTATCTGGAGGGCCTGGACCAGTACCGCGGCTGGTTCCAGTCGGCGCTGCTGACCGCCGTGGGCGCCTTCGGCCAGGGCGCGCCCTTCAAGGAGTGCGTCACCCACGGCTGGACCGTGGACGGCGAGGGCAGAGCCATGCACAAGTCCCTGGGCAATGGCATGGACCCGGCAGAGATCATCAACCAGTATGGCGCGGACCTGCTGCGCCTGTGGGCCGCCAGCGCCGACTACCACGCCGACGTCCGCTGCTCTCACGAGATCTTCAAGCAGCTCAGCCAGAACTACCTCAAGTTCCGCAACACCGCCCGGTACTGCCTGGGCAATCTGGACGGCTTTGACGCCGACCAGCTGACGGCGCCCGCGGAGATGGAGGAACTGGACCGCTGGGCCGTCACCCGCCTGAACGCCCTGATGGAGAAGTGCGCCAAGGCGTACAACGACTATGAGTTCCTGGTGGTCACCCACGCGGTGAACGACTTCTGCGTGGTGGACATGTCCAACTTCTATCTGGACATCATCAAGGACCGTCTGTACTGCGAGGAAAAGGACGGCGCCAAGCGCCGCAGCGCCCAGACCGCCCTGTTCCTGATTCTGGACACCATGACCAAGCTGATGGCCCCCATCCTGTGCTTCACCTGCGATGAGATCTGGCTCTCTATGCCCCACCGCAGCGGCGACGATGGTCGGAACGTGGTGTTCAACGACATGAACAAGCCCTTCACCGACTACGCCCTGGATGAGACCGCCATGGAGAAGTGGTCCGCCGTGGAAAAGCTGCGCGACGACGTGAACGCCGTGCTGGAGGCCGCCCGGGCCGAGAAGAAAATCGGCAAGGCCCTGGAGGCCCACGTGGCCCTCCACGCTGGGGACGACGCGGCGTCTGCCGCCCTGGTGCAGGTGATGGGCCTGAACCTGGCAGAGCTCTTCATCGTCTCCGACTGCCAGGTCTCCAGTGCGGAGCCCGATGCCGCCTCCACTGTGGGCCAGGGTGCCAACTTCCCCGGCCTCACCGTGGAAGTCAGCGAGGCCAGAGGCGACAAGTGCGAGCGGTGCTGGATGCACAGCCCCACTGTGGGCGCCGACGCGGATCACCCCACCCTCTGCGCCCGCTGCGCCGCCGTGGTGCGGAAACTCCCCCAGTTCTGACCATCCGAAAACAGCAGTCAAAAAGGTCCCGGCCATTGGCCGGGACCTTTTTCCATGTCGATTCAATTCCCCCGGGCACGTTCCTTTTTCAGCTTCCGGATATCCTCTCCCGCAAAGGGCAGCAGGGTATATTCCCCTTCAATCCGGGAGGCGATCTGGGGCGTGTACCGCCGGGCCAGCTCTCCCGGCGTCAGGTTTGTGCTGATGATGGTGGAGCGGCGCTCCATCTGGCGGGTGTTGACAATCTGGTACAGGGCGCTCTGAACGAAGGATGTGGTCATCTCGGATCCCAGATCGTCCAGAATCAGCAGATCGCAGTTCAGCACCCGCTCCACGTGGTCGTCGGCCTCCTCTTCCCGGGTGAACTTCTGCTGCTCGAATTGTGCAAAGATGTGGCCCGCGGTGTCATAAACCACCGAATGCCCCTTCTCGCTGACCTCCCGGGCAATGGCGGCGGAGAGGTGGGTCTTTCCCAGTCCGGGTGCGCCGAAGAGCAGGAGGTTCGCCGGGCGCTTGCCGAACTGGTGGGCAAAATCCGCGCAGATGTCGTAGATCATCTCCATGTGCTGCCGGACGGTGATGCCGATGTTCGGGTCATAGCGGTCCGGGTACCAGTCTGTGGAGAAGGTGTCAAAGCTCTGGTGCCCCAGGTCCAGCATCCGGGACAGCTCCTTCTGCTGCTCCCGGGCGTAATAGCCCCGCAGGCAGCGGCACACCCGGCCGTTGCGGTAGCCCGTGTCCCCGCAGAGGGCGCAGGCGGGCGTCTCCTCCAGAGCATCCTCCGGCAGGCCCATCTTCTGCAGAAGCTCCCGCTTCTCTGCCTGGAGGCTCAGATTTTCATCCCGCAGCACTGCCACCGCGGACCGGGGGTCCGTGCCGTGGCGGAGCGCACTGGTGATGATGCGGCTCATGGTGGAGCGAAGCTCCCCGTCGATCTCCCGCAGGCGGGGCTGGCGGGCAAAAATCCGTTCCCGCCGCTCCTGATACTGGGCCTGCCGCCTCTGGCGGTCCTCCTCGAACCGCTGGAGGGCCAAGCGCATCACCTTTCCGTCATACGCCACCGCTCATCACCTCCTGTTCCGATGCAGCTCCTGCATATATCTGCGCATCTCCGTCTCCGTGTCCCTGGGGGACTGCTGGTCCCCCCTGCGGGCCGCCGGGCGGTCCCCCGCCTGAATCTCCTCCACCGTGTGGAGGCCCGCCTCGTTCCACTTCTTCAAAATGCCGTTGCAATAGGCCCACTTCAGCTCATGGCACTTCAGCACCGTTTTGTCATAGGCCAGGGCCACGGCCTCCGGGCCAAAGCCCATCTCCTGCCAGGCGAGGATGTACTTCTCCTCCGAAGGCGCGGGGGGCCGGTCCCCCAGCTGCAGCGCCTTCATATACTGGGGCAGGACCCCCTGGCGCTGGGCATAGGTCCGGAGATAGGCATCCGCCGCCGCCTGGGTGTCGATCCCCATGCGGGCCCAGGCGTAGCCCTCCTTTTCGATCTGCTTCATGCCGGGGCGGCGGCCCTCGCCGAATCGGCGCTGCACCCGCTCTACACAGTGGCACACCAGCAGATAGACCACGCCTTCCGGCAGGCCCAGATAGTCCGTCAGTCCCAGCAGGATCCCCACGTCCGGGGTGGTCAGCTTTTTGCCCAGCTTCACCTCCACCTGCCGGGTGAGGGCCTGGAACGCCTTGCTGTGCTCCAGCCGCTCCGCCACGTCGGCGCGCTGATAGACGGGCCGCTCCTCCGCCGGGGCGGGCGGCGTCTCCGCGGGGGCCACCAGGCCCAGCTCCCGCAGGGCGGTCTCCGCCGCCTCGATGCGGCCGCGGTCCCACCGCAGCTCCCCGGCCAGGGACCGGGGCGGTACCGTGCCCTGCCGCCGCAGCAGCGCCAGATACAGCAGCGCCGCATCCCCGTCGCCCCGGTCCAGCAGCCGCTTCACCGTGGCCGCGGACAGGGTGACGCTCTCATCCCCGGTATGTACCAGACAGCTGGGCATCCTCCGCTCCTCCCCTCTTTTTGAACTTCCCCTATTCTACACGATTTTCCCCGGCAGGACAAGCCCCGGCGGAAAAAGTCCGCACCTGCCCCAGCTTCTGGCGGAAATGTGAATTTTTTTAAAACCTCCCGTTTTTCTGTGGCGCTGTCTTTTTTCCTATGATATACTATAATTTATGATAATGGGCGGCATCTGCCCTGCCGCTGATCAATCTACCGACGAGGGGGAAGTTGTTTATGGCAAATCGCGTGGTCATCAACATCTGCGGGGAGGAGCTCACCTTCATTGCGGAGGAGTCCTCTTCTTACATGCAGCGGGTGGGCGCCTACGTCAATGATAAAATGGCGGAGGTCCTGGACAGCTCCAAAGTGGGCCGCACGGATGCCGCCGTCCTCACCGCCGTCAACATTGCCGACGAGCTCTTCAAGGCCCAGGCCGCGGCGGAGCAGCTCCGGGGCCAGATCAAGGGGTATCTGGACGAGGCCGGCAGGGCCCAGAGCGAGGCCAGCGAGCTGAAGCGGGAGGTCTTCCGCCTCCAGCAGAAGCTGGACGCCCAGGCCCGGAAGGACCGGGGATGAGGCCGGAGCTGCTGGCCCCCGCCGGTTCGCCGGAGGCTCTGCGGGCGGCGGTCCAGAACGGCGCGGACGCGGTGTACCTGGGCTGGGGCGCCTTCAACGCCCGTAGGGGCGCGAAAAATTTTTCTGATGAGGAGTTCGCCGCCGCCCTGGCCTACTGCCACGAGCGGGGGGTCCGGGTCTTTCTGACGCTGAACACCCTGGTGACGGACCGGGAGCTGCCCCAGGCGCTGGAGACAGCCGTTCAGGCCGGCCGCCTGGGGGTGGACGCGGTGCTGGTGCAGGACTGGGGGCTGTTCGGCCTGCTGCGCCGGACGCTGCCGGATCTGCCCCTCCACGCCAGCACCCAGATGAGCCTGTTCACCTCCGGCGGTGCCCGGGAGCTCGCCGCCGACGCCTGCGAGCGGGTGGTCATTGCCCGGGAGTGTTCGGCGGAGGACACCCGTACGATCTGTGAAAACTGCCCTGTGGAAGTGGAGGTCTTTGCCCACGGGGCGCTGTGCATGTGCTACTCCGGCCAGTGCGGGATGAGCGCCCTGATCGGGGGCCGCTCCGGCAACCGGGGCCGCTGCGCCCAGCCCTGCCGCCTGCCCTACGGGGTTAACGCCCCCGCCAAAAAGGCATATCCCCTGAGCCTGAAGGACAGCTGTCTGGCCGGACGGCTGGAGGAGATGGGGGCCATGGGCGTATCCTGCGTGAAGCTGGAGGGCCGCATGAAGCGGCCGGAGTATGTGGCCGTCATCACCCGCATCTACGCCCGCCTGCTGGAGGAGGGCCGTGGTCCCACCGCCGACGAGCGGGCGGAGCTGGAGCAGGCCTTCTCCCGGTCCGGCTTCACCGACTGGTACTGGCAGGGCAAACACGGCGCTGCCATGTTCGGCACCCGTCCGGAGAACGCTCCGGACCCCAAAGACCTCTTTGAGGAGGCCCGCCGGGCCTATGAACGGGACAGCCTGCGGACAGTGCCGGTGGATCTCTCCTGCTCCGTTTCCGCGGGGGTGCCCTGCACCCTGACTGTGTCGGACCGGGACGGCCACAGCGTCACGGTCACCGGCCCGGTGCCGGAGGCCGCCCGGACCCGGGCCCTGGATGGACTGGAGCTGGAAGCCCGCCTCCGCAAGACCGGCGGCACCGCCTACCGCTGTGACAACGTGGTCACGCTGGTGGACGAGGGCCTGTCTCTCCCTGCCAGCGCCGTCAACGCCCTGCAGGTGGACACCCTGCTGGACAGCATCAAGGCCGACGACAGCGGCATCACCTTCGTGGGCTATGCCTCCGGTTTCGAGCGTCAGGGTGCAGCTGACGCCGAGAAGCTGGAAGAGGCTGTGGCCCTCGCAAAGAAGGCTGACACCGTTCTGCTCTGCCTTGGCCTCGATGAGCTGCGGGAGAGTGAGGGTCTTGACCGCGCCGACATGAAGCTGGCCGAGAACCAGCAGCAGCTTCTGGCCGCTGTGGCTGCCGTCAACCCGAACGTCGTCGTTCTGCTGAGCGCCGGTGCGCCGGTGGAGACGCCGTGGGCCGGCCAGTGCAGGGCGCTGGTCTACGGCGCACTGGGCGGACAGGCAGGCGCCGGCGCAGCCGCAGACATCCTCACCGGCAAGCTCTGCCCCTGCGGCAAGCTGTCCCAGACCTGGGCGCAGGCTCACGACGATACCCCCGCCAAGGCGAACTTCGGCGGCGAGGGCCGGAATATAGAGTACCGCGAGGGCCTGTATGTGGGCTACCGGTACTATCAGACCGCCGGTGTGCCGGTGGCGTTCCCCTTCGGCTACGGCCTGAGCTACACCACCTTCGAGTACAGTGATCTGAAGGCAGACGAGAAGGGCGTGACCCTCACTGTCACCAACACCGGCAGCTGTGCCGGTGCCGAGATCGTCCAGCTCTACGTCGCAAAGCCGGACGCAAAAATCTTCCGTCCGGCGCAGGAGCTGAAGGGCTTTGCAAAGGTCTCCCTCGCCCCCGGCGAGAGCAGGACGGTGAGTATCGCTCTGGACGACAAGGCGTTCCGCTACTGGAACGTCAAGACTGACCGCTGGGAAGTCGAAGGCGGAAGCTATCAGCTCCGCGTGGGTGCATCCAGCGCGGACATCCGCCTGACAGCGGAAGTCTCCGTCAAGGGGACTAACGCTCCCGACCCCTACGAGGGTCTCGACCTGTTCCACTACGTCTCCGGCCAGATCACCTATGTGACCGACGCCGAGTTCGAGGCTCTGCTGGGCCGCCCTGTGCCGGAGGATGTTGTCCGCATCGACCGGAACATGACTCTGGGCGAGATGGACCATGGCCGCAGTCCGCTGGGCTGGGTGGCACAGAAGGTGCTGCGCTGCCGTCTGGACAGCAGCTTTGCAAAAGGCACCCCCGACCTGAACACCGTGTTCCAGTATAATATGCCGCTGCGCGCGCTGGCCAAGATGACCAACGGCATGGTGAGCATGGGCATGGTGGACGGCCTCGTCTGGGAGCTGAAAGGCTTCTGGCTCGTGGGCATTCTCCGGGTCATCTATGAGTTCGTCAAGAATCTCATCCTGAACAGCCAGATGGAAAACCGGCTCAAAAACAGCTGAAAGGAATAAGGCCATGAATTTCTGGAATAACTTTGCCGCAAAGCATCCGGCCGCGGCCAAATGGGTGCGGGAGGGTGGACTGTTCGTCATCGTGTCCAACCTCATCACCGTGTTCAAATACCTGCTTTTGCAGTTCCTGCCCAAGGCGTTTGCAAGCCTGCCGGTGGTGGACTTCGGCTGGCCGGGCATCGACATCACCCTGTTCGGCGAGACCTTCAAGTGGAACATCCTCGGCTACGACGCGGCCCACGGCGGCCTGCCCTACTTCTGCGCCTACATGGTGGCCATGGTCATCGGCGAGTGCATCAATTTCCCCATCCAGCGCAACTTTGTCTTCCGCAGCAAGGGTAGCCTCGCCAAGCAGATCGGCTGGTATCTGCTGGCCTTCTGCCTCATCACCTGCATCGTCAACTCCATCAACTGCATCTGGGTGGCTGTGGCCGGTCTGCTGGTGCCTGATTTCATCTACAACATCGGCACCACGGTGCTCAACGGCGGCATCTCGATGGTCATCTTCTTCTTCGTGAACAAGATCATCTTCCCCGAAGGCGAAGCCGCAAAATAATCTGTCATCTTCTTTGTTTTCATCATTTTCTTCATCCGAACCAACAGGCCGTTCTCCTCCGGAGGACGGCCTGTTGGCATATTGAGCGGTTTTGGACGCTGCAAAGGACGAAATTTCGGTCATAGGGGAAGAATCTGCCCAAGGGTCTTGCACTTTGACGCTTTACTGTGGTAAAATCGGGCCATGCTTTTATCATAGAGGAAAAAAGCACCAAAGGGGGAACGTATATGAGTGAGATCTGTATCATCGTCACCATCATCGTCTATCTTGCGGCCATGCTGCTGGTGGGTTTCGCCTACAGCAAGACCAACAACGACAGCACCGACTTCTACCTTGGCGGCCGGAAGATGGGGCCGCTGGTCACGGCCATGAGTGCCGAGGCCAAACAAGTTACACTACTGATTACATGAAAGATTTCATACT
>OLRU01001869.1_pt1 | contig 16308 bp, 14 predicted proteins | sample 1672961 | NCBI WGS metagenome assembly OLRU01 (sample SAMEA3136741, study PRJEB25190) | human gut metagenome | biome: human gut; feature: human-associated habitat; material: faeces | place: Austria | collected 2013
TGTAGGCGGCCCGGTCGAAGATGACCAGATACACCGTCATGTCGTGGGAGAGCAGGAATTCCCCGATGGTGTCCACCGCCACCTTCAGCGCCTGGTCCTTGGGGTAGCCGTACACCCCGGAGGAAATCAGTGGGAACGCCACAGTTTCGCACCCATTGGCCAGGGCCAGCTCCAGAGAGGAGCGGTAGGCGGAGACCAGCAGTTCCCGCTCTCCGTGGCCGCCGCCCCGCCAGATGGGGCCTACGGTATGGATGACGAACTTCGCCGGCAGACGGTAGCCCTTGGTGACCTTGGCCTGTCCTGTTTTGCAGCCGTTCAGGGTGCGGCACTCGGCCAGCAGCTCCGGCCCGGCGGCCCGGTGGATGGCCCCGTCCACACCTCCGCCGCCCAGCAGACTCTCGTTGGCGGCGTTGACGATGGCGTCCACCTTCATGGTGGTGATATCGTTTCGTACAATTTGCAAGGGCATGACGGCACCTCCTCGCGTTCTGGTGTTATCGTACCACAGGAAGGTCTGTCTGGCAATCCGGCGGAGTATGAGGCATCCCGATAAAACAGCGTTATAGTCTCAAGGCATTTTGGGGGCATTCTTCTACGCATTTCATGCACAGAATACATTCGGTTGCGTGTTTCTTTCTCCGGGAATTATGGGGCACTTCCACGTTCATCGGACATACTTTCTCACACTTGCCGCAGCCGATGCACTTCTCTTTCTCTACACGGATGCGGAAAAGCGAAAAATAGCTTGCCGGCTTCAGGAAAACGGTAATGGGACAGATGTATTTGCAAAACGCTCGGTTGTCTTTGCAGCGGTATGCGAGGACGATCCCGACGGTATAGTAGAGGATATTGCCAAGGATAAAACTCCACCACATAATATCCTCTTTATGCGGAATCTGGAGCACAAACAGCAGAATCACAAATACAAGCGAAGCGGCAAAAACAAAGTAGCGGATCATGCCCCAGCGCCGGCGGGGGGCAGCAGGTTCCTTGAACGGAAGCAGATCCAGAACCATAGCAGTCCAGCAGGCATAGCCGCACCACCCACGCCCAAAGATCAGCGGGCCAAAAACTTTTGCAACGGCATAATGAATGGTCGCCGCTTCAAATACGCCGAGGAAAAGATAGTACCAAAATCCTTCGATCTGCATATTTTCCCGGCAAAGAATCCCCAGGTAGACGAGCATATACATGCCGACTGCAAACTGGACTACATTCCGGGCATATTTTTTCTTCTGCTGATACAAGACCAGCCCTGCAGCGATTGCAGTGCCGATATAGGAGAAGTTGAACAGATAGAATAGATTGTCCAGTACAAGCCACAATGTCACCGCGATCGTTTCAAAAATGCTCCACATGATAAGTGGCGGCAAATATCTCTTAAGCTTCATATTCTCGCCCTGCCTGTTTCATCCTTTTCCTGGCTGACCATGGAAATCATCCGGCGGCTTTTCTCGTTCTGGTCTCATCATACCATAGCTGGGACGCTCTGTCGATTGGAGGCCCAGGCGAAAGCGGCTATTCTTTGTTTATGCGGCGCATTTCCTGCGCCCCTTCTATGGTGGTCTGGCCCTCTATCGCTGCCACCCCGGACAACACTTCTTTTAATATACAGAATCCAATCCCACACCCATCCCAAAAGGAGAAAGTTTTGCTTGAAACACGCAGGGCGAAAGAGTGTCAAAGAGGAATTGCCGGAGCGGCGGAAAGGGCCAAAGAGGGCAATAGAGTGCCGTCTGAAAGTTCCGACACACGTTTGGGAGCTGGAGGCCGCGAGTTCGAGTCTCGCCACTCGGACCATTTTAGTCAGAAAAGCCGCCTTTTAAGGCGGCTTTTCTGCGTTTTTTAGTTCTAATTTTTCGATTTTGATGATTACTGTCCAGCGGCGCTTTAAGGAGTAATAAAACAACAGGCAGATGAATAAGAGCAGAAATCGCCAAATTCCAAATCATCCTTAAATTGTGGGCACACTACAGTATTTTTCATAATAACGCTGTAAAAATTGAGTTTGTACACATTATCTGCTATAATAATTATTTAGAAATCGCATCGAATTCAATACGGTTATCAAACATTCCTCAAATGTTTCTTGTTGTTAACCAGTTCGCGGAAAAAACACAGCCTCTTCAGAGCGGAACATTTTCTATTATATACCAGAAAACAGGAGGGCTCCATTATGTCTCCAAAAGCACCGAAAAAAGCACTCTCTGACTTGAAGGCATCGGCTCAAAAAGGACTTTCCGCCATTGATGTCGATGCAATCAAGGATAAAGCGGCAGAGGCCACAAGTATCATGGTGGACAAAGCCGGCAAACTTAAAGATGCAGCCATCGATGTAAAAGATGATATTGCGTCCAAGCTTACTGAGTTGGACCGTATGCTTCAGGAATCCGTCACAGAGTACAATGATGCGTACACCATCATGAACGATAAAGGTGTGCAGCTGTATATTGAGCGATGCAGCTCGCTCGATTCGCTCTCTTTTGTGGAAAGTTTAGTCAACAGCATTGCTAATCGACCGAAAAGTTTTGATGCGGAATTTGAAAAAATTTCCATTAGTCGCAAAAAATTTACGGAATCGCGGAACTTTGCCGACCGTGAACTGCAAGAAGCGCGGAAAGCAGCCGCCGGCGCAGGTGCCGGTCTTGCCGCAGGCGCATCCGTTGCTTTCATGGCTCCTACTGCTGCAATATGGGTCGCAACTACATTTGGCACAGCCTCTACCGGCGCGGCAATTTCAACGCTCTCCGGTGCGGCCGCAACCAATGCTGCGCTGGCTTGGCTGGGGGGCGGCGCTCTCGCCGCAGGCGGCGGCGGAATTACCGCTGGAAGTGCGTTACTGGCTCTGGCCGGCCCGGTCGGCTGGTCAATTGCCGGCGCAACGCTATTGTCTTCCATTCTGCTCTTTGCATCAAAGAAAACCAAATTGAATAAACAAAAAACGAGGAAATCCAGGCGGTTAAGAAGAATATTGAGGCTGTTCGGGAATTAGATGGTGAAATTAGCCAAATTCTGTCTGAGACCGCGGGAACACGCACTGGACTAAATGATATGCTGACGAGATCTCTTTCGCTGTTTGGTGCAGACTACCTGACGCTCGGTGATCCACAAAAGCAGCTCCTTGGGGCGCTTGTAAACAACACAAAAGCACTTTCTGCCATGTTTGAAAGAACCATAGGTGAGGCGTAATGGACATTTTTTCAAGCACCGAGCAACACAGTTTGCACTGGAACAACTCATGAAAACGCCTGCTGGAGAAAAACTCCAGCAGGCACTGCAGCTCATCCAAACCATGCAGAAACACTTGGCGGCTTTATCTGAAAAGGAGGAAGCGCCAAGTGTAACAGGCGCAAAGGCTGCAACGGTTCTGACTCTTGCCGTATTGAAGAAAATCGCAAGCGGAAAAAGTCTTTCTTCGTTCGATACAAATGACTGGAAGGAACTCACCCATGCGGTGTCGGATTATGCCATCGTCCTCGACGACGAGCAGTACAGCATTTCTGTATTTCAGTTGTATGAAAAATACATACGTGCTTCTGCTGAAATGCTCGCAAGACTTGCCCCCCACGAAACCGTTGAAGCGATCATGAAACTGGCCGACGAGCTGCACGGCAAAGAGGTGCTGTTCAGAAACGGTGAGCTTGCGGAAACGGCATATACAGAAGATTGCCTGTGGATCTCTCTCGATGCCATGAATAAACTGGTCGCTTCCGCCGCTTCCATGTTCTGTGGTCAGCAGGCCGCCGAGTTTGCGCAGGCGCTCGCTTCCTGTGCATTTGAGTATGGTCGGTTGATGCTCTACCGAAAAGAGCAGATGCTGATTAACCAGTTCATCGAATCCCAATATTGCTTAGATGAAGAACTGCAGAAACAATATGCAGAGTATTTGTCGGAACTGGAAGCACAAAGCAAGCAGTTCTACTCATTGATCGATCACGCATTTGACTCCGATTTTCGCACCGCTTTTCTGCACTCAATTCTTCTCGCAGAGGCCGCCGGGGTGAAGGAGTCCGAGGTCCTTTCGTCTATCGAAGATATCAATTCTTTTTTCCTCAGTTGAACCTTCACTCCGCACTTGTCAAATAGCAGCGTTACCAATAGGTGACACTTGTGTTCCGCCTCCTTTATCAGCAACACAAAATACCTGAACTTCCGCCCAATAGTCACCCCCAACTGCAACTATTTTCAGAAAGTTATCATCTTAAGAAGCTGGAGAACGCTCTACCGCTGGATCTATGAGAAATACCTGGTGAATGGGAACCTGAAAGTACTGCACCGCAAGGGAAAGCGCCACGGGAACAAGGAAACACTCGGAAAATACAGCGAGGGCAAGTCCATCCGTAAGCGGAACATCTCCGCGAAGATGCCGGATCGGCGAGCGGAGACCATGGAGAACGCCGTTGTCACTACACTGTCCGCTTTCCCGCCCCAGTTGGTCAAGACCATTACCTGTGTCCTACCGGTGCAGAATTGAGGAGTGGCTGCACTGCGAGGTCTATTTTGCCGCCCAGTACTGTGCATGGCAGAAAGGGACGGTTGAGAACCGCAACGGCCTGCTTCAGGAGTTTTACCCCAAGGGCAGAAACCTTTCCAGTGTCGCTCCGGCTACCCTAAAACGAAACCTGGCGTTGATCAACGCCAAGCCTCGCAAAGTTTTAAACTTCCATTCTCCCCAGGAGCTATGGACTCTTGAGCTTCTTCGCTGTTGCACGTAGTTTGACAAGTCACCTATCCCCTCCACAAAACCGGTGCTGGATTCTAGTTTTATACCAGTATCGCGGTTGGAAACGGTGGATAGTGTTCTGTCATGAGCTGTATTTGCCATCAATGCCGGACATCCCGGCAGTGATCTAGACGCGCTGCCTGAAAAATTCGCGTGCCGGTGTTCATACAGGCGGTTCATCATTATTGACGCACCGCAAAGATTGCAGCCAGCTTATAAATGGAGAGAGGGCCAGAAACCTGGCCCTCTCCTTTTGCGCTGCGAAATCAATTTTCTTTTTTCCTGAAAAGCGCCGTGACAATGAACAGCGCAGTCAATGCGATGGATACCCACATGTTGAAATTGAACACAGCTCTGGCACTGGTGCTGCCGGTTATCCATGTCGCCAGAGTATACCACACCGATGACAGGAACTGCCCTGCATACGTACCGCAGAGCACTATGCTCTGTGCCATGGTCTGCCTTGCAAGAGAAGATGCCATAGCCGCCCCGGCAAGGACATATGGCACCAAGATGCCCATGCTCAGTCCAAGGAAAGCGAGCCCGATAATAACAGTGGCGTAACTTCTGAACAGAAGCAAAAACACAAACGCTAAAGCAATGCAGCCAAAGCCGAATGCAGGCAGTAATCTCTTGAAGAACGCCGCAATTTTCCCGTAAAGGAGCGAGCTCACCGCTGAGAACAGTGTTATCATGCTGATCGCTGTCCCTGCCTGCGCCTCGGTGGCAAGAGATTCTTCCGCTATGAATACGGAAGCATATGACCAGCAGGCCATTATTGGCAGCATGCTGACGCATATGATAATTGCATAGAGAAATACTACGCCCGGAAGCTTGCCTTTATCCTGTTCAACGGCTGTCCCTGAAGAGGTTTCCGGCAGAACCGTCGGTCTGCTCGGGACACATATACAGCCAATTACAACGACAGGGATAGCTGCAAGGTGCAGCAGGAAGGCCGTCTGCCAGCCGGAGCCGGCAAGGGCTCCCGACAGTATACCGAGCAGCGCACCCCAGAGGCCGGCAATGCCTGTGTTTACGCCTATTTGAGTGGCTGCTTTGGAACCCGGGTAGTAATCAACAGGTATGGCTGTCACAAGAGGTATGACAAGCCCGCAGCCCACGCCGAGTATTCCGCGGAAAACCAGAACCATGGCAATGCTGTCAAACAGCGCCGCACCGTATCCACCGATAAGCCATATGGCGGATCCTATGACCCACACGATTTTCTTGCTGGCCTTTTCGCACAGCTTGCCGCAAATCAGCACAGATGGAATGCAGGTCAGACTTGGCAGAGTGGATATCATGCCCACTGCAGTAGTGCTTGTTATGCCCAAGTCGGCTACCATCGCTGAAATAACAGGGGATGCAATTTGCGTATGAGCTGACGAAAAGAAAGAGAACATTATCATCCCTATGAACAAAGTCACAGGATTACTATTCCTTCTTTCCTGCATGACGTCACCTCGTATCATTCTTTTGGCATGTTAATGACAACTTTAATGGCTTTGCCGCTATTGAATGCATCAAAGGCGGCCTCCATGTCTTCAAGTTCATAAAAGCTGAGGCAGTCCTCAATGGGCAGGTGCCCGTCACGCCACATGCGAATGAGCTGAGGTACAAATAGATGCGGGTTGGTCTTGCCTATGACAGTAGATCCCACGAAGCGTCCAGTCATGAGATCCATACAGTTGAGAGTCATCTTTGCACCAAGGTCGGAAGTGCCGATGAGCAGTGTCTTGCCGTACTTGGGATTGGTGCAGTTGATAGCCACGGGGGCAATTTCTGTGCCGCCGGCCGTGTCAAGACAAAAGTCAACTCCACCCGGAACAATTTTCAAAATCTCTGCCATGAGATCCGTACCCGGCTCATTGACTATGACATGTGTAGCACCGTATTTCTTAGCCGCCTCCAGCTTTATCGGGCTGCGTGGACTGCCCACGGCTATAATCGGATACATATCGCGCATCTTTGCGGCCATAATCGAGGCAAGGCCGACCATGCCCGCGCCTATAACCACAATGCTGTCACCCGGTTCCGGGTCAAACTCATGCAGCACGGAGCCTGCACCGGTCTGGATGCCGCAGCTGAATACACCTGCATAATCCGGGGCGTCATCGTCAATCTTGACAACCGAGCTTTCCAGTGTAGTCATGTACTGGGTGAAGGACGTCCCGAAGCCTCCCATTATCGGCTTACCTTCCATATCCATATAGGGGCTGGTTCCGTCCTCGTGCAGCATATGAGCATCAATAGTGTATTTCTCACAGTGTGAAGTGAGACCCTTCATGCATGACTTGCACTGTCCGCAGGAAAGCTGGAGACTCATAACGACCTTATCACCGGGCTTTACCGACTTGACTCCCGCGCCGACTTTCTGCACTATGCCGCAGCCCTCGTGACCGAACATCGCACTCGGGCCGTAGGCTTTGAACATGGCGTAGGTCATGTCAGTGTGGCACAGGCCGCTGGAAATTACTTTTACGAACACCTCTCCGGCCCTGGGCTCGTCGTCGACGTATATGTCCTCAAGGAACGGCTTTACACTTCCGTCGGTTTGCTCGCGCCAGACTATGGATTTGCACTTTATCATCTTAATACCCCTTTCTTATGTACGTATTAACCCCGGTCGTCAAATAGACTTAGCCACCTGGTAAGCGTTGTGGATAACAGTGTAGTGATTTCCGACGGCGCGGCAGTCGCCTACCTCGTACACCATGATGCCGCTGCCTCGGAGCTCATTGGTAAAAGTAGGAACCGGCTTCAGGCCTATGGACATAACCACATTGTCGCACGGAAGCACTTCGCTTTCGCCTCCGGCCGTCGGAGATATGACAACACCGTCGTCGTTGACCGCTTCGATTTTGCGCCCGCATACAACGTTCACCTTATAGTACTCAAGCATGTCGTTGACCATCATGCTGTAGGTAATGGGGACCATATTGCTGGCGGCGAGAACTCTATCTGCAGCCTCTACAAGAGTGACTTTTTTGCCTGACTTAGCATAATCTATTGCGACTTCACAGCCGGTCAGTCCTCCGCCGACTACTACAACCGTGTCACCGATTTCAACTTTGCCGTTAAGCGCTTCCACGCAGGAGCAGCACTTTGCGCTGTCTATTCCCGGGATTGAGCTTGGCATAACGGGGGCAGAACCCACAGCGATCACCGCGACATCGGGCTTGAGTGCCCTGAGTTTTTCAGCGTCCATTTCACAGTTATACTCGACGTTGACACCGAGCTTAACCATTTCTCGCTTATACCACTCGCGAAGTGCGCCGAGCTCGACCTTGAAATCATGTGCGGACGCGGGAATGTTCATGCCGCCGAGTTCCCCACTTTTCTCGTATATTGTGACTTTATGGCCGCGTTTGCTCGCGACACGGGCAACCTCCATGCCGCCTATACCGCCGCCGACTACTGCCACAGTTTTGGGCTCGAGCGTCTTGGTGGGGGCATAGTCGGTCTCCTTGAACAACTCGGGGTTGACAGCGCAGGAAGTGTGTCCGCCAACGAGAGGACGCCACAGGCAGCCGACCTGGCAGCCAATGCAGGGACGGATGTCCTCCGGCTTGCCCATTTCGACCTTCTTTGCAAAATACGGATCGGCAAGCGATGCCCTGCCCAGCACGACAGCATCGATCTTGCCGTCTGCAATGGCTTTTTCGGCGAGATCAGGGTCGTTCATTTTGGCGCCACAGATAACCGGGATGTTAAGCAGCTCTTTGGCCTTCTCGGCCATAGGTACGACGAAGCCGTAGGGAACATACTGTGGCGGCGCAGCGTAATAGAAACAATCGTATATGCCGACGTCTACGTTGAGCATGTCACATCCGAACTGTTCCATGTACTGGGCAATCTTGAGGCCCTCTTCGAGAGTACGTCCGGCCTCGTCCTCGCCGGTGAATGAGGAGCGGTTGAGTCCCTTGGCGTAGCTCTTGAGCCCCATCCTCATGCTCACGAGAAAATCGCTCCCGCATGTCTGCTTTATGCCTTCAATAATCTCTCTGGCAAAGCGGAGGCGGTTTTCAAGGCTGCCACCGTACTCGTCCGTGCGGTGGTTCGTGAGAGCAAGGGCGAACTGATCGAGCAGGTATCCCCAGTGCCCGTTCAGCTCGACTCCGGCGAATCCGCAGGCCTTCATGAGCCCGGCAGCCTCGACCGTCATCTCTATTTTGCGCTTCACCTGATCATGGGTCAGGGCCGGACTCGTCATTTCGGGGAAACCGAAGACCTCGTTCTCGGAACAGGAAAAGAGCCCAGGATAGTTGCGCCCGCAGCCGGGAGAGAGCTGCTGGATAAGCTTCATGTCAAAAGCGCCGGCCTGGTCGATTGCATCCATGGCGGAGGCCATGAACTCCGCTTTGTGCAGCATCGGATGCTGAGAGGGGGCACATGGGTCAATCTCGTAGTCTGGGAACAGCACACCGATTATCATTGCTCCGAATCCACCGCGTGCGCGCTCGGTTATGTACTCGATGCCCTCCTTGCTGAACTCCCCGAACGGACCTTTGGTCTCTGCATATGCCGTACCCATTGCAGGAACAAACATGCGGTTTTTAAAGGTCGTCTTGCCGATTGTAATCGGACTTGTCAGATGTTCGTACTTGAAATCCATTTTGGCTTCCTCCTTTGTTTTCTTGGCCTCGCTCCGGCCGAATGTTAATTTAACGATAATCCAAAACCAGTTATTTTTTAAGAATCATATGACGTAGAGTGTTCTATCTCGGTATAATTGCATAAAATTGTCTCAAAATATTATAAAATTATAGTATTATTCCATATCGGCACAAAAGACAAAAATTGTCCCACCGTCAGCTATGGCGGTGGGACCGAATTTATGATAATATCTTAACATAGAGAAGAATTTGCGAGGCACTCCTCACTAAGAAAGGAATGATTCCTGTGGCATTTTATCAGGACAGCAAAGCGGTCTTCGCCAAGGCTATGGGAGAACTCGTGGAAAAAGAACCGCTTGACAGCATAACTGTAAATGACATCGTGGAAAAGGCTTCTGCCAGCCGTACAACTTTTTACAGGTATTTTAAAGACAAGAATGACCTATTAGCCTATGTCTATACAAAGATGGCAAGTGACTTGATTGAGCACGCCGAGAGAACTCACCTTTCCAATTATGGTCTTGCGCTGGACATCATAAAGTATATTCAGTCGCGGCCCGGTTTTTTTAAAAAAGCTTTTGCTGACAGTGGACAAAATTCTTTTTTCGATACCTACTGTGACTACACATATGAGGTTTGGCTTCGTCGTATAAACAAGAAGTATGAGTGCGCTCCACCTGTGCTCTCTCTTATGGCACGCGCGTATACCTATGGCACCTGTGCCGTCGTACGCGAATGGGTGCTCGGTGGTTACAAACTCCCCACGGAAACTGTGGCGCGAGCGCTGGACGATGCATGTCCCCAGGCTCTGACCGCACTTTGTGGCTCTGAGGGTTAGGCATGGGACCACAGGTATTTGTTATGCTTGGTTTTCTCGGAGCCGGTAAAACCGAGTTCATAAACCAGGTTTTGCATGATGCCAAATTCCCGCTCGGTCGCTCACTTATAATTCAGAGCGAATTTGGCGAAGAAGACCCTTATCCTGAAGCCTGTGTTGTGGATGCAAACTCTCCGGATGCACTCGACGCTGTTTTCAGACAATACGCACCTGAAAACTTGGATACTGTTTTTGTTGAATACAACGGTATGTGGAAATACGCGCAATTGAAAGACTTCTGGCCCGATTCATGGGACGTTCCGCGCAGGATGCTGTTTGTTGATTCAACCACTGTTTTTGTTTATAACCGGAATATGCGCGAGCTTGTGTACGACAAACTGGTAAATTGTGATCTTGTAGTTTTCAATAGATGCAGTGAGGCAACCGATATACCTGCGCTACATAGCTTGGTTAGAAATGTGTCCACAAGCTGCCAAATTGTTTTTGAATATTCCGACGGCAGACGCATACCAGATACAATTCAGGATGAACTGCCATATGATCTTAATGCGGATGAAGTAACAGTGGAGGACGACGATTACGCGATTTGGCTGCGCGACCTGAATGAGCATCCAAGCCTCTATGCCGGTAAGATTTTTCATGTGAAATGCCGGCGAGGAAGCGGCGAGGATAAAGCTGTACTGGGCCGCCATGTCATGTACTGCTGTGCAGCAGACATAGCGTTTAAGGGCATTATGTGCATTGAAGGGCTGGAGTGCATTCCCGCTTCTCAGTGGTTTACCGTTGAAGCCATAATTGAGTTGAATCCTTCCCCCGTCTTTCGTTGCCTAGACGCTGTTCCGTCCGATGCCCCGTCTCCTGAAATCAGTAGAATTGATATATAGCTAATTCTCATCCCCCCATCCCGCAAGCAGGACCGGGGAGTACCAGGATCCATACCAGAATGCGGTTGAAACAGCATAGACTCAACAGCATAAAACGTTCTGAAAATCCATGAGATTTTGCAAATACATCTATCATGTATGATTATAAGTACAGAATTTGAAAACACGCACTATGGGGTTCAAGAGGCCGCTGGTTCAAATCCAGTCACTCGGACCAGAAAAAGTCCTGAAATCGCAAGATTTCAGGACTTTTTCTTTATCTTCGCCCCAAAATCGGTGCTGGATTTTAGTTTTATGCCAGCACCGCGGCATCGCGCACACGTCTGCAAAGGCACGGTTTGCGTCTCTCATAAAATGATTTATACTTGCTTCAATAGTTTGCCAGATATTCCTACGCGCTTTTCCGGTACAGCTCCATGGCGCCATCGCCGTCGCCGGCAGCGATGCGCGCTGTGAAGCGCTCGAGGAAATCCACCGCTTTATCCACCCCCATGTTGGCAACCCAGGTGCGCCAAAACACCGCGCTTACATCGTGGAAGGCGTTCATGACCATGGGTATGACGTTATTGCCGGATTGCAGCCCAATGTACAGGTGGTAGCTGAACAGCAGCTCGGCCTGCTCTGCCGGTGTCGCCGCGGGATTCTTCGCTGCGGCTTTTTTAATGTCGTCAATATACATTCTGAGCCTAAGTATGTGACCTGTCGTGTGGTTTGCCGCCAGCATCCTGACCGCCATGCCCTCGTTCGCTTCCCTGAACTGCAGGACAGAGACCACGGTCTTGCGGTCCAGTTTGTTCCCGTTGCGCTTTAGCAGGGCGACCAGCGTGTCAAGATTGCCTGTTTCCGGGTAGTTGGCCACAAACACTCCGTGGCGAGGGACAATACGCAGAAACCCCTGCCGTTCCAGACGCTTGATCCCCTGATGCACGGCGCTCTTGCTTATCCTCAGCTCCTCTGCAAGTTCCTGCTCCGTCGGCAGCTTTTCCCCTATTGCCAGCTCCCCGGAGAGTATCATATATCGCAACTTGGGGATTGATGCGGGAAATACCTGTTGACAAATCACTATCTTGTGTATATACTGAACATATCAAAATTATTTGATGTGAGGTGAGAACATGGGGACAGCGTATCAGGAACAGGCAAAGGTATTCAAGGCTCTCTGCGATCCGAAGCGGCTTGCAATCCTGGAACAGTTAAGGAGCGGTGAAAAGTGTGCTTGTGTCCTGCAAGAGCCGTTGGATTTAACGCAGTCCGGCCTCTCTTACCATATGAAAATCCTCTGCGATTCCGGCATTGTCGTCAGTCGTCAAGAGGGCAAATGGACGCACTACCGACTGAGTTCTTCAGGTAGGGACTATGCAATCGAACTGCTGAAAAAATTGACAACTCCAGATGTAGAACAAGAGAGCACCTGTCCCCGTTGTGGATAGAAACGCCATCTAATTTAGATGGCGTTTCCTTCGGCACAATACATCAAAAAGTTTTGAAATGTTGTCCATGAAATGGAAAGTGAGGTTTTTGTATGGGCGTATGGGACTTTATCCAAGATCAGGTACTTGGCATGAAATGGCTGAACGAACTTCTCGGCATAGGGCTGTCGGCACTGGGCTTGGATGTAAATGGGCGCATTGGCGGCAGCGTCCAGTTTTTTATCTACGATGTCTTGAAAATCACGGTGCTGCTCTGCGTATTGATTTTTGCAATCTCCTATATGCAAAGTTATTTTCCGCCAGAGCGAAGTAAGCGCATTTTAGGTCGTTTTCATGGGTCCTGGGCGAACATCATTTCTGCGCTGCTGGGCACCGTGACCCCCTTTTGCTCCTGTTCTTCGATTCCGCTGTTCATTGGCTTTACCAGTGCGGGACTTCCCTTGGGTGTGACGTTCTCCTTTTTGATTTCATCACCGATGGTCGATTTAGGAAGCCTTGTTCTGCTGATGAGCATTTTCGGTGCAAAAGTGGCGATTGTCTATGTAATCCTTGGGCTGGTGATTGCGGTGATCGGCGGCACTATGATTGAGAAACTGCATATGGAAAACTACGTTGAACGTTTTGTGCGTTTGGCTGGTAGCGTTGATATTGAGTCCCCTAGCCTGACGATCCAAGAACGGCTCACCTACGCAAAGGAACAGATGCTTGGCACCTTCAAGAAAGTGCTCCCCTATATTCTGATTGGTGTCGGGATCGGCGCTATGATCCACAACTGGATACCAAAAAGTTGGATTGAAACCGTACTTGGCAGCAACAATCCTTTTGGCGTGATTCTCGCAACTATCGTTGGTATCCCCATGTACGCAGATATTTTTGGCACCATTCCTGTTGCGGAGGCGTTGCTTTCTAAGGGGGCACAGCTGGGTACAGTTTTATCCTTTATGATGGCTGTTACAACCTTGTCCCTACCATCGCTTATCATGCTCCGCAAGGCAGTGAAACCCAAGCTGCTGGCGCTGTTCATTGGTATTTGTATGATTGGCATTATCATCGTTGGCTATGTGTTCAATGCGTTTGAATTCGTTTTAATTTAAGGAGGTCATTCACAATGGGATTATTCGGTAAGAAGAAAGAGAAAAAAAGTTGTTGCTGTGGAGATAGCTGCACACCTGAAAAGATGGCGCAGGCAGAGACCGCAAAAACAACTGCTGGGGTTAAAGTGCTGGGATCTGGCTGTGCGAAGTGCCATGCGTTGGAAGAGGCCGCCAGAGCGGCACTTGCGGAACTGAACATGGACACAACCATAGACGATGTAACAGACTTTTCACAGATTGCCGCCTATGGTGTAATGACGACTCCTGCCCTTGTGGTAGATGGCAAAGTTATATCCTATGGCAAGGCTTTGAAAAAAGACGAGGTAAAAGCCCTCATCCAAAAAGTCAGAGGATGATCGGTGGCAATCCCTGTGGGACCATCAATGCGGCCCAAATAGGGATTGCTTTCTGCCTAAGCGCGTAGGCGCGCCCGGGCGGTAGTCGAAATCGGCCTCAATTCAGATCGATTTCGACAAAAAGTTACATCTTACATCCAAGTTAAGGGGAGCTTTGATAGTGGCCGTTTATAGCTTGCGACCCTTGTAATTTCATGATTTATGTGATACTATTTTTTTATAAAGAAAACGAATTACCCCCAATAAGCAGGCAAAATATTAGTATATTTGTGAATGCTTTACCCGTGAGCCCGCCTCAAATACACGCCCCTCTATCCAAATTTTGTTGAGTGGGTCAATCTCATGGGCGTCAGCACATGAGCGGTGTGCAGGACTACTCTGTGGTTGAGTCGATGGGATTCCTCAACTGCACAGATGGCTGCCTTGTGCCTTTAGGCGGGGGAGGTCAGCTGAGACGAGGCAGACCGGCAGGACGGGGGCCGAAGGATCTGGCAATCCAACCCAGTATGAGGTCGGCAACGTTTTTTGCTCAAGAAGGGAAACGCTTGTTCTGCCGCCGGGAAGGAAAGGGATCACTGACTCTACGTAGCCACGAGACTTTTGCAGGTGCCGGTTGCTTCGACGGCCCAGCCACACTGCTGCCAGCCGTATGCACGGTCATCCCCTATGACAGATGGGGGCTGTCCCTACTCAGAGTTAGCGGACAATTGCGCAATTCGTGAGCAGGCGGCATCCTGGCGGATGGACGGACACCCCCATAGTGACGTTGGGGTGCAGCTTAGGAGTAACGATTGCCCTGAGACTGGCAGCGCAGAAACCCATACACTCAGTTACAGAAATGGTAGATTTGATATTCCTCATGTTGGGGGCTTTGTATCATGCTTAAGGTCATAATCGCGGATGATGAACTGCATATCCGAAACCTGTTGAAGTATCTCATCCACTGGGAAGAGCTGGGCCTTACGTTCGCGGCGGAATATGACAACGGGCCCGATGTGGTGGAACATGTGGAGAGAGAGCATATCGATATCATCATCACGGACATCCAGATGCCAGGGATGGATGGATTGGATATGATTCGGGCCGTGCGGGAGACAGACCCCAATAGCCGATTTATCGTGGTAAGCGGCTATCGGGACTTCGCCTATGCCCAGACTGCGGTCAAGCTGGGCGTTTCCGACTATATCCTGAAGCCCATCGACGAGGATGAGTTGAATGCCGCGTTGGCCGCGCTTGTGGGAAATGGCGGCGGAGAGGGACGGGAGCAGGACAAAAGGGACGAGCGAAGGAAAAGCTTCCTGCCGGTCCTGCGGGGACATCGGGTTGTGATGGATGCGGAGCAGGCGAACCGGGAATTCGGGTTTCACTTTATGCCTTCCGGGTGTTATTTTGTGGCGTGGATGGCAATTTGCCGGGCAAAGAGACAGGAGAATACCACGGAGCGGGCGCAAAAGAAGATGGAAATCTTGAAAGACCGGTTGGAGAGCTGCTGCCACGACTTGGAGAGCTTCATGCTGTCCGACCTGACCTGTGCGCTGTTATTGCAGTGCGCTCCGGACAGGCGGGACGAGGTGCTGCGCACGGCCTGTGACGCCTATCAGGAATTACTCCGTAAGGAGATCCCCGGGGATGAGCTGCGCTACTACCTGTCTGTGGGAAAGGCGGTATACGACCTCAGGGAGATTCAGGGATCGATGGAGAGTGCGCGCTTTTTCATCGCCGGGCGGATCCAATATGGTACCCGCCGGGTCTATATCGCAGATTATATGCAGTGCGCGGACGCGCTGCAGAGCCAAAGCATCCATATCCCCTATGAGACGGGCCGCAGCTTGGACAGCGCCCTAGAGCGCACCGATGAGGCCGCCATGAAGCAGGCGATCCGGGACGCGTTCGCGTTCTACCGGGTGACCGGCCAGAAGAACCCCACATTGTGCTTTGCGATCGCCCGCCAGATCGGCGAGGTGCTGGTACAGAAGCTGAGCCAGTTCGGGGCCAGCCCGGGAGAGACACGGAGAGTCATGGAGGAGTTAGAGACCCGGCTGGACAACAGCGATACTGAGGAGCAGGTCCAGGCCGTGGTGGAGAACATCTGCGGCGAAGCGGTGCACAGACATCTGCTCGGCAGCCGGACGGAACAGAACGCCTATATCCTCCAAGCCAAGTCCTATATCGACGCCCACTATGGGGAGAATATCAGCCTTGCGCTGCTGGCGGAGAAGATCCACATCAACCCGGCCTACCTGTCCACCCTGTTCAAGAACGAGGTGGGCGTCAACTACCAGGATTACCTCACGGCGGTGCGGATCGACAAGGCCAAGCAACTCCCTGCGCCGGAACTGATCGCCCATGCTGCCGAAGAAAAAGCAA
>OLRU01001875.1_pt1 | contig 16267 bp, 13 predicted proteins | sample 1672961 | NCBI WGS metagenome assembly OLRU01 (sample SAMEA3136741, study PRJEB25190) | human gut metagenome | biome: human gut; feature: human-associated habitat; material: faeces | place: Austria | collected 2013
CATCCGGAGCGGGGCGCTGCCATGTTTTCCCTCCACAAAATCAGAACATTTGTTTCAAAATTCATATTTACATATGGGATTTTTGTGGTAAAATAAAGTGATATACACTGAAATTGCAGGAGGCCCATTCCATGCCCCAGTTCAAAGTTATTTCGGAATATACCCCCTCCGGCGACCAGCCGCAGGCCATTGAAAAGCTGGCGGAGGGACTGGAGAACGGCCTGCGCCAGCAGGTGCTGCTGGGCGTCACCGGCAGCGGCAAGACCTACACCATGGCCAAGGTCATCGAGAAGGTGCAGCGCCCCACGCTGGTGCTGGCCCACAACAAGACGCTGGCGGCCCAGCTGTGCGAGGAGTTCCGGGAGTTCTTCCCGGAAAACGCCGTGGAGTACTTCGTCTCCTACTACGACTACTATCAGCCGGAGGCGTACATCCCCCACACGGATACCTTCATCGAGAAGGACGCCGCCATCAACGCTGAGATCGAGCGCCTGCGCCACAGCGCCACGGCAGCCCTCTTCGAGCGGCGGGACGTCATCGTGGTGGCGTCGGTGTCCTGCATCTACGGCTTGGGGGATCCCATCGACTACGCCAACATGGTCATCTCCCTGCGGCAGGGGAAGGAGTACCCACGGGATCAGCTGCTGCGGAAGCTGGTGGAGATCCGCTACGACCGCAACGACGTGGCCTTCGAGCGCAATATGTTCCGGGTCCGGGGGGACACGGTGGAGATTTACCCGGTGTACGCCAACGGCTACGCCATCCGGGTGGAGTTTTTCGGGGACGAGATCGACCGCATTTCGGAGATCAACCCCGTCACCGGTCAGGCCCAGCGGGTACTGCAGCACGTGGCCATCTACCCCGCCAGTCACTACGTCACCACCAAGGAGAAGATGGAGCGGGCGGTGCAGGAGATCGAGCGGGAGCTGGCGGAGCGCAAGGCCTACTTCGAGGATCACGGCAAGCTCATTGAGGCCCAACGCATCGACCAGCGCACCCGGTACGATGTGGAGATGATGCGGGAGCTGGGCTACTGCACCGGCATCGAGAATTACAGCCGGGTCATCTCCGGCCGGGAGCCGGGTTCCCCGCCCACCACGCTGCTGGACTACTTCCCGGAGGACTTTGTCCTTTTTGTGGACGAGAGCCATGTGACCCTGCCTCAGGTGCGGGCCATGTATAACGGCGACCGGGCCCGGAAGGAGAGCCTGGTGGAGTACGGCTTCCGCCTGCCCTGCGCCTATGATAACCGCCCCCTGAAGTTCCCGGAGTTCGAGGAGCGCTTCCGTCAGGCGGTGTTCGTCTCCGCCACACCGGGGGAGTACGAGCGGGAGGGAGCCGACCAGATCGTGGAGCAGGTGATCCGCCCCACAGGCCTGCTGGATCCCCGTGTGGAGGTGCGGCCCGTCACCGGCCAGATCGACGATCTGGTGGAGGAGATCCGGGTCCGTGCCGCACGGGACGAGCGGGTGCTGGTAACCACCCTCACCAAGCGCATGGCGGAGGATCTGACGGACCACATGAAGGGCCTTGGCCTGCGGGTGCGGTATATGCACTCCGACATCGCCACCATCCAGCGGATGGAGCTGATCCGGGACCTGCGGCTGGGGGAGTTCGACGTGCTGGTGGGCATCAACCTGCTGCGTGAGGGACTGGACCTGCCGGAGGTATCCATGGTGGCCATTCTGGACGCCGATAAGGAGGGCTTCCTCCGCAGCGAGACCAGCCTCATCCAGACCATCGGCCGGGCCGCCCGCAACGCAGAGGGACTGGTGGTGCTGTACGCCGATACCGTCACCCCCTCCATGAGGGCGGCCATCACCGAGACAGAGCGCCGCCGGAAGAAGCAGGACGCCTACAACAAGGCCCACGGCATCGTCCCTCAGACCATCCGCAAGAGCGTGCGGAAGGTGCTGGAGATCTCCCATTCGGCGGAGGAGGAAAAGACCACCGCCCACCGCAAGCTGACGGACGCCGAGCGGGAGGCCACCATCCGCCGGCTGGAAAAGGAAATGAAGGAAGCCAGCAAAATGCTGGAATTCGAATACGCCGCCCTGCTGCGTGACCAGATCATCGAGCTGCGGGGTCAGAAGTAAAAGGAGGCGTTATGGCCCATATACCCACCGTGGATATCCGCCAACTGGGGGATATCTCCTTTGACCGCCAACTGGCGCTGGCCCAGCAGCCCAACCGGGACTACGACGTGGACCAGTGGCTGTTCGTCCCCAACACCTACACCGAGTACCGGTACATTCTGGGTACACGGGGGGAAAAGCCTCTGATCTGCGTGGGCATCAACCCCTCTACCGCCCGGCCCGGTGCGCTGGATCCCACCCTGAAAAGCGTGGAGCGCATTGCCCGCAACAGCGGCTTCGACTCCTTCATCATGTTCAATGTCTATGCCCAGCGGGCCACCTCCCCCGACGATATGGAGCACACCTGCAACCCGGAGCTGCACCGGGAGAATATGCGGGCCTTTGCCTACATTCTCTCCCGCACACCGGATCCGGTGGTGTGGGCGGCCTGGGGGACCATCATCGAGAAGCGGGACTACCTGTGGCCCTGCCTGCGGGATATGATCGCCCTGGGAGAGGCCGCCGGCGCCCGGTGGGTCACCTGCGGCAAGCGCTCTGCGGCGGGGCATCCCCATCACCCCCTGTACCTCCGGGCGGACGCCGTGCCGGAGCCCTTCGACGTGGCGGCCTACGCCGCTGCGGGGGAGACCCGTGCTGCCGCTGCGGCCCATGGCCGTCGCCGCCGGGTATGAGGAGGGGAGCGCTATGACGGAGAAGCGTGCCGGGCTCAGCGCCATGACCCTGAAATACATCGCCATGGCCACCATGCTGGTGGACCATATGGGGTACGTCCTGTTTCCGTGGATCCTGTGGCTGCGGTGCGTGGGGCGCATCGCCTTTCCCATCTTCGCCTTTCAGATCGCTGAGGGCTGCATCCGCACCCATGACAGGCGGCGGTACGCCCTGCGGCTGCTGCTGTTTGCGGTGCTGACGGAGGTACCCTTCGATCTGGCCTTCAACGGCCAAGTGCTGTACCTCGGCTACCAGAATGTCCTGTGGACGCTGCTGGCCGGGGCGCTGGTGTGCTGGGCGGCGGACTGGGCGCAGAGGACCCCGGACGCCCTGCACCTTCTGGCGGCCACGGCGGCGTTTGCCGGAGCCTTCTGGCTGCTGGAGGTCTGCCATACGGACTACGGCGGCTGGGGCATGGCTCTGATTTTGTTGTTTCACCTGTCCCGTGGGAACCGGCTGATCCAGCTGGCGGGACTGGCGGTGTTCTGTGTCGCCGGCGTAGGCGGCGTCAGCATCGAACTGTACGCACTGGTGAGCCTTGCCTTCATCTGGCTCTATGACGGGCGGCGGGGCTATTGCAGCCGCCCCATCCAGTGGCTGTGCTACGCATTTTATCCCGTTCACCTGCTGCTCCTGTGGCTCTATGCCCGGACGGTGGACGGCATATGGTATTTGACATAAGGAGATACATCATGGCAAAGCATAAAGAGGAAAAGACCAACGTCATGCGGGTGCTGGATCAGAAGAAGATCCCCTATACCGCCCACACCTACGACCCGGAGAGCGGCATCGACGGCGTGTCCGTGGCCCGTTCGCTGGGGCAGGATCCGGCATCGGTGTTCAAAACGCTGGTGGCCCGTGGGGCCAGCGGCGGTTACTACGTGTTCGACATTCCCGTGGCTGCCACGCTGGACCTGAAAAAGGCGCCCATGCCGTGGGGGAGAAGTCCGTGGCCATGCTGCCTCAGAAGGAGCTGCTGCCCCTGACGGGCTATGTCCACGGCGGGTGCAGCCCCGTGGGCATGAAAAAGCTGTTCCCCACGGTGTTCCATGAGACGGCGGCGAGCCTGCCTGTCATCATGGTGTCGGCGGGGAAGCTGGGGCACCAGATCGCCTGCGACCCCAAGGCACTGTTGGCGCTGGTGAGGGCCGATACGGCGGATATCATCACGGAGGGATGACGGATGCAGCTGCGTTTTATCGACGAGCACAATGACCGGGGCCACCTGCTGTGGGCGGAGGAGCCGGTGGGGTTGGCCCTGCGGGGCGAGACGCAGCAGGCGGCGCTCTCCAAGCTCCCGGCGGAGCTGACGGCCTATCGCCGCTGGCTGGGTCTGCCGCCGGTGCCGGCGGTGGGAGTTGTCACGCAGGAGGCGGCCAGCCCTCTCAACGTCCACGATGCCGACAGCGACATTCTGCTGCCCTCCGAGCACCGCCCCCTGACGGCGGAGGAGTATGAAGCACTGAAGGCACTGGCCCTGCGGTCGGCGGAGGACTTCCTGACGCTGTACCGCTCCATCCCCGACAAGACACACACTACCCTCCCCCAGCGGGAGACCTTCTACGGGGACGTCCCCCTGACGGCGGAGGAGATGTACCGGCACACGAAAAACGTCAACGCCTACTACTTCGGAGAGATCGGGGTGGAGGTCGGCAACGAGCCGGATATCCTCATCTGCCGCCGGGCGGGCTTCGCCGCACTGGAGCGACAGCCCCGGTACCTTCACAATGCCGTGTTCCACGGCAGCTATGACGAGGACTGGACACTGCGGAAGGTGCTGCGCCGCTTTGTGTGGCATGACCGCATCCATGGCCGGGCCATGTGGCGCATGGCCTGCGCCCTCTGCGGCAGCCGCCGGGTGGCCGACCCCTATCGCTTCGCATAAATCGGAGATCAACAGGAGAAAAACACCATGCAGGATCATATTTATATCAAGGGCGCACGGGAGAATAACCTCAAGAACATCGACGTCACCATCCCACGGGACAAGCTGGTGGTGCTGACGGGGCTCTCCGGCAGCGGCAAATCCTCGCTGGCCTTTGATACCATCTACGCCGAGGGCCAGCGCCGGTATGTGGAGAGCCTGTCCAGCTACGCCCGGATGTTTCTGGGCCAGATGGATAAGCCCGATGTGGACTATATCGACGGCCTGTCCCCGGCCATTTCCATCGACCAAAAGACCACCAGCAAGAACCCCCGCTCCACGGTGGGTACGGTGACGGAGATCTACGACTATCTCCGCCTGCTGTGGGCCCGCATCGGCACCCCCCACTGCCCCAAGTGCGGCAAGGAGATCCGCCAGCAGACCATCGACCAGATCATCGACCAGATCCTGGCCCTGCCGGAGGGGACTCGGATTCAGGTGCTGGCCCCGGTGGTCCGGGGCCGCAAGGGCGAGCACGCCAAGGTGCTGGAGGATGCCCGCCGCTCCGGCTATGTCCGGGTGCGGGCTGACGGGAACCTCTATGACCTATCGGAGGATATCCCGCTGGAGAAGAACAGGAAACACCACATCGAGATCGTGGTGGACCGGCTCATCGTCCGGCCCGATCTTGGCCAGCGGCTGACGGACTCCGTGGAGACGGCGTCCCACCTCTCCGGCGGCATCGTCATCGTGAATCTGCTGCGGGAGGAGCAGGATCTGGTCTTTTCCCAGAACTACGCCTGTGACGACTGCGGCATCAGCATCGAGGAGCTGACGCCCCGGATGTTCTCCTTCAACAACCCCTACGGCGCCTGCCCCACCTGCACGGGGCTGGGGATGCAGCTGAAGGCGGACCCTACCCTCATCATCCCCGACGACAGCCTCTCCATTCTGGACGGAGCCATCACCGCCAGCGGCTGGAACTCCATCCGCTCCGACGGCATCAGCCGGATGTACTTCGAGGCCCTGTCCAAGAAATATCAGTTCTCCCTCCGAACCCCGGTGCGGGAGCTGCCGGAGTCCGTGCGGCAGATCATCCTCTACGGCACCGGCGGCGAGAAGCTGGAGCTGCACTATGACCAGCCCCGTGGCAAGGGCGTATTATACCAGCCCTTCGAGGGGGTGGCCAACAATCTGGAGCGCCGATATCAGGAGACTCAGTCCGACGCCAGCAAGCGGGAGATCGAGGAGTTCATGTCCCAATGCCCCTGCCCGGCCTGCCAGGGCCGCCGCCTGAAGCCGGAGGCGCTGGCGGTGACGGTGGGTGGCCTGTCCATTTGGCGGGCTACGGAGTTGCCGGTGGATGAGGAGCTGGCCTTCTTCAACGGCCTGACCCTGACGGAGACGCAGCAGCTCATCGCCGCCCAGATCTTGAAGGAGATTCGCTCCCGGCTGGGCTTTTTGCAGTCTGTGGGCCTCAGCTACCTGACCCTGTCCCGCTCCAGCGGCACCCTGTCCGGCGGCGAGAGCCAGCGTATCCGGCTGGCCACGCAGATCGGCAGCAGCCTGATGGGAGTGCTGTATATTCTGGACGAGCCATCCATCGGCCTGCACCAGCGGGACAACGACAAGCTGCTGGCCACCCTCTGCCGCCTGCGGGATCTGGGCAATACCCTCATTGTGGTGGAGCACGACGAGGACACCATGCGGGCCGCTGACTATCTCATCGACATCGGCCCCGGTGCCGGAGCCCACGGCGGACAGGTGGTGGCCGCTGGCACGCCGGAGGAGGTCATGGCCGATCCCAATAGCCTGACGGGCCAGTATCTCAGTGGGAAAAAGCGCATCGAGGTGCCGGCCGCCCGCCGTCCCGGCAACGGGAAATTTCTGACGGTGCGGGGCGCACGGGAGAATAACCTGAAAAACATCGACATCTCCGTGCCGCTGGGGACCTTCACCTGCGTCACCGGCGTCTCCGGCAGCGGCAAGTCCTCTCTGGTCAACGAGATCATCTATAAGCGGCTGGGTGCCGAGCTGAACCGCATGAAGACCCACCCCGGCAAGCACACCGCCATGGAGGGACTGGAGTATCTGGACAAGGTGGTAGGCATCGACCAGAGCCCCATCGGCCGCACGCCCCGCTCCAACCCCGCCACCTACACCAACCTCTTCAACGACATACGCAATCTCTTTGCCGCCACGCAGGAGGCCAAGGCCCGTGGCTACGGGCCGGGGCGCTTCTCCTTCAACACCCGTGGCGGCCGGTGCGAGGCTTGCTCCGGCGACGGTCTGCTGAAGATCGAGATGCACTTTCTGGCGGACGTGTACGTCCCCTGCGAGGTGTGCCACGGCAAGCGCTATAATCGGGAGACGCTGGAGGTGAAGTACAAGGGCAAGAGCATCGCTGACGTGCTGGATATGACGGCGGAGGAGGCGCTGGCCTTCTTTGCCCCGGTGCCGAGGATCGCCGAAAAGCTTCGAACCCTCTGCGATGTGGGACTGGGCTATGTGAAGCTGGGCCAGTCCTCCACCACCCTCTCCGGCGGCGAGGCCCAGCGGGTGAAGCTGGCCACGGAGCTGTCCCGCCGTGCCACGGGCCGCACCTTCTATATTCTGGACGAGCCCACCACGGGCCTGCACTCCGACGATGTGAAGAAGCTGCTGGAGGTGCTGCAGCGTCTGGTGGACGCCGGGAACACGGTGCTGGTCATCGAGCACAATCTGGATGTCATCAAGTCCGCCGACTGGCTCATCGATCTGGGCCCGGAGGGCGGCGCCGGGGGAGGAACCCTCGTCTGCGCCGGTACTCCGGAGACGGTGGCGGCCTGCGAGGCCTCGTACACCGGCCAGTATCTGAAGAAGTATCTGTTCTGACTGTCTGCGCCGGTTGCGGCGGCGGAGAAAATGTGATAAGCTGGCATCGAGACACCTGCCCTCCCGTCTTCTGCATACAATGGGATGAGGTGATGGCATGGAACTGATGGGAGACGGCCTCATTGCCTTTTTGGCGGCGGTGGGCGTGAGCACCATCCTCTGGCTGCTGGCAGAGACGCTGCTGCGCCGTCATAGGCCGGTGGCGGAGGCTATATTGGTGCTGCCGGTCCGGGGCGACGGGGCCACGCTGGAGCGGGCTCTGCGCCTGACCATGGAGCAGCGCACGACGGGGGAGACCCCCATTCTGCTGGCGGACTGCGGGCTGGATGAGACGGGCCTGCGTCTGGCGCAGGGCCTGACGCAGCGATACAGCCGGGTGCAGCTTTGCCCGGCGGAGGAATTGGAAAATTATCTGAAGTGAGGAACGAGCTATGGGTGAGCGCTGCACGGTGGAGGGAACCGTCCAACACGTTATCTTCCAGAATGAGGAGAACGGCTATACGGTGCTGGGCCTGCTGACGGAGGAGGGCGAGCTGGTGACAGTGGTGGGATGTATCCCCTGCGTGGCCCCCGGTGAAAAGCTCACCGCCGACGGCCTGTGGGTCAGCCACCCCTCCTACGGTCAGCAGTTCGCCGCCGAGACGGTGGAGCGTCTGATGCCGGAGACAGAGGAGGAACTCATCAGCTACCTCTCCTCCGGCATCATCAAGGGCGTCGGCCCTGCCACGGCGGAGCGGCTGGTGGAGCGGTTCGGCGGCGAGACGCTGGCTGTTATCGAGGAGGAGCCGGAGCGGCTGAGCACCGTCAAGGGCATCACCTCCAAGCGGGCCATGGAGATCTCCGCCGCCTTCCGGGAGCTGACGGGACTGCGCCGGGTCATGGAGTTTCTGGCCCGGTACGAGCTGCCGGTGGAACTGGCCATGCGGCTGTACCGCACCTACGGAGCTGATGCGCTGCCCCGTCTCCGGGCGGACCCCTATCTGCTGGCGGGGGAGCGCTACGGCGTGGCCTTTGCCGATGTGGACGAGATCGCCCTGAGTATGGGCTTCGGCGGCGACAGTCCCTGCCGCACGGAGGCGGCGGTGCTGTACGAGCTGGAGCACAATCTGGGCAACGGCCATGTGTTCCTGCCCCGGCCCAAGCTGCTGGCGGCCACGGAGCAGCTCATCGGCGCCCCGCCGGAGCTGGTGGAGCAGGCCCTGGACACATTGGAGAGCCGTGGCGCCGTGGTGGAGGAGCAGATCGCACGGGTGGATGCCTGCTACCTGCGCCGGATGTATCTGGCGGAAAGCGAGACAGCCCGGCGGTTGCTGGCCCTGCGGGATGCCCCCCGGCCACAGGGTCGGGGCGTAGAGAAGCTGATCCGGGAGATGGAGGAGCAGCAGAGCATCGCCTATGCCCCTCAGCAGCGTCAGGCGGTGGAGTTGGCGGCCCGCACCGGCGTGCTGCTGCTGACCGGCGGCCCCGGCACCGGCAAGACCACCTCCACACGGGGCATCGTGGCCCTTTTCGAGGGCATGGGCCTTCAGGTGCTGCTGCTGGCCCCCACGGGCCGTGCTGCCAAGCGCATGAGCGAGCTGTGCCGCCGGGAGGCCCAGACCATCCACCGGGCGCTGGGTATGACCTATAACGAGCTCACCGGCGAGACGGTGTTCAAGAAAAACGGCAAAGAGCCGCTGGAGGCCGATGCCGTTATCGTGGATGAGATGAGCATGGTAGACCTGCCGTTGATGCAGGCATTGCTGGAGGCTGTGAAGCCCGGCTGCCGTCTGGTGATGGTGGGGGACCCCGATCAGCTGCCCTCCGTTGGCCCCGGCAACGTGCTGGGGGATCTGCTGCGCTCCCATGCGGTGGCCGCCGTGTCCCTGACGGAGGTGTTCCGTCAAGCGGAGCAGTCCGCCATCATCCGCAATGCCCACGCCGTCAACAGCGGCCGCCCCCCGGAGCTTGGCAGCGGCCAAAACGACTTCTTTTTCCTGTGCCGCCGGGCCCCGGATCGTCTGGTGCAGACGGTGGTGGACCTATGCCGCACCCGCCTGCCGGACAACATGGGCATCCCCGCCGATCAGATCCAGGTGCTGTCCCCCACCCGCCGGGGCCTCACCGGCACCGTGAGCCTGAACCGGGCGCTGCAGGCAGCTTTGAACCCCCCTGCCCCGGACAAGCACCAGAAGACGTGGGGGGAGCTGACCTTCCGGGAGGGGGACCGGGTCATGCAGACCCGCAACAACTACGACGTCCTCTGGCAGAAGGACGACGGGGAAATGGGCACCGGTATCTTCAACGGCGACGTGGGGGTCATTCAGGAAATTGACCCCGGCGGCGAGCTGGTGACCATCCGCTTCGATGACCGCACCAGCGTCTATACCCCGGATCTGCTGAGCCAGCTGGACATGGCCTACGCCATGACGGTACATAAGGCGCAGGGCAGCGAGTATCGTGCCGTGGTGCTGGTCAGCGCCCCTGCCGCCGCATCTCTCATGGTGCGGGGGGTGCTGTATACTGCCATCACACGGGCCAGAGAGCTGCTGGTAATGGTGGGGGACGATGTGATTCCCGGAAAAATGGCGGAAAACGACAGGCAGGCCCGGCGATACAGCGGCCTGCGCCGCAGACTCATGCAGGGAGGTGGCAGCGATGGCGCTTCAGGATGATCTAAACCGGCTGCAAAAGCAGCTGGGGAATTTTCTCTTTCCCCGGAAATGTCCCTTCTGCGGGACCGTCACCGGCGGCCGCCTGCTGTGCGGCAGCTGCGAAAGGACTCTGCCCTATACCGGGGAGAACGCCCTGCGTCAGGGGACCTTCGGGCGGTGCGCCTCGCCGCTGTACTATACCGGCCCCGTCCGGGAGGCTATCCTTCGCTTCAAATTTCAGGGCCGCACCGGCGGTTTGGACTGCTTCGGCCGTCTGCTGGCCGACTGCGCCGCCCGGTGGTATCCCGGCGAGTTTGACACCGTGACGTGGGTGCCGGTGAGCCGCAAGCGCCTGCGGCAGCGGGGCTTTGACCAGTCCCGCCTGCTGGCGGCCAGCCTGTGCGTGGATTGGCACGTGGCCCCGGTGGAGACCCTCCGCAAGGCGGTGGACAACCCCGCCCAGTCGGGGCTTACCGATGCCGAGCATCGCCGGGCCAACGTGCTGGGAGTCTACGAGGCCCTGCCGGAGAACGTCCGGGACAAGCGTCTCCTGCTCATCGACGATATCGTCACCACCGGCTCCACCCTCACCGAGTGCGTCCGGGTGCTGCGGGAGGCCGGGGCCGCCGACGTGGTGTGCCTGACGCTGGCCCGCACCGAGGAGGAGCACTGATTAAGGGGAATGCGGCCTGCGGCGAGACACCGCCGGTATGGAAATGCCGCAAACGGCGCACAATAGCACCGGGACTTGTCTGCGGCGGGATGTGATTTCCTAAAAAACTGTGAACATTTGTTTACGAAGCCATAAAACCGGGAAAACACTCTTGCAAAATGCGGAAAGCGCCTTTATAATTGTAGCTTAGAGAAGAATCGGCTGCCTGCAGCCGTGTCCCATAACAGAAGAAAACGAGGTGCAGCGTATGTGTTCATTGGCAAAGGATATCGGGATCGATCTGGGTACCGCATCGGTACTGGTCTATATTAAGGGTAAGGGCGTCGTGCTCAACGAGCCGTCTGTGGTGGCCATCGACAAGAATACCGGCCGCCTGCTGAAGGTGGGCGCCGAGGCTCAGGCCATGCTGGGCCGTACCCCCGGCAACATCGTGGCCATCCGCCCCCTGCGGGACGGCGTCATTTCCGACTACGATATGACGGAGCGGATGCTCAAGGAGTTCATCCGCAAGGTCACCGGCGGCTTCCACCTGTTCCCGCCCCGGATCATGGTGTGCGTCCCCTCCGGCATCACGGAGGTGGAAGAGCGTGCCGTCATCGACGCCGGCCGTCAGGCAGGCGCCCGCCGTGTCTACCTCATCGAGGAGCCCGTGGCGGCGGCCATCGGTGCCGGCATCGACATCACCAAGCCCGACGGCCATATGGTGGTGGATATCGGCGGCGGCACCAGCGACATTGCCGTCATCAGCCTCTCCGGCGTGGTGGAGTCTGCCTCCATCAAGGTGGCCGGCGATCAGTTCAACGAGTCCATCGTCAAATATATGCGCCGCAAGCACAATATCCTCATCGGCGAGCGCACAGCGGAGCAGATGAAGATGGAGATCGGCTGCGTCTATCCCAAGGAGGAGGAGGCCACCATTGAGATCAAGGGCCGCTGCCTGATGACGGGCCTGCCCAAGACCATCACCGTCAACTCCACCGAGATGATGGAGGCCTTCGAGGAGCCGGTGGAGCGTATCCTGGAGGCGGTTCACAACGTGTTGGAGCGCACGCCCCCGGAGCTGGTGGCGGATATCTCCAATAACGGCATCGTCATGACCGGCGGCGGCAGTCTGGTGGACGGCTTCGACAAGCTGATCACCGCCCGCACCGGCATCCATACGGTGGTGGCGGAGGACGCCATCTCCTGCGTGGCGGAGGGTACCGGCAAGAGTCTGGACTCTCTGGGCGATATGCAGGACGGAACAGTGAATCTGTCCCGCAGAAGACAGATGAACTGAGAAGCATTGACTTTGCACCGAAAAGCAGAGCTTCGGCTCTGCTTTTCCTGTAACCGGGCCGGGGGCGGAACCCCTGTCCCGCAGCATCAGAAAAGGAGGAGTCCCCATGAAGTTTTCCAGCAAAGTGCAGAAATGCGGCCTGTCGCCTATGCGTAAATTCCACCCCTATGCGGTGGCCGCCGAGGCCAAGGGTCGGAACATTTATCACCTGAACATCGGTCAGCCGGATATCGAGACGCCCAAGGCGTTCTTCGATGCCGTCCGTAGCTTTGACCAGCCGGTGCTGGAGTACGCACCTTCTCCCGGCGTCCCCGCCCTCATCGAGGCCATCCGGGACTACTATGCTGCGCTGGATATGCACTTCGCCGCTGAGGATATCCTCATCACCAACGGCGGCTCCGAGGCGCTCCAGATCGCCATGAACTGCATTCTCGACGACGGCGACGAGATCCTCATCCCGGAGCCCTTCTACCCCAACTACAACACCATGGCCCGCACCTGCGGCGCCGTGATCCACCCGGTGTCCACCTCCCCGGAAGAGGGGTACTTCTACGCCGACCGCCGCCGCATCGAAGCAGAGATCACCCCCCGCACCCGTGCCATTCTGGTGACCAACCCCGGCAACCCCACCGGCACCGTCCTGACCCATGAGGAGATGGAGATGCTGGTGGACGTGGCCCGGCAGCACGACCTGTTCCTCATCGGTGATGAGGCATACCGGGAGTTTGTCTACGCCGGGGAGCCTCTCCAGTCCTTCGGTGAGTTCATCCATGCAGCGGAGAACGTCATCCTCATCGACACGGTGTCCAAGCGCTTCTCTGCCTGCGGCGCCCGCATCGGCTGCCTCATCTCCCGCAACCGGGAGCTCATGGCCCACGCTATGAAGTATGCTCAGTGCCGTCTGGCGGTGCCTACGTTGGATCAGTTGGCCTCCGCCGCATTGTATCAGGTGGGGCCGGAGTATTTCGCCGCCGCCCGTGAGGAGTATAAGCGCCGCCGTGACACGGTGGTCCGCAAGCTCCAGCAGATTCCCGGCGTGGTCTGTAAATGTCCCAAGGGCGCCTTCTATCTGATGGCCGCTCTGCCGGTGGACGATGCCGACACCTTCCAGCAGTGGCTGCTGGAGGAGTTCGAGGATCACGGCGATACCGTCATGTTCGCCCCCGGTGAGCCCTTCTACGGCACTCCCGGCAAGGGCAAAAATGAGATCCGCATTGCCTACGTCCTGAAGCAGCAGGATCTGGAGCGTGCCATGGATCTGCTGGCGCTGGGTATCCGTGCCTATCAGCAGCGATAAAGAACCACAGCCGGAGCGTTTCGCTCCGGCTGCCCTTCCGTCAGGAAAGCGAGGATATGATGATGTTTCAAGGCTATGACCAGCAGACGGTGGATTTTCTCTGGGGCATCCGCTTCAATAACGACCGCAGCTGGTTTCAGGATCATAAAGAGCAGTACCAGACCCATCTGCTGGCCCCCACCCGTGCGCTGGGGGAACAGCTCTACGACGGCCTCCATGCCATGCTGCCCCATGAGCCGCTGATACTGAAGGTCAGCCGCATCTACCGGGATGCCCGCCGCCTCCATGGGCAGGGACCCTATAAGGATCACCTATGGCTCTGTGTCCGCACCGGCGATCAGGACTGGACCGGCCGCCCCACCTTCTACTTTGAAATTGCCCCGGACTATTACAGCTACGGCATGGGCTTCTGGTGTGCCGCCCCGGCCCTCATGGCCCTGTACCGCCAGCGCATCGACGCCGACCCCAAGCCGCTGGAGAAGCTGGTGCGCCGCTTTGACCGCCAGCAGACCTTCCGGCTCACCGGCCCGGAGTATGCCCGCAGCAAGGGACAGTTGTCCGACCTCCTGCGCCCGTGGTATCAGAAAAAATCCCTGTCCCTGCAATGCGAGGCCCCGCTGGACGAGCGTATTTTCAGCCCCCAGCTGCCGCAGGAGATTCTGGAGAGTTTCCGGGAGCTGCTGCCCTTCTACCGCTGCTTTACAGATCTCTGCGCCGCTCTGTCCCGTCAGGAGGGGAAGGACGAATGAATAAAAGCCCGGCAGACCTTCGGTCTGCCGGGTTTTTTGCGGAGCGGTAAAATGCAGTAAAAACCCCCGGAATTTGCAGAAAGTACTTGAATTCTGTCAAGCACGGTGCTATGATACAACTATCAAGCGTGCGGCCAAAAGCCCGTGGGCTTTTTATCGTTTCTAAGAAACGATAAAGGGTGTTCAAAGGGCGTGTCATTCTGAGGAAGGGCGCAGCCCCGACAGGAGGATCCGTATCCCTTTTGCGGCGTCCCGCTACAAAAGCCTGCCAGCCAAGAGCCCCACACGCAAAAAATAGGAGGAGATACTTATGACAAACCGCAAGAGCACCAAACGGGCCTTGCTGGGCAGCGTCATGGCCATGGTTCTGTGCCTGGCTATGCTAGTAGGCGCTACCTTCGCATGGTTCACCGACACCGCATCCACCGGGGTCAATAAGATCCAGGCCGGTAAGCTGGATGTGGCGTTGGAAATGAAGGATGCCGCTGGCCAGTGGGTCTCTGCCGAGGGCAAGACGCTGGACTTCGTCAAGGCTGCTGCGGGCGAGCAGGTTCTGTGGGAGCCGGGCTGCACCTATACCCTGCCGGAGCTGCGTGTCGTCAACAACGGCAATCTGGCCCTGAAGTACAAGGTGACCATCACCGGCATCAACGGCAGCGCCAAGCTGAACGAGGCCATCGAGTGGACCATCGGGGATGTGGCGATGGGTGCCGAACAGCACCTGAAGGCCGGTGAGAGCAACGAGTTCACCATCAAGGGCCACATGAAGGAGTCCGCCGGCAACGAGTACATGAACGAGTCCATCGACGGCATCGCCATCACCGTTGCGGCTACGCAGGACACCGTGGAGAACGACAGCCTCGGCAACACCTACGATAAGGATGCGAAGTATCCGATTGTTGCCATGGATACTCTCCAGGAGTTGATTAATAACGCCACTGAACCTGTGTCTGCGAAGCTGGAAGGCAATATTGCTGGAAGTCTTACGGTTCCCCAGGATAAAGAGGTCACGCTGGATCTTAATGGCTTTACGCTGACCGGCGGCGACTCCCATGCGATTTTGAACCATGGTACGCTGTGCATAAAGGACAGCAGTGGCAATGGAAAGATCGTTGCGTCAAAAGCTAATACATCTGCGCTTCGTAACGCTGCTGTTTGCGTGATAGACGGCGGTACCTTCACCCGCGCGGCTGGGGTGGACAACAAGTGGCACACTGTGGAAAACTTTGGTACCATGACCTTCAACGGCGGTAAAGTGATTGCTGAAGACGGTCAATCATTTGCCATTGTCAACGGTTGGAATTATATAAATCCCGGCGAACAAAAAGCTACCATGACGATCAACAACATCGAAATGGAGGCCGGTCCAAACGGTTTTAAAAACTGCGCTGGTGGCACTCTGACAATGAACAATGGTACATTACATTGTACCGGTTACTGGGGATTGTCCAATGACTCAACCGGTGTTGCAACGATTAACGGCGGCAAAATCATTTCTGACAAATACGTTGCCATTTCCAACGGCGGTGCAAAGATGGAGATCAACGGTGGTACATTTACCGGCCCTCAGGGAAGCCTTTATGTGCAGAATTATGCGCAGGGTACAGTCGTAATGGGCGGTAGCTATGGGAATGAGACAGTGGAGTTTATGCGGAATTATTGTCCTGAAGGCTATACAGCTACGCTTAAAGACGGTATGGTTGTCGTAAGCAAGGATTGATTATTGTATAAGTCCAAACCCCTTTCCAAGTCCTCTCACTCCTCGGAGTGAGAGGCAATCAAAGGGCATATCGTCGACACAAGCTTTGTATCTTTCCGCCCGCCGTAAGCGGCAGGCGTCAATCACGGTGCTGTGTCTCCTCTCCCCAACAAAACCGCTTGTTTTGTCGGGGACCCCGGATGAATATGCCTTTTGATTGCCTATACAAATTCCATCGAAAACTGAGCGCAATGTAATGAAGGTGTACCCTGTCTTCCTCCACCGGGTGAAGCACGCAGCAAAGGAGGTGCAGAAACCATGGGTTTCTGCCGGCGTTCTTTGGAAACCACCTCGCTGTATCCGCCGCAGGCGGATACAGCGAGGTGGTTTCG
>OLRU01001876.1_pt1 | contig 16261 bp, 15 predicted proteins | sample 1672961 | NCBI WGS metagenome assembly OLRU01 (sample SAMEA3136741, study PRJEB25190) | human gut metagenome | biome: human gut; feature: human-associated habitat; material: faeces | place: Austria | collected 2013
GCGGGCGCTTACGGCGGAGAATTAAAGGATGTGCTGGAATCTGTGCGCGTGATGACGCCGGACGGCGAGGTAAAAGAACTTAAAACGGAAGAACTGGATCTGGGTTACCGCCACAGCTGCATCCCGGAGCGCGGATATATCGTTTTATCGGCGCGGATCCGTCTGGAGAAAGGTGATCCGGAAGCGATCCGGGTGCGGATGGACGAACTGGCAGCCAAACGGCGGGAAAAACAGCCGCTGGAATATCCGAGTGCCGGAAGCACCTTTAAGCGCCCTGAGGGCTATTTCGCCGGAAAATTGATCGAAGATGCCGGACTTCGCGGCTATCAGGAGGGCGGCGCACAGGTGTCGGAGAAACACTGTGGTTTCGTTATCAACCGCGACCATGCGACGGCTTCGGACATCGCGGGGCTGTGTGGGACGGTGCAGAAGCGCGTGTATGAGCAGTTTGGGGTGAAACTGGAGACGGAAGTAAAGATGCTGGGCTTTTAAGATATTAAGATATATAGAGTATGGAAAAGGGAGGAACAATATGCGGCTTGTGATCGTAACCGGTATGTCGGGAGCCGGAAAGACGGCGGCACTGAAAATGCTGGAGGACATGGGATTTTACTGTGTTGACAATCTCCCGATCCCGCTGGTGGGAAAATTTGCGGAGCTGGTGCAGAGCAGCAGCGGGGAGGTAAGCTGTGCAGCGTTGGGAATCGATGTACGCAGCGGCGACGAGCTGGCACAGCTGGAGGGAACACTGAATGATTGGAATAACATCCAGTTCCCGTATGAGATCCTGTTTCTGGATGCCAGCGATGAGGTGCTGATCAAGCGATATAAGGAAACGCGCCGTTCCCATCCGCTGGCAGGAAAAGAGCGGCTGGACCGCGGTATTGCGAAAGAGCGCCTGAAACTCGATTTCCTGAAAAAGCGGGCGGACTATATTCTGGACACCAGCACGCTTCTGACGCGGGAGCTCAAGGCGGAACTGGAACGGATTTTCATGGGGCGCGAGCGCTTTTCCAGCCTCTTTGTGACGATCTTAAGCTTTGGCTTTAAATATGGGATTCCGTCGGACGCGGATCTCGTGTTTGACGTCCGTTTTCTGCCGAATCCTTATTATGATGAGAATTTAAGAAGCCATACCGGCAATGAGAAGGCGGTGCAGGACTTTGTGCGCCGCGGCGGGACGGCAGACGTATTTTTGGATAAACTCTATGACATGATTGACTTCCTGTTTCCGTACTATGTAAAAGAAGGAAAGAATCAGCTTGTCATAGCCGTCGGATGTACCGGTGGAAAGCACCGTTCAGTTACGGTGGCGAACCGGCTCTATGAGCGCCTCAAGGAGCACTCGGAAATAGGGCTTAAACTGGAACATCGGGACATAGAGATGGATAACCGGACAAAAGGGTAAACGGAGGTAGAGGACTTTGTCATTTTCAGCCCGGGTAAAGGAAGAGCTGTCGCATCAGCTGAGCAAGGCGAGGCACTGCCAGATTGCAGAGCTGGCGGCGATTTTGAGCCTTTGCGGCAAGATTCATATCGATGAAGAGGATCATTTCAGCATACGGATCCACACGGAAAACGTAGCGGTTGCACGAAAATACTTTCCATTATTGAAAAATACATTTAATATTAAGGCGGACATTTCGATCCGGCGCAATGCATTTTTAAAAAAGAGCCGTTCTTATACGCTTCTGGTGCGCGATCACGAAAATGCACTCCGGGTGCTGGAGGCGGTCAAGATGGTGGATGCGCAGGGAAATGTCGGGGAAAACCTTTCGGTGGTGCGGAATCTGGTGATTCAGAATGCGTGCTGCAAGAAGGCATTTATCCGGGGCGCTTTTCTGGCAGCCGGATCCTTAAGCGATCCGGAGAAATTTTATCATTTTGAGATCGTATGCGCGTCGCTTGAAAAGGCGGTGCAGCTTCAGAATGTGATTCTGACATTCGACATCGATGCGAAAATAGTTGTCAGAAAGAAGTATTATGTGGTATATATAAAAGAAGGCAGTCAGATTGTGGAACTTCTGGGGCTGATGGAAGCGCATGTGGCATTGATGGAGCTGGAAAATATCCGGATCCTGAAAGAAATGCGAAACAGCGTCAACCGTCAGGTCAACTGCGAGACTGCCAATATCAATAAGACTGTTTCGGCGGCAGTCAAGCAGCTTGCGGATATCACATACATCCGTGATACGGTCGGGCTGGATTACTTGCCGGAGCTTCTTTCAGAGGTAGCACAGGTTCGTCTGGAGATGCCGGATGCAACCTTGAAGGAATTGGGGGAGAATCTGAGCCATCCAGTTGGAAAATCGGGAGTCAATCACAGGCTCAGAAAGATAAGTGCAGTAGCTGAAAGCCTCCGCGAAGAGCGGGGCGAGTAAAGTTAGGTTATTGTTCACAGGCAGGAATTTCCCGGATGGAAAATTCCGTGCGATACAGTAGTGGCAGCGGATTTTGCCGTTTTTTTCGAGCGGGGCTCGATGAGGAGGATATTATGACAAGTAAGGAAATCAGAATTGGTTTGAGTTCAGGTCTGGAGGCACGTCCTGCGGCGATGCTGGTGCAGGTGGCAAGCCAGTATGAGAGCAGCATCTATGTGGAAAGTGAAGAAAAACGCGTCAATGCAAAGAGCATCATGGGCATGATGACGCTGGGACTGGCAGAAGGCGCGCACGTAAAGGTAACGGCTGATGGCAGCGACGAGGAGAGTGCGATCGAGGGAATTGAGAAATATCTGAGCAATCAGTAGAAATCCAGATTTCTGACCGTTTTTCGGAAAGAGACAGGGGACGTAACAGTTACACAAAACAAGAGCTTTGATAGATGAGGGGGTGTCGTTTCGCGGGAAATGGCAGTCCCTTAAAAGATCTGAATGGGAGGAAAAAGGTGGCATTTACACATCTGCATGTGCATACAGAGTATAGTCTGCTTGACGCATCGAGTAAAATAAAAGAACTGACCGCCCGGGCGAAGGAACTGGGGATGGACAGTCTGGCGATTACCGACCACGGCGTCATGTACGGCGTGATCGATTTTTACCGGGCAGCCAGGGAAAATGGGATCAAGCCGATCATCGGCTGTGAGATCTATGTGGCGCCCGGATCGCGTTTTGATCGGGAGGCGGGAAGCGGCGAGGATCGCTATTATCATATGATTCTGCTGGCGGAAAATAATACCGGCTATCAGAATCTGATGAAGATCGTCTCCAAGGGCTTTGTCGAGGGTTTTTATTATAAACCGCGTGTGGATGACGAGGTGCTGAGAACCTACCATGAAGGCATTATTGCACTCAGCGCGTGTCTGGCGGGCGAGATCCCGAGGTATTTGTCGAGAGGCATGTATGAGGAAGCGTGCAAGTCGGCGCAGAAATACCGCGATATCTTTGGACCGGACAATTTCTTTCTGGAATTGCAGGATCATGGCATCCCGGCGCAGCGGACGGTCAACCAGGGCTTGATGCGGATGAGCCAGGAACTGCAGATTCCGCTGGTGGCGACGAACGACTGCCACTATATTTATAAAGAAGATGTGGAATCGCACGATATTTTGCTCTGTATCCAGACGGGCAAAAAAGTCACGGACGAGAACCGGATGCGCTATGAGGGCGGGCAGTTCTATGTCAAATCCGAGGAGGAGATGCGTGCGCTGTTTCCGTATGCACAGGAAGCACTTGACAACACGCACAAGATCGCCGAGAGGTGCAATGTCGAGATCGAGTTTGGCGTGACGAAGCTGCCGCAGTATGATGTCCCGGACGGATATACGTCCTGGGAATATCTGCAGAAGCTCTGCGGGGAGGGCTTTCACAAGCGCTACCCGAACGACGATGGGACGCTGCGGGAGCGCCTGAGGTATGAGCTGGACGTTATCCATTCGATGGGATATGTCGATTATTTCCTGATTGTGTGGGATTTTATCCATTTTGCAAAATCAAACGGTATCATGGTCGGTCCGGGACGAGGCTCGGCGGCGGGCAGTATCGTCGCGTACAGTCTGGAGATCACGGACATCGACCCGATCCGCTATCAGCTGATTTTCGAGCGTTTCTTGAACCCGGAACGAGTTTCCATGCCCGATATCGACGTCGATTTCTGTTTCGAACGGCGTCAGGAGGTTATCGACTATGTCGTGCGGAAATACGGAAAAGACCGCGTCGTGCAGATTGTTACCTTCGGTACGCTGGCGGCAAAGGGTGTCGTCCGCGACGTGGGGCGCGCGCTCGATATGCCGTATGCACAGTGTGATGCGATCGCAAAAATGATTCCGGGTGATCTCGGCATGACGCTAGACAAGGCGCTCAAAGCCAGTCCGGATCTGCGTGAGGCGTATGAGTCGGATGATTCGGTCAAATATCTGATCGACATGAGTAAACGTCTGGAGGGGCTGCCGAGACATACCTCCATGCATGCGGCGGGCGTTGTCATCAGCCGTGCGGCGGTTGATGAGTATGTGCCGTTGTCCAGGGCATCTGACGGTTCGATCACGACCCAGTTTACGATGACGACGCTGGAAGAGCTGGGACTTCTGAAAATGGATTTCCTGGGTCTTAGAACCCTGACGGTTATCCAGAATGCGGTTCGCCTGGTGGAGAAAACGACCGGAAAACCGCTTGATATAGATAAGATCGATTACAACGATAAAAAGGTGCTGGATTCGATTGGAACTGGCAAAAATGACGGTGTGTTCCAGCTGGAGAGTTCCGGCATGAAAGGATTCATGAAAGAGTTAAAGCCGGAAAACCTGGAGGATCTGATCGCCGGTATTTCCCTGTATCGTCCGGGTCCGATGGATTTCATTCCACGTTATCTGAAAGGCAAAAATGACAAGGCTTCGATTGTCTATGAGTGCCCGCAGTTAGAACCGATTCTGGCGCCGACCTATGGCTGTATCGTCTATCAGGAGCAGGTTATGCAGATTGTGCGTGATCTGGCAGGATATACCCTTGGACGAAGCGACCTTGTGCGCCGCGCCATGTCCAAGAAGAAAGCCGATGTCATGGCAAAGGAACGCCAGAATTTTGTGTACGGAAATCCGGAGGAAGGTGTACCAGGCTGTATTGCAAATGGTATTGACGAGAAGACTGCCAATAAGATTTATGATGAAATGACAGATTTTGCCAAGTATGCGTTTAACAAATCCCATGCGGCAGCATATGCGGTCGTTTCTTACCAGACAGCATGGCTCAAATATTATTATCCAGTAGAGTATATGGCAGCTCTTATGACCTCAGTCATTGATAATCCAGGAAAGGTAGCCGAGTACATTTACAGTTGCCGCCAGATGGGGATCAAGATTCTGCCGCCGGACATTAACCATGGTTACAGCAGCTTTTCTGTAGATAACGGAAGTATCCGGTACGGACTGGCAGCGATCAAGAGCATCGGCAGACCAGTCATCAAAGAAATTGTTGCAGAGCGGAAAGCAAACGGAGAGTTTAAGAATCTGAAAGATTTCATTGAGCGGATGTCAGGAAAAGATATCAATAAGAGAACGATTGAGAACTTTATCAAATCCGGTGCATTTGACGAACTTGGAGGAACAAGAAAGCAATTCATGGTCATCTATGTACAGATTCTCGACCAGGTGAACCGGGAGAAGAAAAATTCCATGACAGGTCAGATGTCTCTTTTTGACATTGTAGGAGAAGAACAGAAATCCGAGTTCGATATTCCACTGCCAAATGTAGGTGAATACGAGAAGTCTACGAAACTTGCTTTCGAAAAAGAAGTGCTTGGAATCTACTTAAGCGGACATCCGATGGAAGAGTACGAGGAGCAGTGGAGAAAAGGCATTTCCAAAACGACACAGGATTTCCAGTTTGATGAGGAATTGGGATTTTCAAGAGTCAGTGATGGCGCAGCAGAGATCATTGGTGGAATCATTGCGAGCAAGACAATCAAATACACGAAGAATAATAAGACTATGTGTTTCCTGACGATCGAAGATATTATGGGATCAGTAGAAGTCGTTGTATTCCCAAGAGATTATGAGCGCTATCATCAATATCTGGAAGAGGAAAATGTTGTCTTTGTTAAGGGACGGGTGTCAGAAGAGGATGAAGCCTCCAGCAAACTGATCTGTGAGAAAGTCATTCCATTTGGACAGAAGAAACAGGAACTCTGGATCCAGTATCCGGATAAAGAAACATTTCTTCAGGGAGAGAAGATGCTATATGATATGCTTGCATCTTCCGATGGAAATGATGAAGTTATAGTATATTGTAAGGCAGAGCGGGCGGTAAAGCGCCTTCCATCTAACCGAAATGTGAATATAGAACCTGGATTACTAAGCAGGCTTATGAATTATTTTGGTGAATCTTGCGTAAAAGTGGTGGAAAAACCATTGAAAAGCTAAGGCAATTCATATACAATGTAGCGTGAAGGGTTAAATAAATAACGAAATAAATATGTTGCTGATCAAAGAGGTGAAAAGCAACTCTACGATGGAGGAGAAGAATCATGGCAGAAAGAATCATTCGTACAATAGGTGTATTGACAAGTGGAGGAGATGCTCCGGGAATGAACGCGGCAATTCGTGCTGTTGTCAGAACTGCACTTGGAAAAGGTGTGAAAGTACGAGGCATCAGAAAAGGTTATAAGGGACTTCTCAATGAGGAAATCATCGATCTGGACGCAGGAGATGTATCAGACATTATTCAGCGTGGAGGTACAATTCTTCAGACGGCCCGTTGTAAAGAGATGATTACAGAAGAAGGTCAGCAGAAAGCAGCAGCTATCTGTAAAAAGTATGGAATTGATGGTCTGGTAGTAATTGGAGGAGACGGATCTTTCCGTGGAGCGCAGAAACTTGCATATCTTGGAGTGAATACGATTGGAGTTCCGGGAACCATCGATCTTGATATTGATTGTACAGAGTATACGATCGGATTTGACACAGCGGTAAATACAGCTATGGAGGCAATTGATAAAGTCCGTGATACATCTACTTCACACAGCAGATGTTCTGTTATTGAAGTTATGGGACGTGATGCAGGATACCTGGCTCTGTGGTGCGGTATTGCAAATGGAGCTGAACGTATTCTCCTTCCTGAGGAAGAAGGATATGATATTGATGATATTATCGATGATATAAAAGAGTCTAAAAAAAGAGGTAAGAAGAACTACATTATCATCAATGCAGAAGGTGTTGGTGATTCTGTGAATCTTGCAAAGACAATCGAAGAAAGAACAGGCATGGAGACAAGAGCAACTATCCTCGGACATATGCAGCGTGGAGGAAGCCCGACATGTAAAGACCGTGTATATGCATCTATCATGGGATCCATGGCAGTAGATCTTCTCTTAGAAGGAAAGACAAACCGTATCGTAGGTTACAGACACGGTGAATATGTAGATTTTGATATTGAGGAAGCACTTGGAATGCAGAAAGGAATCCCTGCATATCAGTACGAGATTTCCAAGAAGCTTTCTTTGTAAAGCCGGCAGGAATAGAAGTGATGATGTCCGCCGGACTTCGAGAATGAGGAAAGATAAAGATTTATGACGAAAAATGTATTAGTTACAATATCCGGACTTCATTATGATGACAGCGTGATGATGGTGCAGGAGGAGAATAGTAATGAGGCCAACTCCATAGAGGTGACAACTCCTGCCACCTATTATCTGAAAAATGGGAAACATTACATAGTTTATGATGAGGTCGTAGAGGGAATTCCGGGGACGATCAAGAATCGGATCAAAATTGATGAAGGAAAGCTTTTAGATATTACAAAAAGCGGAATTACTAATTCGCATATGGTATTTGAGACCGATAAGATTAATGTGACTCCATATCAGACTCCATACGGAGATCTGCTTCTTGGCACATATACGAAAGGTATGGATATACAGATTGAAGAGGAGCGCATCGAACTTCAGGTCAGATATTCTCTGGATATTAATGGAGACAAGGCCGCAGACTGCGATATCCGCATTCTGATAGAGGCGAATGAATAAGAAGGATAAAAAAATGAGTATAAAAAAGGGGCTGTGAAAAACAGCCTCTTTTTTTGGATTTTATTTTTTATGCTTTATTTTTTATCTTTTTTAAATCTGGCAAAAAATCCTTTTTTCTTCTCTGGTGTCTCCAGTGCACCACGCACGCCCTTAACGCCGGTAATGTAGATACCGCTTACTGTTGCTTTTACTTCTTTTTTAACAGGAATGAGCGGATAAATCTGAGCATCACACATCAGTGTCATAATTCTCGGTCCGACTTTCGCCTTGACAACCGGAACTTTAGAACGGCGGAGATACTTTGGAGTATTGTCGATGACAATCTGTGGAAGACCAGAATCTTTTAACTTCATCTTGCCCTTATCGATGATCAGCATAGATACTGTCTGTGCAACAGCATCTAACTGCTCCTGCTGTTCAGCCTGTTTTTTTTCAGCTTTCTTACCCAGGAAATACAGCACAACACAAGCGATTATCAGTACGACTAAAATTACCAGTAAAACAATCGATAATGTACTCACGAGTAACCCTCCTATATTTATCTAATGTCATTTACACAAATCACATTGTATCATTCTTTAACTGGAAGTGCAAGGAAAAACGTCAGTTACTGCGCGTGCAATTATGAAATATATGTGAAAAGTATTTGCAACATTTGGGAAATGTGTTATAACTAGAAGTGGCGTTTTTCCGAGCGTGAAAAGTAATTTTAAATTATAAAACGAAGTTTTAAAGGGGTAAGAAGATGAAGAAGAGATTAGCAGCACTTTTCTGTGCAACACTTGCAACTTCCATGATTCTTGTAGGATGTCAGGCAAGTAAAGGATTAGAGACAGACAATCTGAAAATCACACAGTATAAAGGCGTAGAAGTAAGCGCAGCAGATAAACCGGAAAAAGTGACAGATGACGATGTAGAACAGTATATTCAGTCTCAGCTTACAAGCTCTGCAACGACAACAGAAGTGACAGACCGCGCAGCGCAGAAGGGAGATACTGTAGATATCGCATTTGTAGGAACCATTGACGGAGAAGCATTTGACGGAGGCTCTTCTGATAGCTATTCACTGGAACTGGGTTCTGGAACGATGATCGATGGATTTGAAGACAGCATCATCGGACATAATGTGGGAGAGACGTTTGTATGGGACGGAAAATTCCCAGACGATTATCAGTCAACAGATCTTGCAGGAAAAGCATGTCAGTTTACGATTACTGTAAATTCTATCTCAGAGCAGAATGTACCGGAACTGACAGACGAGTGGGTTGCGAATAATTCTGAAAGTTCTAAGACTGTAAAAGAATATAAGAAAGAGATTAAAAAGACACTGGAAGATCAGAAGCAGGAAGACTATGACAGTACTTTGAAATCAGAGGCATGGCAGGCAGTAGTAGATAACACAACTGTTCAGAAGTACTCTAAGAAACAACAGGAGAAGATTGACGAGATGAAGAATTCTCTGATTGATTCTTACAAATCTTACGCAGAGAGTCAGGGAACTGATTATGAGACTTACATTACATCTTCTGGCCAGTATACAGTAGAGAGTTTTGAGCAGAAAGTGGAAGAGGCAGCTCAGGAGTCTGAGAAGCAGACCATGATCGCTGAGGCTATTGCAGACAAAGAGAAGATTAAATTAGATGACAAGACATACAAGAAGATGTTAAAAGAGTATGCTAAGACATATGGATTCGAAGATGGTGACGCCATGGAAAAGGCATATTCAAAAGATACTTTAAAAGAGGCAATGCTCACAGATCTGGTAAAAGACTGGCTGGTAGATAACTGTATCCAGAAAACAGATAATTAAGAATAAAATGAATCAATCGGAGATTGAAAATAAATATAACGAAAGAATAAAATACATCAATCAATGATTAATGCAATTAGACAATTAACAAGAAAGCACTGATTAATCAGATAACATATGATTCATCGGTGCTTTTTTTGTACTTTTAATAGAATAATTGGAAAATTATACTAATATATGTATAAAATTGCACAAGTAGAAGTGTAATATAAGCTTGAGTTACATGCATTATTTAGGTATAATAAAGAAAGCACGCTCATGGAAGGGCGTGTAAACTCAAGAAGAAAGGTGAGAGGGAAATGAACGAAAAGAATGAGTTTAAACCGTATATCCCGGCCGATAGGGTTATGCCGGAGCTTACGGTAACTTCCATTGTAATGGGAATGCTTCTGGCTGTAATTTTTGGTGCAGCAAACGCATATTTAGGACTTCGTGTAGGTATGACTGTATCTGCGTCTATTCCGGCAGCAGTTATCTCTATGGGAGTGATCCGCGTGATCATGAAGCGTAATTCCATTCTGGAAAGCAACATGGTTCAGACAATCGGTTCCGCCGGAGAGTCTCTGGCAGCAGGAGCCATCTTTACAATGCCGGCTCTGTTCCTTTGGGCAGAAGAGGGCCTGTGCGATATGCCAAGTCTTGTAGAGATTACACTGATCGCACTTTGTGGTGGAGTCCTTGGAGTACTCTTCATGGTACCACTTCGTAATGCGCTGATCGTAAAAGAGCATGAGACACTGCTTTACCCAGAGGGAACTGCTTGTGCAGACGTACTTCTGGCAGGAGAAGAAGGAGGAGCCAATGCTTCAACAGTATTCTCCGGTATGGGACTCGCAGCAGCATTTAAATTCGTTGTAGACGGACTGAAAGTACTTCCGTCTGACGTAGCATTTGCATTTAAGTCATTCAAAGGTGAGATTGGTATGGAAGTATATCCGGCACTTCTCGGTGTTGGTTATATCGTAGGACCACAGATCGCTTCCTACATGTTTGTAGGATCTATAATCGGCTGGATGGTGATCATTCCTCTGATTTGTCTGTTCGGACCAGATACATGGCTTTATCCGGCAGATGTAGGAACAACAATTGCTGATCTTTATGCAGCTGGCGGAGCAGCAAAAATCTGGAGTACATATGTAAAATATATCGGTGCAGGAGCAATCGCTACAGGAGGAATTATCTCCCTGATCAAATCTCTGCCACTGATCATTACAACATTCCGTGACTCTATTAAGAGCATGAAAGGTGGAAAGAATACCAATACAGCTCGTACAGCTCAGGATCTTCCAATGCAGATGATTCTGTTCGGAATCGTAGCTATGATTCTTATCATCTGGGTAGTGCCTGCAATTCCGGTAACATTACTTGGAGCAGCAATTATCGTAGTATTTGGTTTCTTCTTTGCAACTGTATCCTCCCGTATGGTAGGTCTTGTAGGAAGTTCTAACAACCCGGTTTCCGGTATGGCTATCGCTACACTTCTGATTGCTACAATGTCAATCAAAGCAAGCGGTAAGACAGGAATCGACGGTATGACAGCAGCTATTGCAATCGGATCAGTTATCTGTATCGTAGCAGCTATCGCCGGTGATACATCACAGGATCTGAAGACAGGATACCTGCTTGGTGCAACACCTAAGAAACAGCAGATGGGTGAAATTATCGGAGTTATTGTATCCGGTCTTGCAATCGGAGGAGTTCTTTATCTTCTGAATGCAGCATGGGGATACGGCGGAGCAGAAGTACCGGCACCACAGGCAACACTGATGAAGATGATCGTAGAGGGAATCATGGGTGGAAACCTTCCATGGAACCTGGTATTTATCGGAGTATTCTTAGCAATTGCACTTGAGATCTTAAGAGTACCGGTTATGCCATTTGCTATCGGTCTGTATCTTCCAATTTACCTGAATGCATCCATCATGATCGGTGGTGTTGTTCGTATGTTCATGGATCGTCGTAAAAATGTTGACGAGGAGACAAAGACAAAGCAGACAACAGACGGAACACTGTATTGTGCAGGTATGATCGCAGGAGAAGGACTTGTAGGAATCCTGCTTGCAATCTTCGCAGTATTTGGAATTAACGTAAGTATCGGAGAAAGTGTAAACTTTGGTAACATCGGTGGAGTTGTACTGATGGTTATCATGATCTTATGCCTTCTGAAATTCTCTCTTTGGAAAAAGAGTAAAGAGAAATAATGAAAAAGAATAAGAAAAATAAGCAGCAGATTAATTATCTTGACCTGATTCCGGTGAGACCGGAAAAACTCGGCTGGCATATAGACCGCCGGGAACGGGTTGTATTAGAAGTGAAGAATGAAGGCTTTTTCAATCGGATCGCACAGACATATTTCCGCAGACCACAGACGACGAAAGTTCATCTGGATGTGCAGGGAAGTTATCTGTGGCCGTTGATCGACGGGGAGCGGACAGTGATGGAACTGGCCGCTCTTCAGAAAGAACATTTTGGAGAAGCAGCAGAGCCGCTGTATCCAAGAATTGTGAAATATTTTCAGATTTTAGAGAGTTATCATTTTATCAGCTTTAAAACATATATATTATTTCCTCAGCTTATCAAAAAACTTTACCAAAGCTGATTTGCATTCTTCTTCCATTATACCGCAATAACATTCAGGCAATTTCAAACCCGGAACAAAATTCGACGCCATATAACCGTTTTCGATATCATAGGCACCAAAAAACACGCGTCTTATTCTTGACTGAACGACAGCACCGGAACACATAATGCAAGGCTCCAGCGTAACATACATATCGCAGTCGTCAAGCCGCCAGTTATTAAGATAACGGCAAGCACTGTTAATAGCTGAAATCTCCGCATGACACAAAGCGTTCATGTACTTTTCCCTGGTGTTGTGGGCTTTTGCTATCACCACACCATTTTTTACAATCACAGCCCCTACCGGAATATCGCCCGAGGCTTCCGCCAAAGCAGCCTCATTGAGGGCAAGACGCATATATTCGTTTTCCAAACTAACCTCCGCGGCATATTTATACGCCAATATTAAAAATGACAGACACACCACAACCCGATAAAACCGCATACCCCGGAGGCTAATGAATACATCAGCCCCAAAATACGGTATCGGAAAACCTATTACAAATTAAAATTAAACAGTAAACGGCTTTATTTCATCAATAAATGAATCACAATCATCAGTCATAACCTCAACATCAATCGGCTTAGACAAATCAAGACTGAATATACCCATTATTGACTTAGCGTCAACAACGTATCTGCCTGAGATTAAGTCAACATCAAAATCATACTTTGAAACAATGTTTACAAAACTTTTTACATCGTTGATTGAAGCTAATGATACAGTAACCTTTTTCATTTCTCTCTACCTCCAATAAAATTGTTTTAACTTAATTTATTTTTATCCATTAAATTATATAATTTTATCTTGCATTAGTCAATCAAAAATACTATAATTATTGTATAATTTTCTTTAAAGATTTTTATGCAACATTTCCAGTATTTTCAAACAATGTGGCTAAAAATCTGTAAGACTTTCATTTTTCGAGAGGAAGTGACAAAAATTACAGTAAAATTCATTACACTAGGCTGTAAAACAAACATATACGAGAGCGAATCAATGGCTGAGCTGTTCAGAGAATCAGGATATGAAATAATAACCGATGACAACGCTCCTGCTGACGTCTGTGTTATAAATACCTGTACAGTTACAGGCATGGGCGCCAGAAAATCAAGACAGCAGATACGCAGAGCAAAACGCCAAAACCCGAACGCCTTAATAGCTGTGACAGGGTGTTTTTCACAAACATCACCCGAAGAGGTCAGAGAACTTGGCGCTGATATAATAATCGGCAACAAAGGACGCTCAAAAATCGTTGAATTAGTTAAGGCTGCAGAACAAGGCAAAAAGGCAGATATTGTAGATAATATTCTAACCGAACACGAATATGAAGAACTTCCGGTCACTCATACTCAAAGCAGAGTCCGCGCCAATATCAAGATAGAGGATGGCTGCAATAACTTCTGTACTTACTGCATTATTCCGTTTGCGAGGGGACGTGTGCGAAGCAGAAAAATTGCGGATGTATTAAGAGAAGTTGAGACACTTGCGTCCAAAGGTTATAAAGAAGTCGTACTTACCGGCATCCACTTAAGTTCCTACGGCGTAGATTTTCCGAAAGAAGAAAGAGAGAGCCTTCTTTCTCTGATTCAGGCGGTAAGTAAAGTAGCGGGAATTCAGAGAATCCGTCTTGGTTCTCTTGAACCGAGGATTATTACCGAAGAATTTCTGGAAGGAATCGTTGCGACAGGAAAAGTCTGCCCTCATTTCCATCTGTCTCTTCAGAGCGGTTGCAACAAAACCCTGAAAAATATGAATCGCCGCTACAGTGCACAGGAATATGCAGAAAAATGTGAACTGATCCGTAAATATTATCCGGCACCGGCGCTTACAACGGATGTGATCGTGGGATTCCCGATGGAAACAGAAGAAGATTTTGAAGAGTCTTATGAATTTGTAAAAAACATTCATTTTTATGAGACGCATATTTTCAAATATTCCAGAAGACATGGGACAAAAGCAGCCGCTATGGATGGACAGCTTACAGAAGCAGTAAAAACTCAGCGAAGCGAAAAGCTGCTTGAGCTTCATGATATCCGTGCAAAGGAATACGAAGAGGCGATGATCGGAAAGACAATCGAACTTCTTCTTGAAGAGGAAATCGAAGAAGATGGAAAGAACTGGTATGTAGGCCACAGCCGTGAATATGTACGTGCTGTTATCAAAAAGACGGATGTGCATCAGGTAAATGATCTTGTTGAGGCGAAAGTGACCGGATTTCTGACAGACCATCTTTTACGTGCAGAATAATCTGCAGGATGCCGCACAGATTTTCGATATAAATTTCAACAAAAAAAGGGTTCTTGTATTTTGATAAGAATTATATTAAAATAAAAAGGAAATCTTATTAAGGACGTGAGAAAAATGGCAGAAAACAGTTTAGGAAACACACAATATTTCAGAACAAAACCAGATCAGGATCTTGAAGTTAAAGAAGTACTTGATCTGGTCTACAATGCAATGGATGAAAAAGGATATAATCCGGTAAACCAGATAGTCGGTTATATTATGTCCGGAGATCCGACTTATATTACCAGCCACAAAGGTGCGCGAAGCATGATCATGAAAGTCGAGAGAGACGAGCTGGTAGAAGAATTACTTAATGAATATATTAAGAACAAATCCTGGGAACGCTAGGAATATGCGGATTCTCGGATTAGATTACGGATCAAAAACAGTAGGAGTAGCCGTCAGTGATCCACTTGGTCTGACTGCGCAGAAGGTAGAGACGATATGGCGCAAACAGGAAAATAAACTTCGGCGAACTCTTGCAAGAATTGAAGAACTCATCGCAGAATATGAAGTAGAGAAAATCGTGTTGGGCTTTCCGAAGAATATGAACAATACGGTTGGTGAGCGCGCGGAAAAAGCTCTTGAATTTGGTGAAATGCTGAAAAAGCGGACAGGGCTTGAAGTTATTATGTGGGATGAGCGACTGACAACAGTAGAGGCAGATCGGACACTGATAGAGGCCGGTGTGCGCAGAGAAAACCGCAAACAGTATCTGGACGGCATTGCGGCAGTATTTATTTTGCAGGGATATTTGGATTCCCTGTCAGTATGACAAAGGTGACAACATGGAAAAAATCAGATTTCAGTCTCCTGATGGAACAGTAGAAGATTTCTACATTGAGGAGCAGACAAGAATCGGAGGGGTGGCGTACCTCCTTGTTTCTGATTCAATGGATGACGAAGCAAATGCCTATATTTTAAAAGACGTATCAGAAGATACAGATTCCGAAGCCTGCTATGAAATGGTTGAAGATGAGAACGAACTGCAGGCAGTATATAAAGTTTTTGAGCAGATGCTTGAGGACGTAGACCTTGAAATGTGATTGCACACGAAGCATTATGGAGGTGCTTGATTGAGTATAGAAAATAATATGAACGAAAATAAAGCGCATACACCACAGAGAGAAAGTATGCCAAGAGACAGCAGATTCAAACCGAGAAGATACAATAACCATGACAGGAAATCTGCTGATAATAACGCAAAAAAACAGAACCCGAAACAGAAAAATTTCAAATATAAACAGCAACAGAAACCACAGCAGAAAACTGGCAGCAAGCCTGCAGTTAAGAATGTTCAGAAACAGCAGCTTCGCACAGGATCACGTAAGGGCCGCCGCGGCACATCCAAGCTGAAAGTCATTCCGCTTGGCGGACTTGAGCAGATCGGAATGAACATCACAGCATTTGAATACGAAGACAGTATTGTAGTCGTTGACTGTGGGCTTTCCTTCCCGGAAGACGATATGCTTGGTATCGACCTTGTCATTCCGGATGTGACCTATCTGAAGGAAAATATTTCCAAAGTCAAAGGTTTCGTGATCACACATGGTCATGAAGACCATATTGGTGCACTTCCGTACATTT
>OLRU01001881.1_pt1 | contig 16226 bp, 7 predicted proteins | sample 1672961 | NCBI WGS metagenome assembly OLRU01 (sample SAMEA3136741, study PRJEB25190) | human gut metagenome | biome: human gut; feature: human-associated habitat; material: faeces | place: Austria | collected 2013
TATGGTATAACTCGTGAATTTGGAATATATTCGTGGATTTGTTGAACTATTTTAGGCTTTATATATTTTCTTTCAAGCACCATTATATGGATACTACGAGCAATTTTAGGACAGCTGCTTCAAAATTTAATTTAGACAGATTAAACAAAAATCAGATTATAAATTTTACGAATTATATCATCCGTCTGTCTGTGTTTAGAGTGCAAATATCCATTTATTGCATCTTTTTCTAAGGCATACAAAACATCAAAAAAGTTCATAAAACATCGGATATTCCATGAATTCCTGATCTAAGTGTATATTTTGAGATTTTCCTTGCAACTTCAAAAAGGTTCTTGCACTGGTACTGGCGTTTGCTTGCGCATTCACCATGTTTGCTGGTGCAGCGTTCACGGATCAGGCCGACATTAAGGTTGACGCTGATGTAGTGGACACTCTGGTATCGCTGGGCATTGTAGAGGGCTTCGAAGATGGCTCTTTCCAGCCGAACGGTACTGTAACCCGTGCGCAGATGGCAAAGATGATCTACGTTCTGCGTACTGGCAACTCTGACGCTTCCGCCTATAACGACGAGAAGTCCTCTTTTACCGACATTAACGGCCACTGGGCACGCGGCTACATCAAGTACTGCCAGTCTCTGGGCATTATTGCTGGTAAGAGCAACACCAAGTTCGTTCCGAACGAAAAGGTAAGCGCTCAGGAAGCAGCTAAGATGCTGCTCGTAACCCTGGGTTACGACGCTCAGAAGGCTGGTCTGGTAGGTACCGGCTGGGCATCCAAGACCAACGCACTGGCTGATGAGGCTGGTCTGCTGGAGGACGTAAACACTTCCTTCACCGCTGCTTGCCCGCGTCAGTACGCTGCACAGCTGATCTACAACGCAATCGACGCTAAGACCGTTGTACTGCGTGACGGTGAGTACACCGACCAGACCGCTATGGGCGTTGACAACAAGACTGTTGGCGAGAAGTACATGGGCCTGAAGAAGACCGTTGGTACTCTGGAGACCTTTGCTAAGACTTCCGGCAAGGACACCTACGAGCTGACCATCTCCAATGTCAACACCACTGACAGCACCGATGGCGATAAGGCTGTTAAGTCCTTCACCAAGGTTAAGAAGGATTATTCTTCTCTGAAGTACAACACCGTTAAGGTTCTGTACAAGGCAAAGGATGACGTTTACGGCGTATTTGCTACTGATGACAACACTGTTCAGAACGGCGTTCTGGCTGACCTGAAGATGGACGGCAAGAAGGTTAAGCTGGACGGCACCAAGTACGATCTGGCTAAGACTTCTTCTGTATACGTTGATGGCGAAATCCAGTACGTAGCTGATAAGGATGCTAAGACCTTTACTGCTGACCCCAAGAAGGCTTACAAGGGTGAGAATGGCAAGTCCGAAGCTCGTGAAGCTACCATCGCTGAGTGGGTAACTGCTAACGCTAAGGGCAATGCCTCTGTAGAGAAGGGTTCCACCGTTAAGCTGTCCGCTACCGATGGTTCCTCTAACTACTCTGTACTGGAAGTTACCACTTACACTGTTAAGGAAGTGACTTTCGTTGGTTCCGACTATGTAACCGCTGGCACCAAGTACGAGGATGACGAGTACAACCTCGACAGCAACATCAAGAAGGACGATTACGCTGTAATTTCTTCTAAGGGCAACTATGCTGACGACAAGGGCGTTGTAGCTAAGGCTCAGGTTGTTGAGGGTAAGATCACTTCCACCAAGACCAATTCTGACGGTGACATTGACAAGGTTGCTATCGACGGCACCTGGTACAGCACTAACGCTGGTCTGACTGGCGACAATGCACTCCGCATGAGTGCTTCTGTAAAACTGGTTCTGGTTAACGGTTATATCTACGCTGTTGACACCATCACTGCTGGTACTTCTGACGTTGCTCTGATCGTTGAGATGGGCAAGAGCAACACTGTTGGCTCCAAGTACTATCAGGCTCGCCTGATTCTGGCTGACGGCACCGACAAGGTTGTTGACGTAGAGAAGAAGGACGGCAACGATGTTGCACTCGACTCTGCTAACTTTACTAAGTACAGCAATACCCTGTGCACTTACGACGTTTCCAAGGATGTTTACACCATCACTCCGGTTGGTGAAACCACTGTTACCACCTCTACTGGTTCCAAGACCTACAAGGAGTACGCTGGTTACGAGAACCTGATCTCTACTACTAAGGCTAAGATTGACGGCAGCGTAACCGGTACCTTCACTGTTAAGGGTGCTGAGACGTCCGTTTCCAAGGCTTACCTGGATGACACCGCAGTTGTATTCGTTAAGTACAAGACTGACGACTACAAGGTTGTTACCGGCAAGACTGCTAAGGGCTGGAAGAAGACCACCGATGTTGGCTTCACTGCACTGACCAAGAAGGATAGCAACGCTCAGTACGCTGGCGTAGCATTTGTAAACCTTGGCTCTGATAACACTCCGGGCGGCTCTGACAAGACCTACGCTGTTGTTCTGGACAGCACCTGGACTGACAAGATCTCTGGCACCACCTACACCATGGTACCGGCTTGGAACGGTTCTGAGGAAGTAACCTACAAGTACGAGGGCACTATCAACCTAGTTAAGGGCGACATCTTCGAGTACTCCGCTGATGGCGAGGATACCGTAGACATCACCAAGCACGTTGGTACCACCACCAAGGTTGCTACTTACGATGCTGGCTCCGGTGAAATTACCTTCGCGGATGGCACTATCGTCAACAAGGATAGCGAGGCATACAAGATTGACTCCAAGGATACCACTATCCTGTACGTTGATTCCAGCAAGAATAAGGGTTATACCGACGGCGAGATTCAGCTGGCTCCGAAGTATAACGGCGATACCACTAACAACGATGACAACGTAACCGTTTACGTTGAGGACGGCGAGAATGAAAACATCACCGTTATCGTTGTTGACGTAAAGAACAAGATCGACTGGTAATCAGTAAATCTGTTCTTTGAACACACTTATAAGAAACCCCCGAGGAATTTCCTCGGGGGTTTTCCTTTACCCAATCACGCAAAAACGGCAAACGAATACTTATACCCGCTCAAATTGAGGGCACAGTTGCGGCTATTGAGCAGCTGAAAGCCGTCGGCGGTGACGCCAAGGCCGATGCTATCGCCATACATAAGCGGCACGTCCTCGGACGCAAGGCCGCCGTAAATGGCGCTGCTGTAGCCGGTGTAGCAGCCCTCGCGGAACACGAGCACGGCCTTGGGATGATACCCCAAACTGATGGTACGTTTTTCGGTTCCATCGCCGGTATAAGTGCCGAAATGGCACGCAGTTTTAACCGTAAGCGTGGTTTTGACGGTGTTCATGTCACTTTGCAGGTCGGTGTCCGCCGCGGTGCGTGCGTTGGTTTCGGACTCGGCAGCGTGCTCGATCGCGGTCAGGCGGTTGCGCACGTCCTGCGCCAGCTTGTCGCCGTCCACGCAGCCGCTCGGCAGCTTGCCCACGGACGCGTCGCGCACCTGTTTCTGCACGTTTTCGATCGCGTCCTGAACGGTCTGCGCCGGCACGCCCGCACTCGCGGTGTAGCCCAGTTTAGCCGCCGCTGAGAACTCGCCCAGCGCGTCGCACAGCCGGTTCAGCGCCTGCCGCAGCTCCTCCGGCGAGGAGTCGAAGTACGTTTTCAGCTCCGCCGCCTGCATGTTCGGCTGGTCGGGCAGATCAGCCAACCGTTTCGTGAACGTGCCCTGCCGATATGATTCAAATCCCATTATGAAATACCTCCTGTCCGGCATCTCGCCGTTTGTTTGAGGTATAGAATAGCCGATTTTTTCGAAATTGCAAGAAAAACTTTTGGATTTTTGCGAATTTTTTCGGGAAAAGGGAAAACCCCCGAGAAAAACTCGGGGGTTTTGATTTTGCCGTTCAGCGAAGCTGAAACAACGGGATCTTAGTACAGGTTAGCTGCAGACAGATCGTTGTCGCCAGCGTCAACTACCAGAACCTTGATGTTGGAGCCGGTCTTTACATAAACAGCGTTGTTGATGTAATTGCCAGAGCTATCCTTCTGCGCATTGGTGAAGGAAGTCTTGATAGCGCCTTCGCCGCCGTCCATATCAACAAACAGAACGATCGGATCGTCATCATCGTCGATATCCTTTACGTCTGCGGTAGTTGCAGAAGTGTAGAACTCAACAGAACCGGTCAGGTCAGAATCCAGCTCGCCGCCAATGATAGCGCCCTTGGTCATTTCATCCGGAGTCCAAACATCGTCATTAGCCTTCTTATCAGCAGCAGTCTCATAGGACAGGGAAGCGAAGCCGTCGGAATCTACGGTGTAAGAAATTACAGTGCCTTCCGGCAGAACAGTGCTGATGTCATCCTTGTAGATCTTAACCTTAACGTCCTCGGAACCATTCCAGCCGTCGTACTCGTAGTAAGCGTCAACATCGCCGCTCTTGCCGTAGTACTCCGGACCGTCGAACAGGTAAGCGTATACGGAGCTGGAGCCCGGAACGCTGGTCTTGGTGCCCAGGTTTACGTAAACCAGCTGAGCGTAGTAAGCGCCGCCATCCTGGTTAGCCAGTACAGCAGAAGCAAACTTGTTGGTGTTCTTCCAGCCCTTCAGGGTCTTGCCGGTGATAACGCTGTACTTGTCGCCGTCGTCGTAACGAACGATTACGATAGCGTTGTCGTCGATGTACTTGGTAGCGTTCTCATGCAGACGGTTGTTGTCAACGTAGTCATTAGAAGCCAGCGTGTACTTGTCGTAACCGGACAGCTTAGCCTCCTCGCCGGTGCCGCCGATAGCGGTCAGCTCGTACTTGGAGCCGGACTTGTCGTAGGATACCAGGAACGGAGTCTTGTCGCCCTGGGTATCCAGAGCAGTCATAGCAGTCTTGTCATCCGTATAAGAGCCCGACAGTACGCTGGTGTACAGTACCTTGGAGTTCTTGATAACATCGTCCTTAACGGTTACGGTCTGACGAGAGCCATCAGCGAACAGCAGGTCAGCTTCATACTTAGCACCGATACCGCTGGTTGCGCCAACCTCGATGCACAGTGCAACGTCATCCGGGGTAGCGTTCAGGTCAGCAACAGAAACGATGTAGCCGTCCTTAACAACAACCTTGATGGTGTCGCCAGCGTCGATCTTGCTGTAATCCTTGGATACGGTGTTGCCGGAGTCGATAGCCATTTCATACCAGGTGCCATCGATCTTAACCTGGTAATCGTCATCGGAAGAGGTCTTCTTAGTAGAAGTAACCTTGCCGGTAACGGTATCCAGCTTGGAAACGGTAACCTTGTCGTTCTCTACGCTGTTTGCTTCCGGAGTAACGATTACGTAATCATCCTTAGCCAGATCGGACGGATAGATTGCGTCGTCGCTCTTCAGCTTAGCAGTAGCGTACTTCACGCCGGAAGTAGTGGTCAGAGCACCGTTCTTAGAGTAGAATACGTCGGTCAGGTTGATGTAGTCCTTGCCAACGTAGGAAACCTTAGCAACTGCAAAGGTCTCAACGGTCAGAGCATTGATCTTGGAAGAACCATCGTTGGAAATAGCCTTGGTGTCGAATGCCTTAGCCATGCCCTTGTTGTAGGTCTTGCCGTTATCAACGAAGGTAGCAACGGATACCGGAGTCGAAGTGGAAACAGACTCGTTCTTGTCATTCTTGGTCGTAGTCGTAGTTGCCAGAGTCTCATCATCAACCTTAACAACAGCACCAGACTTTACGTTGTACTTGTTGCCATTGTACTTGATGCGGGTATCGGTGTCCTTGTCGAACTGACCCAGTACAGCAGCGATAGAGGTGTTGTCCTCAGCCAGTGCAAATACGCCGTAAACCTCGTCGGTGCCCTTGTACAGAACCTTAACCTTCTGATTCTTCAGAGCGGTGAAGTCCTTAGCGATCTTGGTGAAGGTCAGATCATCGAACTTGTTGTTCTTGGTAGCCTCTACACTGTTCTTCTTGGAAATGTTGGTCAGATCCATGGTGTAGGTGGACTTGCCGTCTTCCTTCTGGAAGGAAGCCATAACGCCTTCAGCGGTGTTCAGGCCCATGTACTTCTCACCGATGGTCTTGTTATCGGTGCCAGCAGCGGTCTGATTGGTGTAAGCGTCGTCGCGCCATACAACGGTCTTAGCGTCGATAGCGTTGTAGATCAGCTGTGCAGCGTACTGACGCGGGCAAGCTGCGGTGAACGAGGTGTTAACATCGTCCAGCAGGCCGTTCTCGTCAGCCAGTGCGTTGGTCTTGGATGCCCAGCCAGAGCCTACCAGGCCAGCCTTCTGAGCGTCATAACCCAGGGTTACCAGCAGCATCTTAGCAGCTTCCTGAGCAGTTACAGATGCGTTCGGTGCAAAGATGGTGGAAGACTTACCAGCAATAATGTTCAGAGACTGGCAGTACTTGATGTAGCCGCGAGCCCAGTGACCATTGATGTCGGTGAAAGTGGTCTTGTCGTCGTTGTACGCAGAAGCGTCAGAGTTACCGGTGCGCAGAACGTAAATCATCTTCGCCATCTGAGCACGGGTTACAGTACCGTTCGGCTGGAAGGAGCCGTCTTCGAAACCTTCGATTACGCCCAGCGATACCAGAGTGTCCACTACGTCAGACTTAACCTTAATGTCAGCCTGATCCGTGAACGCTGCACCAGCAAACATGGTGAATGCGCAAGCAAACGCCAGTACCAGTGCAAGAACCTTTTTGAGATTCGCGTAAAAAACTTAAAACCATGGTATAACTCGTGAATTCAGAATATATTCATGGATTTATTGAACTATTTTAGACTTTATACATTTCCTTTCGAGTACCATTATATGGATATTGTAAGCGGTTTTAGGACATCTGTTCCAAAATTTGATTTTGACAGATTGAACAAAAATCAGATTATAAATTTTACGAATTATATCATCCGTCTGTCGCGCTCAGAATATGAAATATCCATTTATTGTATCTTTTTCTGAGGCATACAAAACATCAAAAAAGTTCATAAAACATCGGATATTCCATGAATTCCTGATCTAAGTGTATATTTTGAGATTTTCCTTGCAACTTCAAAAAGGTTCTTGCACTGGTACTGGCGTTTGCTTGCGCATTCACCATGTTTGCTGGTGCAGCGTTCACGGATCAGGCCGACATTAAGGTTGACGCTGATGTAGTGGACACTCTGGTATCGCTGGGCATCATTGAAGGTTTCGAAGACGGCTCCTTCCAGCCGAACGCTACCGTAACTCGTGCGCAGATGGCAAAGATGATTTACGTTCTGCGTACCGGCAAGTCTGACGCTTCTGCGTACAACGACGACAAGACTTCCTTCACCGATATTGGCTCTCACTGGGCACGCGGCTACATCAAGTACTGCCAGTCCCTGGGCATTATCGCTGGTAAGTCCAACACTATCTTTGCTCCGAATGCAACTGTAACTGCACAGGAAGCTGCTAAGATGCTGCTCGTAACCCTCGGCTACGACGCTAACAAGGCAGGCCTGGTAGGTGCAAACTGGGCATCCAAGACCAACGCACTGGCAGACGAGAACGGCCTGCTGGAAGACGTTAACACTTCCTTCACCGGTCCGTGTCCGCGTCAGTACGCTGCACAGCTGATTTACAACGCAATCGATACTCCGACCGTTGTATGGCGTGACGATGCTTACACCAACACCAACTACAGCGATGGCGACAACAAGACCATCGGTGAGAAGTACATGGGCCTGCACTCTGTTGAAGGCATCCTGACCTCTTTCTCTAAGGAAGACGGCAAGGACACCTACGGTGCTAAGGTTACTTCCATCACCAAGCAGGATGGCTCCAAGAAGGTTACCCTGACTGATGCGAAGGAAGAATTCACCAAGATCGCTAAGGACTATGTTGCTCTGAAGAACAACAAGGTTAAGGTTCTGTACAAGGACACCGACGAAGTTTACGGCGTATTTGCTCTGACCGACTCCAACAAGGTTATCTCTGGCCTGCTGGGTGACTTCGGCACCAGCAGCGACAAGCTGAAGCTGAATGGTACCAAGTACACTGTTGCTGATACCAACTCTGTATCTGTTGATGGTAAGACCCAGCAGGAGTCTAAGCAGAACATCGGCATTGTTGACTATGTTGACAAGAAGGTAGACGGTCTGGCTAAGGCATATGACGCTTCCGCTATCTCCAACACCGACAACAACAAGATCAACCTGCTCGACATCAAGGCATTTGACGTTGCTCAGGTTACCTACGTTGGCAAGGATTACATCAATGTTTCCTACAAGACCAACACCGTATCTCCGGCATTCGACAGCAAGCTGAAGGATGACGACGCTGTTTGGTACGACGGCATTGCTAAGGACGATTACGTTGCAGTTACTGCAAAGGCTAACTCTTCCGAGGATAAGGTTGCTGTAACCAAGCTGGACGTTGTTTCCGGTAAGATCACTGCTACCAAGAACGCAATCGATGCTAAGGATTACAAGGTTACCATCGACGGCACCACCTACGAGATGGCTGGCGTTTCTACTTCTGCCGCTGCTGACCTGACCCTGAATGCTACCGTATCCATCGTTGTTAAGGGCGGCTACTGCCTGTTCGTTGACGACGCTGACGCTGGCTCCAAGGATCTGGCTCTGATGACCGAGCTGTACAAGACCGGCAACAAGTGGCAGGCTACCCTGCTGAAGGCTGACGGTTCTGAAGAGACTGTTACCCTGAAGAAGTCTGAAGCAATCAACGGTACCAATGTTGATTCTATGCTGTCCACTCTGGGCTATACTGCGGACGGCTTTGACGGTTCTGTTGCAGGCAAGGGCAACCTCTGCAAGCTTGTAACCTACACCAAGTCCGGCAGCGAGTACAAGCTGAAGGTTCTGGGTGCTTCCATCGATGGCAAGACCTACAAGGGCGGCTACGATGTTGTTACCCCGTCTGTTGCTTCTAACAATGTTAAGAACAACAAGCTGGTCAAGGGCGATGTAGCTGCTATCAACGAGAACGCTGTTGTATTTGTACGTTACAAGACCGACAGCTTCAAGGTTGTTACCGGCAAGGACCTGCGTGATTGGAAGGAAGCTTCCGTATTCACCTCTGTTGTTCTGGCTGACAAGAGCAACGGCGTTCCGTATGCTAAGGTTGTATACGCTGACCTCGGCACCCAGAACGTAAAGGGCGGCACCGACGTTAACTACGGTTACGTATTCGAGGCTACCAAGTCCACCGACGCTGACGAGACCGATTACAACGTATTCCACATCTGGAACGGCTCCGAGACCATCGAAGTTTGGACCGAGGATGGCGATACCGTTGCACGCGGCGACGTTATCAAGTACTCTCTGGATGGAACTGTTGAGAACCACACCAAGATCAGCGTTGACAAGGTATTTGCTAAGGCTGACGCTAAGACCGGCGTTGTTCTGAACGGCGATTACAGCTCCAAGCTGGACGGCACTGCTTACTTTGCAGCTACCAAGTACACCAAGCTGGACAAGGATGCTGCTGCTTACAAGCAGACCGCACTGACCTTTGATAACGATGATGATTCCATCATCCTGTTCGCTGATACCTCCGACGATGATAAGGACGGCGACGGCGTAGCTTCTGCTTCCGTTACCAACCTGAAGGATTACGTTCGTGAGGATGGCTCCAATTACGTTACTAACGCAGCTTACTGGATTGAGAAGGATGCTGCTGGTAAGGAAACCAAGACTACTATCATGGTTATTGACACCGACAGCGAGCTGGATGCTGGCGTATTCACTCAGCTGAACAAGTCTGTTGATAACACTTCCTACAACAAGTATCTGGTTAACTCCGCTAAGGATGCTCTGGAAGACAAGGTAGAGGCAACTCTGTCTGCTGACAAGAAGACTGCTACTGTTGCAATCTCCACCAACGATAAGGTTTCCTACACTGCTACGGCTACCGGCGTAACTGCTACCATCAAGGATGGCAAGCTGACTATCACCAGCACGTCTGAGCTGTCTGGCTCTGTAACTGTTACCGTTACTATCACTTCTGCTAAGCAGTCTGTTGATAAGGACGTTACCGTTACTTTCAAGGATGCTAAGGCTTAATTATAAACTTCGGTTTGTAATTGCCTGAACGGCAAAATCAAAACCCCCGAGGAAATTTCCTTGGGGGTTTTCCCTTTCTCCGAAAAAATTCTGGGAAATCCAAAAGTTTTTCTTGCAATTTCGGAAAAATCGGCTATTCTATACCTCAAACAAACGGCGAGACGCCGGACAGGAGGTATTTCATAATGGGATTTGAATCATATCGGCAGGGCACGTTCACGAAACGGTTGGCTGATCTGCCCGACCAGCCGAACATGCAGGCGGCGGAGCTGAAAACGTACTTCGACTCCTCGCCGGAGGAGCTGCGGCAGGCGCTGAACCGGCTGTGCGACGCGCTGGGCGAGTTCTCAGCGGCGGCTAAACTGGGCTACCGCAACTGCGCCCTCAATTTGAGCGGGTATAAGTACTCGTTTGCCGTTTTTGCGTGAAAATGGGAAAACCCCCGAGAAATTTTCCTCGGGGGTTTTCGATTTTGCCGTTCAGGCGAAACGAATCAACAGGGGTTGATTAGTTCGGGTAAACGTCGGTGTCCAGCTCATTGGTAACGTCAACAACCAGAACGTCCAGAGTCTTGCCGTCCTTAGCGTAGAACATTACGTTGTTCTTATAGCTGGTAACGTTGCCAGCGCCATCGAAGTTCTTGATAGCGGTCTGGAGAGAGCCATCAGCAACACCGGTCTGAGCGTCGGTATCAACGAACAGAACCATGGTATCATCCTTGTCAATTTCACGAGGAATGATATCGTTCTTGTTGCCGTTGCGTGCAATCGTTACATTGCCGTCCTTGCCCTTGCCGTCCCATGCAAAGCCGGTCAGAGCGCCGCGGTTCAGGTTGGTCTTGTATACATAGGTGTCGCAATCAGCGTAGCCGTCGGAATCCAGAGTATACTCAACAACGGTGCCCTCTGCGTAAGCAGAACCAGCGGACTGCTTAACCTTCAGAGTGGTTGCCGCGGTGCCGTTCCAAACGTTGTACTCAACGTACTCGTTGTTGTTAGCATCCTTAGCGTTGTTCTCAACACCGAAGATGTAAGCGTAGGTCTTGTCAGAAGAAGACGGGTTCTTGTTGGTAGATACAAATGCTACCTTAGCGTACGGATAACCATCGCTATTGTCGGTCAGCATATCACCGGAGAAGATGTTCTTGTCGCTCCAGTTCTTCATGTTCGCGCCGGTAACTACCTTGTAGTCATCAGAGCCGTACTTAACGAATACGGTAGCGGAAGCATTGATGTAGGACAGAGTGGACTTGTCAGCCTTCTTGATCTTGCCGTCATCAACATAGCTATTTGCCGGAATCGTAGTATGGTTATCGTAACCAGCATACTTGGAGTTAACCATTACAATCTGATCCAGTTCGTACTTGCTGCCAGACTGAGAGTAGGTTACCAGAGTCGGGATAACATTGCCCGAGCCATCCTTCAGGCCGGATACCAGATTACCGCTAGAAAGGATATCAGACTTATCCTCATCAATGTCAACAGTCTTGCGGGTGCCATCCGGGAAGAGCATATCAGCCTGCCACTTCTTGCCAACACCAGAAGTCTTAGCTGCATCGATCATCAGAGCAACGTCGGTAGAACCAATCTTGTAGTCGTCAACGTATACAACGTAGCCGCTCTTGATTACTACAGTAACAGTGTTGCTCAGCGCAATCTTAGAAGCATCGCCAGAAGCCAGTGCAGAGGTGTACCAGTTGTTGTCGATGCGGATGTCATTCTTGTTATCGCGGGTAGAGGTAATCTTGCCCTCAACAACGTCAGCCTTAACAGCGTCCAGCTTGGAGTTTACCTTGCTGTTGGTGATGATAACGTAGTCGTCCTTCTTCAGACCGGAAACGTCAGAGTTGCAGGAATCCTTGTCCAGCTTGGAATAGCCAGAGAAGTTTGCAACGCCGAAGCCTGCCTTGTAAACAACGTTTACGTAATCCTTGCCAACGTAGGAAACCTTACCAACCATGTACTTGGTAACGTCCATGCTGATAACCTTGTCGTCATCATTCAGAACGGTCTTAACGTCAGCTGCCTTAGTTGCTGCAGTTGCGTCAGTTACATAACTGGTGATGGTCTTCTGAGTAGCGGTGTTATCTTCAGTTACCTTAGCTTCCTGGTCGTTACCAGTGGTTACACCCTGATTCAGGATGGTGTACTTGGTGCCATCAAACTTCAGTTTGCCGCCGTTGATTGCGTAATCGTTAACAACGCCGTTCAGAACGGAGCTGTCGTCGGTTACGAATACGCCGTAAACTTCGTCAGAAGCCTTGAACAGAACCTTAACAACACGGTTGGTCAGAGCAGAGTAGTCCTTAGCAACCTTGGTGAAAGAAGAAACATAGTCACCCTTGTACTTGTCAGAGTCCTTCTGGTTAGCCGTGGTCATGGTCAGGGTCAGCTTGTAGGTGTCCTTGTTGGACTCCTTAACAACACCGTTCAGAGTGCCTACAGAGGTCTTCAGACCCATGTACTTCTCGCCAACAGTCTTGTTGTCAGCGCCGGTGTAGGTTTCGTTGGTGTAAACGCCATCACGAAGAACAACGGTCGGAGCAAAAATGGTGTTGTAGATCAGCTGTGCAGCGTACTGACGCGGGCAAGCGGAAGTGAAGGAAGTGTTAACGTCCTCCAGCAGGCCGTTCTCGTCAGCCAGTGCGTTGGTCTTGGATGCCCAGCCGGTACCTACCAGACCAGCCTTCTGAGCGTCGTAACCCAGGGTTACGAGCAGCATCTTAGCTGCTTCCTGAGCGCTTACCTTTTCGTTCGGAACGAACTTGGTGTTGCTCTTACCAGCAATGATGCCCAGGGACTGGCAGTACTTGATGTAGCCTCGAGCCCAGTGGGAGCCAATGTCGGTGAAAGAGGTCTTGTCATCGTTGTACGCAGAAGCGTCAGAATTACCGGTGCGCAGAACGTAGATCATCTTCGCCATCTCCGCACGGGTTACGGTACCGTTCGGCTTGAAAGAGCCATCGTCGTAGCCGTTAACTACGCCCAGCGATACCAGAGTGTCCACAACTTCGGTGTCAACCTTAATGTCGGCCGAATCCGTGAACGCTGCACCAGCAAACATGGTGAATGCGCAAGCAAACGCCAGTACCAGTGCAAGAACCTTTTTGAGATTCGCGCCGGAGTCGCGATTACCCGAAAAACGTGGGTAAAATTTCAAAAAATCCATCCAATATGTAACATTTCAAAGAAACGCTTTCTTCAAATGGGTTACATTTTATGGATACAACCTGCCCGTCAATCCCAATCGCAAACAAGCACCTATATTATATAAGGTATAACCCACGTTGTACAGAGCCGGTTTGCGATCGGGCCCAAAGCCAGGCGGCAGCGTAATATTACAAGTAATGTTACACTCATGTTACGGATTGCGAACTTCGCTTGACCCATGGGTTTGACTATGGTAATATACTTAACGACGAGTGAGAACTCGTACAAAAAATTTTAAGGAGGAAAACCCCTATGAAGAATCTCAAAAAGGTTCTTGCACTGGTACTGGCGTTTGCTTGCGCATTCACCATGTTTGCTGGTGCAGCGTTCACGGATCAGGCTGACATTAAGGTTAAGTCTGACGTAGTGGACACTCTGGTATCGCTGGGCGTTATCGAAGGTTTCGAAGACGGCTCCTTCCAGCCGAACGGTACTGTAACTCGTGCGCAGATGGCGAAGATGATCTACGTTCTGCGTACCGGTAACTCTGACGCTTCTGCGTACAACGATGACAAGACCTCTTTCACTGACATTGGTTCCCACTGGGCTCGTGGCTACATCAAGTACTGCCAGTCCCTGGGCATCATTGCTGGTAAGAGCAACACCAAGTTCGTTCCGAACGAAAAGGTAAGCGCTCAGGAAGCAGCTAAGATGCTGCTCGTAACCCTGGGTTACGACGCTCAGAAGGCTGGTCTGGTAGGTACCGGCTGGGCATCCAAGACCAACGCACTGGCTGATGAGGCTGGTCTGCTGGAGGACGTAAACACTTCCTTCACCGCAGCTTGCCCGCGTCAGTACGCTGCACAGCTGATCTACAATGCTATTGATGCTGTAACTGTTGCATGGCGTGATGACGCTTACACCAAGTACAACTACAATGGCAGCGAGAACAAGACCATTGGCGAGAAGTACATGGGTCTGAACAAGACCGTTGGTATTCTGAACGATGTAACCAAGGATACCGATAAGAACACTTACTCTCTGAACGTAACCATCAACATGACTGAGAGCACTGGCAAGAAGTTGGATGCTTTCACTAAGGTTACCAAGGACTACTCCGCTCTGAAGTATCAGAAGGTTAAGGTTCTGTACAAGGACAAGGACAACGTATTTGGCGTTTACTCCATGACCGATGACAACACTGTTGTTTCCAACGTAATGGATAACGTTAAGATGGATAGCAACAAGCTGAAGATCAATGGCACCAAGTACTCCATCGCATCCGGTTCTATCGTATACGTTGACGGTGCGCAGGTATACCGTAAGGCTACTGGCACTGGCACGAACAGCGCACTGGTTGCTGCTGACTTCAGCACCACCAAGAACACTACCTTTACTACTGCTGCTACCATCGATGAGTGGGTTGCTACTCACTCCGAAGGCGATAACATCGGCAAGGCTTCTTCTGTTCAGGCTATCTCTAACACTGACAGCAGCAAGATCAACATTCTGAAGGTGACCACTTACACCGTTAAGAAGGTTACCTACGTTGGCACCGACTACATCAATGCAGGCGGCGCTCGCAAGGATGATGACTACAACTATCCGTCCGACATCAAAAAGGATGACTACGCTGTAATCTCCTCCAAGGGCAACTATGCTGATGACAAGGGCCTGATCACCAAGGCTGAGACTGTTGAAGGCAAGGTTACTGGTACTAAGGGCAACGATCAGGTAATGATCGATGGCAAGTGGTACACCGCTGACTACAAGGCTGGCACTACCAATGTTATCGAAGACTGGCCGTCCTCTAACGCAACTGTAAAGCTTGTTCTGGTTAACGGCTTTGTTCAGTTCGTTGACACTGTTACCGCAGGCACTGCTGACATGGTAATGGTTATCGAAACCGGTTCTTCCAATGGTCTTGGCAACTCCAAGGTTGCTGACCTGATGTTCTCTGACGGTTCCCGCAAGACTGTTGAGTTGGATTCTGATTCCGAGTACGGCTACAATAATACTCCGGTAACTTTCGGTTCTCCGAAGCTGGCTACCTATGAGGTATCCAAGGGCAAGTACACTCTGAAGAAGGTTTCCGGCACCGCTCGCAATGGTTACGATATCTATGCTACCGCTGCTTCTCAGGATGTTGACGGCAACATCAAGGGTAATGTAACTCTGGCTGGCCAGAAAAATGACACTAATAGCAAGCTGTTCTTCAAGAGCGATGCTGTTGTATTCGTTAAGTACAAGACCGATGACTACAAGGTAGTTACCGGTAAGGACGTTGCTAACTGGAGCAAGACCACTCTGAGCACTGTTGAGGCTCTGGGCGAGCTGACTTCTGGCAACGCATACGCACAGGTAGCGGTTGTTACTATGAACACCAAGCTGCCGGGCGCTTCTAACAGCAACTATGCTTACGCTCTGGACGATCCGTACGAGCAGACTATCGATGGTACCAAGTACACCTTCATCAAGGCTTGGGATGGCACCAACGAAGTTACTTTCAAGTCTGAGGATACCAACACCGGTATCACCAAGCGTACCGCATTTGAGTACTCCAACAACTCTGACGGCACTGTTGACCTGACTCGTCTGGACGACAAGCACACCACCGGCACGAATGGCGAGTACTACGCACTGACCAAGATCACTTCTTACGACGAAGGCACCGGCGCTATCACTTTTGCTGATACCAACTGCGACCTGAGCACGAAGAACAAGATCAAGGCTGGTGAGACCACTATCCTGTACGTCAACTCCGACGATAAGGTAGGCGTTGGTTCGTTCGACATCGACGTTGCTGAGGATGTAAATGCAGACGGCACCGTAGAGAACAACGTAATTGTTTACTCTGAGGCTGGCGACGATTACATCAACCTGATCGTTGTTGACGTTAACAACTACATGCATTCCTAATCAGTTTTGCTGATTTGAAGGCATAACTAAACCCCCGAGGAAATTTCCTCGGGGGTTTTCCCTTTCCCGAAAAAATTCGCAAAAATCCAAAAGTTTTTCTTGCAATTTCGGAAAAATCGGCTATTCTATACCTCAAA
>OLRU01001892.1_pt1 | contig 16122 bp, 9 predicted proteins | sample 1672961 | NCBI WGS metagenome assembly OLRU01 (sample SAMEA3136741, study PRJEB25190) | human gut metagenome | biome: human gut; feature: human-associated habitat; material: faeces | place: Austria | collected 2013
GGAAGACTCCGGCTTTGTCAGCAAGGAGAAACAGAAGGATGCCTGTAAAAGAGCAAGGTTTTTCTCTGCTGGAAGTGTTGATTGCTATGGCGATCAGTAGCGTATTGTTGTTGGGGGCTGCACGCTTTCTGCCTGCGTTACAGCGTGAAAGTTTAACGAGCACCCGTAAGCTGGCACTGGAAGATGAAATCTGGCTGCGGGTATTTACCGTCGCGAAGCATCTCCAGAGGGCGGGTTATTGTCATGGCATCTGTACCGGCGAAGGGCTGGAAATTGTCGGACAGGGTGACTGTGTCATTGTGCAGTGGGATGCGAACAGTAACGGTATCTGGGATCGCGAACCGGTAAAAGAGTCCGACCAGATTGGATTTCGTCTGAAGGAGCATGTGCTGGAAACGCTACGCGGTGCGACATCCTGTGAAGGTAAGGGCTGGGATAAAGTCACTAATCCGGATGCCATCATTATCGACACTTTTCAGGTCGTACGTCAGGATGTCAGCGGCTTCTCGCCGGTTTTGACGGTTAATATGCGTGCTGCCAGTAAGTCTGAACCGCAAACCGTGGTGAATGCCAGCTATAGCGTGACAGGATTCAACCTGTGAACCGCGAAAAGGGTGTTTCGTCACTGGCTCTGGTCCTGATGCTGCTGGTTTTGGGTAGCTTGCTATTACAAGGAATGAGCCAACAGGATCGCAGTTTTGCCTCTCGCGTGAGCATGGAAAGTCAGTCATTGCGCCGCCAGGCCATCGTTCAGTCGGCGCTGGCGTGGGGAAAAATGCACTCCTGGCAGACGCAGCCAGCAGTTCAGTGCTCGCAGTACGCTGGAACCGATGCCCGGGTTTGTTTGCGTTTATTGGCAGATAATGAAGCCTTATTGATTGCCGGTTATGAAGGCGTTTCGTTGTGGCGAACAGGTGAAGTCATCGATGGAAACATTGGTTTTTCGCCACGCGGCTGGAGCGATTTTTGTCCGCTGAAAGAGGGGGCGTTATGTCAGCTTCCCTGAAGAATCAACAAGGCTTTAGCCTGCCGGAGGTAATGTTGGCGATGGTGTTGATGGTGGTGATTGTCACTGCGTTATCGGGTTTCCAGCGAACATTAATGAACAGTCTTGCCAGCAGAAACCAGTACCAACAGCTCTGGCGGCATGGTTGGCAGCAAACGCAACTGCGCGCGATTTCGCCACCTGCCAACTGGCAGGTCAACCGAATGCAGACATCGCAGGCGGGATGTGTCAGCATCAGCGTTACGCTAGTTTCACCCGGGGGCAGAGAAGGCGAGATGACCCGCCTGCATTGCCCGAATCGTCAGTAGTCAGGAGCCGCTATGTTAAGGGTCTACCATTCCAATCGTCTGGACGTGCTGGAAGCGTTGATGGAGTTTATTGTCGAACGCGAACGGCTGGACGATCCTTTCGAACCAGAGATGATTCTGGTGCAAAGTACCGGTATGGCACAGTGGCTGCAAATGACCCTGTCGCAAAAGTTTGGTATTGCGGCAAACATTGATTTTCCGCTGCCTGCGAGCTTTATCTGGGATATGTTCGTCCGGGTGTTACCGGAGATCCCCAAAGAGAGCGCCTTTAACAAACAGAGCATGAGCTGGAAACTGATGACTCTGCTGCCGCAATTGCTGGAGCGCGAAGACTTTACCCTGTTGCGGCATTATCTGACTGACGATAGCGACAAGCGAAAACTGTTCCAGCTTTCCTCAAAAGCGGCGGACCTGTTTGACCAGTATCTGGTCTATCGTCCGGACTGGCTGGCACAGTGGGAAACAGGACATTTGGTTGAAGGGCTGGGAGAGGCACAGGCCTGGCAAGCGCCGTTGTGGAAGGCGCTGGTGGAATATACACATGAACTCGGACAACCGCGTTGGCACCGCGCCAATCTCTATCAGCGCTTTATCGAAACGCTGGAGTCCGCTACGACCTGCCCGCCGGGGTTACCTTCGCGCGTCTTTATATGCGGTATTTCCGCGTTACCGCCTGTTTATCTCCAGGCGCTCCAGGCGCTGGGTAAACATATTGAAATCCATCTCCTGTTTACCAACCCCTGCCGTTATTACTGGGGCGATATTAAAGATCCTGCTTATCTGGCGAAACTACTGACTCGCCAGCGCCGACACAGTTTTGAAGATCGCGAATTACCGCTATTTCGCGACAGCGAAAATGCCGGGCAGCTCTTTAACAGCGATGGTGAACAGGATGTCGGCAACCCGCTGCTGGCCTCATGGGGCAAGCTTGGGCGCGACTACATTTATCTCCTTTCTGACCTGGAGAGCAGCCAGGAGCTGGACGCCTTTGTCGATGTCACGCCAGATAACCTGCTGCATAACATTCAGTCTGACATTCTGGAACTGGAAAACCGCGCCGTTGCTGGTGTGAACATCGAAGAGTTTTCCCGTAGCGATAACAAACGCCCGCTTGATCCACTGGATAGCAGTATCACCTTCCACGTTTGCCATAGCCCGCAGCGTGAAGTTGAAGTTTTGCACGATCGCCTGCTGGCGATGCTGGAGGAAGACCCGACACTTACTCCGCGCGACATCATCGTGATGGTGGCCGACATCGACAGCTACAGTCCGTTTATTCAGGCAGTGTTTGGTAGCGCACCTGCGGATCGTTACCTGCCTTACGCCATTTCCGACCGTCGTGCGCGGCAGTCACATCCGGTACTGGAAGCGTTTATCAGCCTGTTATCACTGCCTGACAGTCGCTTTGTGTCAGAGGATGTGCTGGCGCTGCTGGATGTGCCGGTGCTGGCGGCGCGGTTTGACATCACCGAAGAAGGGCTGCGTTATTTACGCCAGTGGGTCAACGAGTCCGGCATTCGTTGGGGCATAGATGACGACAACGTTCGCGAGCTGGAACTCCCCGCCACCGGACAACACACCTGGCGATTTGGCCTGACGCGTATGTTGTTGGGCTACGCGATGGAGAGCGCGCAGGGCGAGTGGCAATCGGTTCTACCTTATGATGAATCGAGCGGCTTAATTGCAGAACTGGTGGGGCATCTGGCTTCACTGCTAATGCAGCTAAACATCTGGCGTCGCGGGCTGGCACAGGAGCGTCCGCTGGAAGAGTGGTTGCCGGTTTGTCGCGATATGCTCAACGCCTTCTTCCTGCCGGATGCGGAAACCGAAGCGGCGATGACGCTGATCGAACAACAATGGCAGGCGATTATCGCCGAAGGTTTAGGTGCGCAGTATGGCGATGCGGTGCCGCTGTCACTATTGCGTGATGAACTGGCACAGCGCCTGGATCAAGAACGTATCAGCCAGCGTTTTCTCGCCGGGCCGGTTAACATTTGTACTCTGATGCCAATGCGTTCAATTCCGTTCAAAGTGGTTTGCCTGCTGGGAATGAACGACGGCGTTTATCCACGTCAGCTTGCGCCATTGGGCTTTGACCTGATGAGCCAGAAACCGAAGCGTGGCGACCGTAGCCGTCGCGATGACGACCGCTACCTGTTCCTGGAAGCGTTAATTTCCGCGCAGCAAAAACTCTATATCAGCTATATCGGGCGTTCCATTCAGGATAACAGTGAACGTTTCCCGTCGGTACTGGTGCAGGAACTGATCGACTACATCGGGCAAAGTCATTATCTACCGGGCGATGAAGCGCTCAACTGTGATGAAAGCGAGGCAAGGGTAAAAGCGCATCTTACTTGCCTCCATACCCGGATGCCGTTTGATCCGCAAAACTACCAGCCAGGCGAACGACAAAGCTATGCTCGTGAATGGCTACCTGCGGCCAGCCAGGCTGGTAAAGCACATTCTGAATTTGTTCAGCCGCTGCCGTTTACCTTACCGGAAACCGTGCCGCTGGAAACGCTACAACGATTCTGGGCACATCCGGTGCGGGCGTTCTTCCAGATGCGTTTGCAGGTGAACTTCCGTACTGAAGACAGCGAAATCCCCGACACCGAGCCATTTATTCTGGAAGGACTTAGCCGTTATCAAATCAATCAGCAGTTATTGAATGCACTGGTTGAGCAGGATGATGCCGAACGCTTGTTCCGCCGCTTCCGGGCGGCAGGGGATTTACCGTATGGCGCTTTTGGTGAAATTTTCTGGGAAACACAGTGCCAGGAGATGCAGCAGCTTGCCGACAGAGTCATTGCCTGTCGCCAGCCGGGGCAGAGTATGGAAATTGATCTCGCTTGCAACGGTGTGCAGATAACTGGCTGGTTGCCGCAGGTGCAGCCGGATGGCTTGTTGCGCTGGCGTCCCTCTTTATTAAGTGTGGCGCAGGGAATGCAACTTTGGCTGGAACACCTTGTCTACTGTGCCAGCGGTGGTAATGGTGAAAGTCGCCTTTTTCTACGCAAAGACGGCGAGTGGCGTTTTCCGCCGCTTGCAGCCGAACAGGCTTTGCATTACCTCTCACAACTGATTGAGGGGTATCGTGAAGGGATGTCCGCGCCATTGCTGGTGTTACCTGAAAGTGGCGGCGCGTGGCTAAAAACCTGTTATGACGCGCAAAACGATGCCATGCTGGATGACGATTCCACGTTGCAAAAAGCCCGTACGAAATTCCTTCAGGCTTACGAAGGCAACATGATGGTGCGTGGCGAAGGTGATGATATCTGGTATCAACGGCTCTGGCGGCAATTAACACCAGAGACAATGGAGGCCATCGTTGAACAGTCGCAACGTTTCCTGTTACCGCTGTTTCGCTTTAATCAGTCATGAGTGCTGTATAAAAATTGCGCAATCTATCCGCTTACTTTATGATGCGCACCAGTCACGGACTGATGGTTATATAAACATAGGCTGACTCGTGCAGCACAAGATTAAATTCTGGCAGATGATTTGCGTTAACCTGTTGAATCTGGCCAGAAAATAAAGTTGATTATGAGGTCCGTGAATGCCCCGCAGCACCTGGTTCAAAGCATTATTGTTGTTAGTTGCCCTTTGGGCACCCTTAAGTCAGGCAGAAACGGGATGGCAGCCGATTCAGGAAACCATCCGTAAAAGTGATAAAGATAACCGCCAGTATCAGGCTATACGTCTGGATAACGGTATGGTGGTCTTGCTGGTTTCTGATCCGCAGGCAGTTAAATCGCTATCGGCGCTGGTGGTGCCCGTTGGGTCGCTGGAAGATCCCGAGGCGTACCAGGGGCTGGCACATTACCTTGAACATATGAGTCTGATGGGGTCGAAAAAGTACCCGCAGGCTGACAGTCTGGCCGAATATCTCAAAATGCACGGCGGTAGTCACAATGCCAGCACTGCGCCGTATCGCACGGCTTTCTATCTGGAAGTTGAGAACGACGCCTTGCCCGGTGCGGTAGACCGCCTGGCCGATGCTATTGCAGAACCCTTGCTCGACAAGAAATACGCCGAACGTGAGCGTAATGCAGTGAACGCTGAATTAACCATGGCGCGTACGCGTGACGGGATGCGCATGGCACAGGTCAGCGCAGAAACCATTAACCCGGCACACCCCGGTTCAAAGTTTTCTGGTGGTAACCTCGAAACTTTAAGCGACAAACCTGGTAATCCGGTGCAGCAGGCGCTGAAAGATTTCCACGAGAAGTACTATTCCGCCAATTTGATGAAGGCGGTTATTTACAGTAATAAACCGCTGCCGGAGTTGGCAAAAATGGCGGCGGACACCTTTGGTCGCGTGCCGAACAAAGAGAGCAAAAAACCGGAAATCACCGTGCCGGTAGTCACCGACGCGCAAAAGGGCATTATCATTCATTACGTCCCTGCGCTGCCGCGTAAAGTGTTGCGCGTTGAGTTTCGCATCGATAACAACTCAGCGAAGTTCCGCAGTAAAACCGATGAATTGATTACCTATCTGATTGGTAATCGCAGCCCAGGTACACTTTCTGACTGGCTGCAAAAGCAGGGATTAGTTGAGGGCATTAGCGCCAACTCCGATCCTATCGTCAACGGCAACAGCGGTGTATTAGCGATCTCTGCGTCTTTAACCGATAAAGGTCTGGCGAATCGCGATCAGGTTGTGGCGGCCATTTTTAGCTACCTCAATCTGTTACGTGAAAAAGGGATCGATAAACAATACTTCGATGAACTGGCGAATGTGCTGGATATCGACTTCCGTTATCCGTCAATCACCCGTGATATGGATTACGTCGAATGGCTGGCAGATACCATGATTCGCGTTCCGGTTGAGCATACGCTGGATGCAGTCAATATTGCCGATCGGTACGATGCTAAAGCAGTAAAAGAACGTCTGGCGATGATGACGCCGCAGAATGCGCGTATTTGGTATATCAGCCCGAAAGAGCCGCACAACAAAACGGCTTACTTTGTCGATGCGCCGTATCAGGTCGATAAAATCAGCGAACAAACTTTCGCTGACTGGCAGCAAAAAGCTGCCAATATTGCGCTCTCCTTACCGGAGCTTAACCCCTATATTCCTGACGATTTCTCGCTGATTAAGTCAGAGAAGAAATATGACCATCCAGAGCTGATTGTTGATGAGTCGAATCTGCGCGTGGTGTATGCGCCAAGCCGTTATTTTTCCAGCGAACCCAAAGCTGATGTCAGCCTGATTTTGCGTAATCCGAAAGCCATGGACAGCGCCCGCAATCAGGTGATGTTTGCGCTCAATGATTATCTCGCAGGGCTGGCGCTTGATCAGTTAAGCAACCAGGCGTCGGTTGGTGGCATAAGTTTTTCCACCAACGCTAACAACGGCCTTATGGTTAATGCCAATGGTTACACCCAGCGCCTGCCGCAGCTGTTCCAGGCATTGCTCGAGGGGTACTTTAGCTATACCGCTACGGAAGATCAGCTTGAGCAGGCGAAGTCCTGGTATAACCAGATGATGGATTCCGCAGAAAAGGGCAAAGCGTTCGAGCAGGCGATTATGCCCGCGCAGATGCTCTCCCAGGTACCTTACTTCTCGCGAGATGAACGGCGCAAAATTTTGCCCTCCATTACGTTGAAAGAGGTGCTGGCTTATCGCGACGCCTTAAAATCAGGGGCTCGACCAGAGTTTATGGTTATCGGCAACATGACCGAGGCCCAGGCAACAACGCTGGCACGCGATGTGCAAAAACAGTTGGGCGCTGATGGTTCAGAGTGGTGTCGAAACAAAGATGTAGTGGTCGATAAAAAACAATCCGTCATCTTTGAAAAAGCCGGTAACAGCACCGACTCCGCACTGGCAGCGGTATTTGTACCGACTGGCTACGATGAATACACCAGCTCAGCCTATAGCTCTCTGTTGGGGCAGATCGTACAGCCGTGGTTCTACAATCAGTTGCGTACCGAAGAACAGTTGGGCTATGCCGTGTTTGCGTTTCCAATGAGCGTGGGGCGTCAGTGGGGCATGGGCTTCCTTTTGCAAAGCAATGATAAACAGCCTTCATTCTTGTGGGAGCGTTACAAGGCGTTTTTCCCAACCGCAGAGGCAAAATTGCGAGCGATGAAGCCAGAAGAGTTTGCGCAAATCCAGCAGGCTGTGATTACCCAGATGCTGCAGGCACCGCAAACGCTCGGCGAAGAAGCATCGAAGTTAAGTAAAGATTTTGATCGCGGCAATATGCGCTTCGATTCGCGTGATAAAATCGTGGCCCAGATAAAACTGCTGACGCCGCAAAAACTTGCTGATTTCTTCCATCAGGCGGTGGTCGAGCCGCAAGGCATGGCTATTCTGTCGCAGATTTCCGGCAGCCAGAACGGGAAAGCCGAATATGTGCATCCTGAAGGCTGGAAAGTGTGGGAGAACGTCAGCGCGTTGCAGCAAACAATGCCCCTGATGAGTGAAAAGAATGAGTGATGTCGCCGAGACACTAGATCCTTTGCGCTTGCCCTTACAGGGCGAGCGCCTGATTGAAGCCTCTGCCGGCACAGGCAAAACCTTTACGATTGCGGCGCTCTATTTGCGCCTGTTACTTGGACTAGGCGGTTCCGCCGCCTTTCCCCGCCCGCTGACCGTTGAAGAACTGCTGGTGGTCACCTTTACCGAGGCTGCCACGGCAGAATTGCGCGGTCGTATCCGTAGCAATATCCACGAGTTGCGCATCGCCTGTCTGCGTGAAACCACCGACAATCCACTGTACGAACGCCTGCTGGAAGAGATCGACGATAAAGCGCAAGCCGCGCAGTGGTTGTTGTTAGCCGAACGGCAGATGGATGAAGCGGCAGTCTTTACTATTCACGGCTTTTGCCAGCGCATGCTCAACCTGAATGCCTTTGAATCCGGCATGCTGTTTGAGCAGCAGCTGATTGAAGATGAGTCTCTGCTACGCTACCAGGCCTGCGCCGATTTCTGGCGTCGCCACTGCTACCCGCTGCCGCGTGAAATAGCCCAGGTCGTCTTTGAAACCTGGAAAGGGCCGCAGGCGTTGCTGCGCGATATTAATCGTTATCTGCAAGGCGAAGCGCCGGTTATCAAAGCACCGCCGCCCGATGATGAAACGCTGGCTTCCCGTCACGCGCAAATTGTGGCGCGTATTGATACGGTAAAACAGCAGTGGCGCGACGCAGTGGGTGAACTGGATGCGCTGATCGAATCTTCTGGTATTGATCGACGCAAGTTTAACCGTAGCAATCAGGCTAAATGGATCGACAAGATCAGCGCCTGGGCAGAAGAAGAGACAAACAGTTATCAGTTGCCGGAGTCGCTGGAAAAATTCTCCCAGCGTTTCTTAGAAGATCGCACGAAGGCCGGGGGGGAAACCCCGCGACATCCACTGTTTGAGGCGATCGATCAACTGCTTGCAGAACCATTGTCGATCCGCGATCTGGTGATCACCCGCGCATTGGCTGAGATCCGCGAAACAGTAGCGCGTGAAAAACGCCGCCGTGGCGAATTGGGTTTTGATGACATGTTAAGTCGGCTCGATTCCGCGCTGCGTAGCGAAAGCGGTGAGGTGTTGGCAGCGGCGATCCGTACGCGATTCCCGGTGGCAATGATCGATGAATTTCAGGATACCGACCCCCAGCAGTACCGAATTTTTCGCCGTATCTGGCACCATCAGCCGGAAACCGCATTGTTGCTAATTGGCGACCCGAAGCAGGCCATATATGCATTCCGGGGTGCGGATATCTTCACTTATATGAAGGCGCGTAGCGAAGTTCACGCCCACTACACTTTAGACACCAACTGGCGTTCCGCACCAGGAATGGTGAACAGCGTGAACAAGCTTTTCAGCCAGACTGATGACGCGTTCATGTTTCGCGAAATACCGTTTATTCCAGTGAAATCAGCCGGGAAAAATCAGGCGTTACGTTTTGTATTTAAAGGTGAAACGCAGCCTGCGATGAAAATGTGGCTGATGGAAGGCGAAAGCTGCGGCGTTGGCGACTATCAAAGTACCATGGCACAGGTATGTGCTGCGCAAATCCGCGACTGGCTACAAGCCGGACAGCGGGGCGAAGCGTTGCTGATGAACGGCGACGACGCGCGTCCGGTGCGTGCTTCGGACATCAGTGTGCTGGTGCGCAGCCGCCAGGAGGCTGCCCAGGTGCGCGATGCCTTAACGTTGCTGGAAATCCCTTCCGTTTACCTTTCGAACCGCGACAGTGTTTTTGAAACTCTGGAAGCGCAGGAAATGCTTTGGTTGTTGCAGGCGGTGATGACGCCCGAACGTGAGAACACCCTGCGTAGTGCGCTGGCAACGTCAATGATGGGGCTGAACGCGCTGGATATCGAAACGCTGAATAATGACGAACATGCGTGGGACGCGGTGGTCGAAGAGTTCGATGGTTATCGGCAAATCTGGCGCAAACGTGGCGTTATGCCGATGCTGCGGGCGCTGATGTCGGCGCGTAACATTGCAGAAAACTTGCTGGCAACGGCAGGCGGTGAGCGGCGTCTTACCGATATCTTGCATATCAGCGAACTGCTACAAGAAGCCGGAACGCAGCTGGAAAGTGAACATGCGCTGGTACGCTGGTTATCGCAACATATCCTCGAGCCAGACAGTAATGCCTCCAGCCAACAAATGCGCCTCGAAAGTGATAAACATCTGGTGCAGATTGTCACGATCCATAAATCGAAAGGGCTGGAATATCCGCTTGTCTGGTTGCCATTTATTACCAATTTCCGCGTCCAGGATCAGGCGTTTTATCACGATCGCCACTCGTTTGAGGCTGTTCTGGATCTTAACGCTGCGCCAGAAAGTGTCGATCTCGCGGAGGCCGAACGTCTGGCGGAAGATCTGCGTTTGCTTTACGTGGCGCTGACGCGTTCGGTTTGGCATTGTAGTCTCGGCGTTGCACCGCTGGTGCGCCGTCGTGGCGATAAAAAAGGTGACACCGACGTCCACCAAAGTGCGCTCGGGCGTTTGCTGCAAAAAGGGGAACCGCAAGATGCGGCAGGGCTTCGCACCTGTATTGAAGCGTTATGCGATGATGATATTGCCTGGCAAACGGCACAAATTGGTGATAACCAACCCTGGCAGGTTAATGATGTTTCTACAGCAGAGCTGAATGCGAAGACGTTACAACGATTGCCCGGCGATAACTGGCGCGTCACCAGCTACTCTGGTTTGCAACAGCGTGGTCACGGTATCGCCCAGGATTTGATGCCTCGGCTGGATGTCGATGCTGCAGGCGTTGCCAGCGTCGTTGAAGAACCGACGTTAACACCACATCAGTTTCCGCGCGGTGCGTCACCGGGGACGTTCTTGCACAGTTTGTTTGAAGACCTCGATTTTACCCAGCCGGTTGACCCGAACTGGGTACAGGAAAAACTGGAACTCGGCGGCTTTGAATCGCAATGGGAACCGGTATTGACCGAGTGGATCACGGCTGTCCTCCAGGCACCTCTCAATGAAACCGGCGTAAGCCTGAGTCAACTTTCCGCCCGCAATAAACAGGTGGAGATGGAGTTTTATCTGCCGATTAGTGAACCGCTTATCGCCAGTCAGCTTGATACGTTAATCCGCCAGTTTGACCCGCTATCCGCAGGCTGCCCGCCGCTGGAGTTCATGCAGGTACGTGGCATGTTAAAAGGCTTTATCGACCTGGTGTTTCGCCACGAAGGGCGTTATTACCTGCTCGACTATAAATCCAACTGGTTGGGTGAAGACAGTTCGGCTTACACCCAACAGGCTATGGCAGCGGCAATGCAGGCACACCGCTATGATCTGCAATATCAGCTTTATACCCTGGCGCTGCACCGTTATCTCCGCCATCGCATTGCTGATTACGACTATGAGCGCCACTTTGGCGGCGTTATTTATCTGTTCCTGCGTGGTGTTGATAAAGAACATCCGCAACAAGGGATTTACACAACCCGCCCCAACGCCGGGTTGATTGACCTGATGGATGAGATGTTTGCCGGTATGACCCTGGAGGAGGCGTAATGAAATTGCAAAAGCAATTACTGGAAGCTGTGGAGCACAAACAGCTACGCCCGCTGGACGTGCAGTTTGCCCTGACTGTGGCGGGAGATGAACATCCCGCCGTCACCCTCGCGGCGGCACTGTTAAGTCATGATGCCGGAGAGGGACACGTCTGTTTGCCGCTTTCACGACTGGAAAATAATGAGGCGTCGCATCCGCTGTTGGCGACCTGTGTCAGTGAAATCGGTGAGCTACAAAATTGGGAAGAATGCTTGCTGGCTTCACAAGCGGTCAGCCGGGGAGATGAACCAACGCCGATGATCCTCTGTGGCGATCGTCTTTATTTGAATCGCATGTGGTGTAACGAACGTACGGTGGCACGCTTTTTCAACGAAGTGAATCATGCCATTGAGGTTGATGAAGCTCTACTGGCGCAAACCCTGGACAAACTTTTTCCAGTAAGCGATGAAATTAACTGGCAAAAAGTTGCGGCGGCAGTGGCGCTGACGCGGCGGATCTCGGTGATTTCCGGCGGCCCTGGCACCGGTAAAACGACCACCGTAGCGAAGTTGCTGGCAGCGTTAATTCAAATGGCCGACGGCGAACGCTGCCGTATCCGTCTGGCTGCACCAACGGGTAAAGCTGCCGCGCGCTTAACCGAATCTCTCGGCAAGGCTTTGCGACAGTTACCGCTGACCGATGAACAAAAGAAACGCATTCCGGAAGATGCCAGTACTTTGCACCGATTGCTGGGTGCACAGCCGGGTAGCCAGCGTTTACGTCATCATGCCGGTAACCCGCTGCATCTTGATGTGCTGGTGGTAGATGAAGCGTCAATGATCGATCTGCCTATGATGTCGAGACTGATCGACGCCTTGCCAGATCATGCGCGAGTGATCTTTCTCGGCGATCGTGATCAACTGGCCTCGGTTGAGGCTGGGGCTGTGCTGGGCGATATCTGCGCTTATGCCAACGCGGGCTTTACCGCCGAGCGTGCCAGGCAGCTAAGCCGCCTGACGGGGACTCACGTTCCGGCAGGAACTGGCACAGAAGCGGCATCTTTGCGCGACAGTCTCTGCCTGCTGCAAAAAAGCTATCGTTTCGGCAGCGATTCTGGCATTGGTCAGTTAGCTGCGGCGATCAACCGTGGTGATAAAACGGCAGTGAAAACCGTTTTTCAGCAGGATTTTACTGATATCGAAAAACGGCTTTTACAGAGCGGCGAAGATTATATTGCGATGCTTGAGGAAGCTCTTGCGGGTTATGGACGTTATCTGGATCTGCTGCAAGCGCGTGCCGAGCCGGATTTAATCATTCAGGCGTTCAATGAGTACCAACTTTTGTGCGCCCTGCGGGAAGGGCCATTTGGCGTGGCTGGACTGAATGAGCGAATTGAGCAGTTTATGCAACAGAAGCGCAAAATTCATCGTAATCCGCACTCTCGTTGGTACGAAGGCCGACCGGTGATGATTGCCCGTAATGACAGCGCGCTTGGGTTGTTTAATGGCGATATCGGTATTGCGCTGGATCGCGGGCAGGGGACGCGCGTCTGGTTTGCGATGCCGGACGGCAATATTAAGTCTGTGCAACCGAGTCGCTTGCCAGAGCACGAAACTACGTGGGCGATGACGGTACATAAATCGCAGGGATCGGAGTTCGACCATGCGGCGTTGATTTTACCGAGCCAACGCACGCCGGTAGTAACGCGAGAGCTGGTATACACCGCGGTGACCCGCGCGCGTCGCCGTCTGTCGCTGTATGCCGATGAGCGCATATTAAGTGCGGCAATTGCCACGCGCACCGAGCGGCGCAGCGGTCTGGCGGCGTTGTTTAGTTCACGGGGATAAACGTAATTGCCTGATGCGACGCACGAGTGTTACGCATGTCGCATCCGACAATTTTCATCGCTTACCCTAAATCCGCCATCAACACTTTGGATTTACGCTGGTAGTTGTACAACTGCTTTTTGCTCTCGGGCAGTAAATCAATATCCACTGGGGTAAATCCACGTTCCTGGAACCAGTGAATACTGCGCGTGGTCAGCACAAACAATTTGCTTAAGCCGCTCTGCTTCGCCTGAGCGGCAATGCGTTCCAGCAGAACCTCGCCCCGTGATGAACTGCGGTAATCCGGGTGAACTGCCACACAGGCCATTTCCCCAATCTTCTCTTCCGGGAACGGATAGAGCGCGGCGCAGGCAATAGTCGTGTTATCGCGCTGAATAATGGTGAATTTGTCGATTTCCATCTCCAGCTGCTCGCGAGAACGGCGCACCAGAATACCTTGCTGCTCCAGCGGGCGAATCAACTCCAGAATACCGCCGATATCGTTGATTGTTGCGCGACGAATCTGCTCGGCGCTTTCCATCACAATCTGCGTACCGATACCGTCGCGTGAGAACAACTCTTGCAACAGCGCGCCATCTTCCTGATAACTGATTAAATGACAGCGACGCACGCCGCTGCGGCAGGCTTTCACTGCGCCACGCAAAAAGCGCACCGTACCGGAGTTGTAATCACCTTTCTCTTCCTGGGCTTCTACCCGCGCTTGCGCTTCGTTAGGGAAAAGTTCGGAGACAATATCACCGTCGTCATTAGTGACGCCCTGGGAAGAGCAAAAACCAATCATCTTTTCAGCTTTCAGTTTGATGGCCAGTTGAGTTGCAATCTCTTCCGAGGTCAGATTAAAGCTCTCGCCAGTGACTGAAACAGCGACCGGCCCCATTAGCACTATTGCACCGCTGTCCAGTTGACGATGGATCGCGTCTTCATCAATCCGCCGGATACGCCCGCTATGGCAGTAATCCACGCCGTCATCGACGCCCAGCGGCTGGGCAATAATAAAATTGCCACTGACGACGTTGATATGCGCGCCCTGCAGCGGCGTGTTATTGAGACTCATCGACAGGCGAGCAGTAATATCCAGTTGCAATGTTCCCGCAGCCTGCTTCACCAGTTCCAGTGTTTTGGCGTCGGTCACACGTATATTCTTGTGATACAGCGGTTCGTGGTGATGCGCAGCCAGATTTGCGTCGATCTGCGGACGTGCGCCATAGACTACCACCAGACGGATGCCGAGGCTGTGCAACAACCCGATATCATTAACGATACTGGAGAAATTCTCATGCTCAATGGCTTCACCGCCGAGCATGATGACAAACGTTTTTCCCCGGTGGGTATTGATATAGGGAACCGAATGGCGGAATCCCTCGACCAGCTCGGTTTTACGTTCCTTTACCACGGCACACCTCTTTGCATGATTATTCGAAATTATTGTATTTTTATTCTGTTTTTTCGCAGGGTGCAAGTGTAAATTTTATGCGAGAGCGACTTTTTTATCAGTAATGCCGTGAATATAAAAAGAATGTTTACCGTTTATTAGATGACAGATTATGCGTCTTTCGCTAAAGTTTCCGGTCAAATTAGTCGTTTACTTGTTACACAGCTTAGATTTCTTTTGCTCGGGAGAGGCATGTCAGGATCCAACACTGCAATCAGCCGTCGTCGTTTACTGCAAGGCGCGGGTGCCATGTGGCTATTGAGCGTAAGTCAGGTCAGTCTGGCTGCGGTCAGCCAGGTCGTGGCGGTGCGCGTCTGGCCTGCGTCCAGCTACACCCGCGTGACGGTAGAATCAAATCGTCAGCTGAAATATAAGCAGTTCGCGTTGAGTAACCCGGAACGCGTGGTGGTGGATATCGAAGATGTAAACCTGAACTCGGTACTCAAGGGGATGGCGGCACAAATTCGTGCAGACGACCCGTTCATCAAGTCGGCGCGCGTCGGGCAATTTGACCCGCAAACCGTACGGATGGTTTTTGAATTAAAGCAAAACGTAAAACCGCAGCTGTTTGCCCTTGCGCCGGTCGCCGGGTTTAAAGAGCGTCTGGTGATGGACCTCTATCCGGCCAATGCACAGGATATGCAGGACCCGCTGCTGGCGCTGCTGGAGGATTACAACAAAGGCGACCTCGAAAAGCAGGTGCCGCCAGCGCAAAGTGGTCCACAACCAGGTAAAGCAGGGCGCGATCGTCCGATTGTCATTATGCTTGACCCTGGCCACGGTGGCGAAGACTCCGGTGCGGTGGGGAAATACAAAACGCGCGAAAAAGATGTTGTATTGCAAATAGCTCGCCGTTTGCGCTCTCTGATCGAGAAAGAGGGCAATATGAAGGTGTACATGACGCGCAATGAAGACATCTTCATTCCGTTGCAAGTGCGCGTAGCAAAAGCCCAGAAACAGCGTGCTGACCTGTTTGTCTCTATCCATGCCGACGCCTTTACCAGTCGTCAGCCGAGCGGTTCCTCTGTGTTTGCGCTCTCAACCAAAGGTGCAACCAGTACTGCGGCAAAATATCTGGCACAAACCCAGAACGCCTCGGACTTGATTGGTGGCGTGAGCAAAAGCGGTGACCGCTATGTCGACCACACCATGTTCGATATGGTGCAGTCGCTGACCATTGCCGACAGCCTGAAGTTTGGTAAAGCGGTACTGAATAAGCTCGGTAAAATCAACAAGCTGCATAAAAATCAAGTTGAACAGGCCGGGTTTGCCGTACTAAAGGCACCAGATATTCCCTCCATTCTGGTCGAAACGGCGTTTATCAGTAACGTTGAGGAAGAGCGTAAACTGAAAACGGCGACCTTCCAGCAGGAAGTTGCGGAGTCTATTCTTGCAGGGATTAAAGCGTATTTTGCCGATGGGGCGACGCTGGCGAGAAGGGGATGATAAAAAGGCGCTGAATGGCGCTTTTTTATAGGAGACCAGAAACAAAAAAACACCCGTTAGGGTGTTCAATAATTGGTTGCGGGGGCCGGATTTGAACCGACGACCTTCGGGTTATGAGCCCGAC
>OLRU01001921.1_pt1 | contig 15933 bp, 18 predicted proteins | sample 1672961 | NCBI WGS metagenome assembly OLRU01 (sample SAMEA3136741, study PRJEB25190) | human gut metagenome | biome: human gut; feature: human-associated habitat; material: faeces | place: Austria | collected 2013
TGTATAAGCGAGTATTCAAACCGCCGCGACTAAAGTCACAAATATAGGTTCTTTTGGCTCTCCCTCTGTGCCTCCTGCAACTCTCCATAAATCTGCTGTCTTAAATTATACTCTTCCGTAATATCACGGAAAGCCAGCAGATATCCTTCCTCGTCCTGTGTCGTTTCTACTGTAATACGGGCTCGTTTATCTTCCTCACTGCCTCTTTTTTGTAATCACATTCAAACTCTAATGAATCCCTCTTATCCCAGTCATTAATTTTTCCCTGAATCCTCCTTCTCGTTGTATGCGTATACAGAGTATTCAAAACCTCAATATCCTCATACATTAACTTGGATGCAATCCCTGTTATATGCTGAAAATTCGGACTAATATACAAAATCCGCAAATCTTCTTTTCTAAAATATATAAAAAAATCCTTTCTCTCTTTCACGAACGCTCCGTAATATTTCCGCTCACCGGCTACAGAGAGTTCTGCTGCTTCTGCTCTCTTTTTCTCCTTTTTGTACAAATTCCAAAGAACAATTACTAACAGAACCAACAATAGAAAGAACAGAAAAGATATTTCTCGTTCCTTTATATATCCCAATATCATACTCATTCAAAATCTGCCCCATTTATAAAATATTTAGCTATTTTCATTGAAATGTCCAACTATCCATTTATATGGTATCACAAGATAATGCAAAACTCAATATTTGACATTTTCTGATTTGCGAAGCAAAACTGATGTTCTCGAAGGGCAGCCGAGCAATAGAACCCCTATATGCCCTATTTCCTAATCACACTAATACAGGTGCCGAGACAGTCTACTTCATCCATTCGCCGAAGCAACATATCTTTCCCTCTTCCATTCAGGCATTTTAAACAGTACATTTCTCCTTCCATTTTAAAATAGCGGAAATATACTTTCATTCCATCTGTAAATACGGCACATTCTCCTAATTCAGGGAAACGATTCTCTAATAATATCCTGTCTCCTTTACAATATGCAGGAGCAAAGTTATTATTGGTAATCTCAATAGCCAGATAAACCTTTTTAATCATTGTGTATTCGTCTTCTACCGTACAGCTATTGTAATCAATACCATCTCCAATACGGCCTACTGGAATAAAACATGGGATTCTGTGTTTCATTTTACGCAAATTCAATCTTTCTTTTCTTGCTGCCTTACATTCAAACCGGGCAACTAAACGAATAATTGCCTTTCCATGATTCCCACACTCTCTATAATTTTCAAGAAGTTCTTCCTCTATGCCCTCCTGTCCTTCTGAATTCTCCACCTCTTCCTCTGTCGTACTCATATCTTTTAATAAATACTCAACGGTAACTTCAAGAGCACTTGCTAATTGAAAAGCAGTCGATACTTTTGGATCTTTTACCTTTCTATAATAAATATTACGCAATGTTTCAAATGGAACTCCAGAAAGCTCCGCCAAATCCGTAAGGGATATATCCCTCTCAATCATTAATTCTCGAATCTTATCACTGAACATCTTGTCTCCCACGGGTCATTACTGACATAACTTTTTAAAAACTTTTATAATTGTTATGTTATTCCTAATATTTTATTATGTCAATATACATATTAAAATGTAAAAGATAACAAAAAGGAAGGGGATATAACATATGTCTAACGTTTTTATTGATTTTGCGGGAATTTTCCATGTTAAAGATGACCTTTTCAGATTTATCGACACTATGGAAAATCATCAAAAAGTACTTATTTTTACTATAAACAGTGAAAATAATTTAAAAAATGTTTTACGCATCGAAACCTCAAGAATTCAAAAACTTCTGATGCAAATCGGAATTCCCGCTAATATGCTTGGTTTTTCTTACATAGTAACCGCATTAGAACTTATTGCACTTGATCCTGATTATTTAAACAACATTACAAAAGGGTTATATGTCGATGTTGCTAAAAAATGTTCGAGTACAGCCGCCCGGGTCGAACGAAACATTCGGCATGCAATTGAAATTGGATTTTTAAAAGGTGATTTAGAAGAGATTGAGAAAATTTTTCATTGCTCCTCTTATTCAGATAAAGGAGCTCCGACGAATTCTAAGTTCCTTGCGGAGGTTTATTATTATATGGTGAATAATGAATTGTAGTTTACTGTTCCATTCGGTAAGCAAATGGCTAAACAGATGGATCCATGAAATAAAATAATCCATATCTGCGACTAAAGCCACAGATATGGATTATTTTATTTCATGGATTCGTCTGTTTGAATGAATTAAATCATCATTGTCTATGTTCCACAGAAGCAATCAGTTCTCCACCCTGTTCGTCAATGACAATCGTATCCTGTGGATATACCTCACCGGAAAGTATCATTCTCGCAGCAAGGGTATCGACATGTTTTGTCAGATATCTCTTCAATGGACGTGCACCGTATGCTGGTTCATATCCATGTTCGATAACATAGCTCTTGGCGGCATCGGTAAGATGAATAGAAAGTTCCTTGTCTTCAAGACGTTTGTTGACATCGGCAAGCATAAGCTCAATAATGCCTCCGATATTGTCTTTGGTAAGAGGTTTAAACATGATAATCTCATCAAGACGATTCAAAAACTCTGGTCTAAAGTGGGAACGCAGGTCATTCATGACCATAGTTTCTGCATCGGTCTTGATGTTGCCATTTTCATCGATTCCTTCGAGCAGATACTGGGAACCGATATTGGAGGTCATGATTAATATCGTGTTCTTAAAGTCTACTGTTCTGCCCTGAGAATCGGTGATGTGCCCATCATCAAGTACCTGTAATAGCACATTAAATACATCGGGATGTGCCTTTTCTATTTCATCAAAAAGAACAACTGAGTATGGTTTTCTTCTGACGGCTTCGGTAAGCTGACCGCCTTCCTCATATCCTACATATCCTGGAGGCGCTCCGATCAGGCGAGATACGGAATATTTCTCCATATACTCACTCATATCAATACGAACCATGTTCTGTTCGTTATCAAACAGGCTTGCAGCAAGTGCTTTCGCAAGTTCTGTCTTACCTACACCAGTAGGTCCGAGGAACATAAAGGAACCGATTGGCTTTGTCGGGTCTTTAATTCCTGCTTTCGAACGGATAATGGCTTCAGTAACCTTTTCCACACCTTCATCCTGACCGACAACTCGTTTATGGAGTTCCTTATCAAGATTCAATGTCTTATTTCTCTCACTCTCAGTAAGTTTTGCTACCGGAATACCCGTCCAGCGGCTGATGATCGTTGCGATTTCATCATCGGTTACAGATTCGTGAACCATAGAAGATTCTCTCTTCTTTGCACTTTCTTCCGCTTCCTCTAACTGTCTTTGCAATTCTGGCAATTTACCATACTGTAATTCTGCTGCTTTATTTAAATCATAATTGCGCTGTGCAATCTGAATCTCATTATTTAAACTTTCGATTTCTTCCTTTAACTTGGAAACACGCTCTACTGCGGATTTTTCCTGATCCCAGGAAGCCTTTTTCGACTTAAATTCCTCACGTAATTCGGCGAGTTCCTTTTGCAGATTTTCAAGACGTTCTACACTAAGACGATCCGTTTCTTTCTTTAAGGCTGCTTCCTCGATTTCTAACTGCATAATCTTTCTCTGCACTTCATCAAGGTCGGCCGGAAGGGAATCTAATTCTGTCTTAATCATCGCACATGCTTCATCCACAAGGTCGATTGCCTTATCTGGGAGGAAACGGTCGGTAATATAACGGTTAGATAAAACAGCGGCACTTACTAAGGCACTGTCTGCAATCTTTACACCGTGATATACTTCGTAGCGGTCTTTTAATCCTCTCAAAATAGAAATCGTATCTTCTACCGTAGGTTCATCGACCATAACCGGCTGAAAACGACGCTCCAATGCGGCATCTTTTTCAATATACTGACGGTATTCATTCAGTGTTGTAGCACCGATACAGTGAAGTTCCCCTCTGGCAAGCATTGGCTTTAACAGGTTTCCGGCATCCATCGCACCGTCGGTCTTACCAGCACCAACAATCGTGTGCAGCTCATCAATGAATAAAAGAATCTGTCCATCGCTGGCTTTGATTTCTTCAAGAACTGCTTTTAAACGTTCCTCAAACTCACCACGATATTTCGCTCCTGCTACTAAAGAACCCATATCAAGGGCAAATAATTTCTTATCCTTTAAAGAATCTGGCACATCACCTTTCACGATACGCTGTGCAAGACCTTCAACAACAGCTGTTTTACCAACACCAGGTTCACCAATCAATACCGGGTTATTCTTTGTCTTTCTGGAAAGAATACGAACGACATTACGAATCTCGCTGTCTCGTCCGATAACCGGGTCAAGCTTCTGCTGTTTAGCTCTCTCTACAAGGTCATAACCATACTTCTCCAATGTCTCATAAGTGGCTTCTGGGTTATCACTGACAACCTTCTGGTTACCTCTTACCGTAGACAATGCCTGAAGAAAACGCTCTCTTGTAATTCCATATGCCTGAAACAATTTCTTAATCTCTGTATTCGGATACTTCATTAAAGAAAGGAAAAGATGTTCTACAGAAACATACTCATCTCCCATTGCCTTCGCTTCATCTTCTGCACTGACAAGCACCTGATTCAATGACTTACTGATATAAGTCTGTCCGCCGGACACTTTCGGCTTCTTCTCAACTGCCTGCTGTACCTGTGACAGAAATGCTTCTTTATTCACTTCCATCTTTTCAATTAATTTTAAAATCAGGCTATCCTCAATCGTAAGCAGGCTATATAAAAAATGTTCCTGATCGATTTCCGGGCTGCCATACTGATAAGCCAGTTTCTCACAGCTATTTACTGCTTCTAATGACTTTTGCGTAAATTTATTTATATTCATATAAGTTCCTCCTAACCCGAAGATGCTTATTTGTTCTACACTTCGTATAACATATATATAGCACCATATATTAGCCACGTCAAGAGGTGAGTGCTAATTATTTGTGAAAATTCTGTGAACACTACGAGTCATGCACATTTACAATACAATACGATTATAGACTTTCATTGTGAGTGGAAAATATGAACCTAAGAAGAACTGGCGTACTGTAAAATCAGAACCCAGTGAAACTTAGCGAAACTTAAATTATGCCCAGTATGGAATATACTTTTTATACCTTGGTGCAGTATCCGGATCCATTACTTTAATATAGCCTCCGTCAACAGCACTAGTAAGAAGTCGAGATGCTTTTGCTTTCTCTTTTTCTCCTAGTCCAAATATTTTTCGAATATCTGAATTAGAAATCCCCTCAAAATTGACATATGCCAGACATGCCTGCATATAACAAGTACGCATTCGATCTTCTTTCGTGGTTAATTCAAACGGTACTTTTGCAAACAATATTGCTTTTGTAAATTGATTGTTTTGATTTTCAATCCTAGGCGCAAGTAATTCATTTTTACCGGTTGCCTCAACAATCTTATCATAGCCACTGCCACGCTCCTCACAGATACCACATTTATGCATAAATCCGGCGTTTTTCTCAGCATATTCCTGTTTCAGTTCCTCTGCCAGATACGCATCACTCATGCAGTGCATATCGGAAACACCATCACGAATCAACTGATAAACCTGGGAATGATAAAAGAAATCCAATGCCGCATCCAACGAAAGTCCCTGCTGTTTGGCAAAGCACTCAATGACACGACTATATTTTTTCTGAAGCAAAATCGGATTTGCTGTCATAGTGTTTCACTCCCTTCGAAATACAACAGAGACAATGCTTTCTCTGTTCGGAAACATATTTGCAGGTTTGGCTTTTCATAACGCAGGCGATTGATAGCTTCCATCTTATCAATCAACCCATCAAAGAACATCTCCACGGCGTTTGAACTTGCCGCACCACTTCGCAGCCTGTTCATACAGGGGTGTGACATAGAAGCCACGCCCAAAGTCTACGTTAGGGCGGGAATGAACCAAATCCGGCTTTACAATCTCTAAGAAAGAACCATGATAGAGAATCATACTTCCACACCCCTTTCTTTCATCACAGCAAAGAGGTCATCAACGATATATTCCCGGCTCTGGGTATGCAGCACTTCATATTCTGGAACAATATATCCGTTCAGAATATCACTTTGTTCGGTAAATGCCTGATAAACACGTTCTGCATCCACACCCAGCTTTGCCGCTACATTTTCAATGCAAAATACAGCAAACTCCAGTTCACTGGAATTTTTGATTTTTTCAACTGTCATAATCTACAAGCCCTCCTTTTCTTAATAACACAGCAACCACATACATCACTATTCCAACAATAATTGCACCCATTGCATTATCAAATGCCTTTTGCTTCTTTTGTACGATTGGATGAACTTCCTTTACAATTCTTGTATATTGGTCCCCTTTACTTTGTGAGTTTCATACAGCGCTAATTAATCCTTAAAAAGATTCTGTTTTTTAACAAATCTAATAAATTCTATATATATTTGCTCTGTCCTATTTAAAATATTTTGCTCCGTATAATCGCCATACTCTGTTGCCATTTTAATTAGCTCATTATCCTTTGTACCTTCTTTATAAATTCCTTTATCATTAAAAAATCCTTTATAATACTTCGCTTTATCTGCAAAACGATAATCAGAGGCTCTAATATTAATATTTTCCTCTAGCAGTGCCTTATTACCAAGCTTTTCGATATTATTCTTATCAGATAATGAGTTTTCGTTTTCCTGACGTTTTTTAGGATATATATGTTCTATTTCTAATTTTGTATCAAATCTCATCAATTCTTGTTCTGAATCTTGGAACATCCACCATGCTAACATTGATTTTGTAACAGGGCGGCCGTTCGTAAAAATATAATTTTTAATTCCTGCTTTGACTTCACTTTCATTCATTAAATATTCAGAAAATGAGATTTCTTCCCCATTCACAATATTAATCATTTCCGGATAAATCGGAGTTCTCAAGGCATTCACGCCAGGACGAATAAACGCATATGACCAGATAAACATCTGTGAGCAATCATAATAATCGTTTTTTCCTTTGTAAGTGCATCTACTGCATCCATCAATTCTTTTTCATTCTCCGGATCAACATTGGCTGTTGCCTCATCTAATATAACGATTGATGCGTCTTTCATGATTGCTCTGGCTATTGAAATACGCTGCTTCTCACTACCGGAAAGTGTAGCTCCGCCTTCTCCGATCACTGTGTTGTATCCATCAGGAAGTTTGCTTATGAAATCATAACAGCACGCTTTCTTTGCCGCTTCCACCACTTCCTCATGGCTTGCATCCTGACGTCCGAATTTAATATTATTCTCAATGGTATCTGCAAACAAATACACAGACTGAAATACAAATGAAAAATTACGCATCAGACTGTTCATGCTGTAGTCTTTTACATTCACGCCTCCAAGTGTCACTTCCCCGGAATCCACATCCCAGAATCTGGCGATTAGATTGCAGAGTGTTGATTTTCCTCCACCAGATGGTCCAACGATTGCTGTCGTCGTTTTCTGTGGGATAGAAAGTGATACATCATCAATGATCTTCCGTTTGTCATAGGGAAATGAAACGTTAGAAAGTCTGATATCGTAATTTTCCGGCTGGATCTCTTTACCGTCGATCCACCTTCTGTCTGAAGCACTGTAGAGTATCTCTTACAGATTACATCGACTACGATTGCAAGGACCATAATCGCAATGGAGCCTCCAATATATTTTCCTGTCGGTTTCCCACTCAGCAAACCAATCAGTATGTACATAATAGCCGGAATCTTCATCGCTGAGGCAAGCGCCTCTATGAGTCCGATCACCATTGACAGTTTAAATTTATTACCATTTTCCCTGCCTGAAAAACGAAAGAATTTTGCCAGAATTCCAAACATATTATTCTCCCTCCTTCACAGTATCTTTTACAGAAATATGGGCATTCCACATTTCCTTATAAAGTGGGCATGATACTAGAAGTTCCTCATGTGTACCATGTGCTGTTACATTTCCATCATTTACAACTTTAATTCCATATGTATTCCATGCAGAATTTCTTTATCGTGATAACCAAATCTGACATTTTCAAGCGTAACAGAATTATCTTTTGGAACACGTTCACTTTTCTCCGAACGTTCCCGTTTCGGCTGTTCCAGAATTCCTGCCACTTCGTCAATGATCACTCCGATCTTGCCAAGATCATCTGTATAGGAACCCACTGTGATTAACGGTCCAACGATTCCAAGTGATAAAATAATACAGATGACAAAATCAGAAACCGCAAGTGTTCCATTCGCCACATAATGTGCCCCAAACGGCAATACCGTAAGAAGCGTATAAGGTGTGACCACCATCATCAGTCCATGAAAGATCGAGCACCGTTTCATCCAGGAAATAAAGGAATCTGCATATTCAAAAGCCGCCTTTGTAAATTTGGCATAAGAACTTTCTGTCTTTCCAAATGCCTTGATCACTTCGATTCCGTCAATATATTCCACTGCCGCATCATTCAGATCTTTTGTTGTCTGAACCGTTCTCTCGAAACTTGGCTTATAATCCAGCATCATTCCAAAATAAGAGAATAGGCCAACAATAACCGGCACCAATGACCAGAGTGCCAGTCTCCAGTCTGTCAGAAAGAAATAGATCAAAATCACAACCGGTGCCAGCAGATTGGATGTGAATTCCGGGACAATATGCGCCAGTGTCGTCTCGATACTGTCGATTCTTTCCACCATGATATTCTTAAATGTACCGGATGGTGTATCCTTCACATAACCAAGGGGCACCCGAGCCAGCTTGTCGCAGCAGGATTTTCTTATATTTGCGAGTACAGTAAACGTTGCTTTATGTGACAATGCTGTTGAGAGTGAATGGAACAATTCTGCAATAATAAACGACAGCACGATCAGAACCGCTTTCACAAGATATGGTTCAAATTCCTTTTCACCACTTAAAAACAGTTTTACTACATCTGCAATAATAAAATACGGAAAAATCTTAAAAATCACATTTCCTATTGCAAGTAACACACTCCATACATAGGCAATTCTTTTTTGTCCGGCCATGTCTGAATCCAGCTGACTGCCGACTTCTTTTTTTCTTTCACATCTGTTCACTCCTTACTTTCGTTTTATCGTTATTTCTTTTGCTAATTGTCTAGAACTCGTGTATAATAAAATAGGTGGCTTACTGGCATCAGTCACCTGATATTATTATCCTATCTGATTCTCATTTAGAAATTCAGAATCTACAACACATATAACCTATTCAGGATGAAAATGACACAGAACAGGGTTAGAATCGTAGATATTGCAGATGCGTTAGGTCTTAGTACTGCTACTGTCTCAAAAGTGATTCACGGCAAAACAGAAAAGATTTCAGATAAGACGGTAAAACGCGTCCACCAGGAACTTGAAAGGTCGGGATATATCCCGAATATGGCTGGCATTTTGCTTGCGAGAAATAATTCGAGAATCATCGGAGTGGTGCTGAATGACCATGAAAAGTATGGGGCAGGGTTTTAGAAGATGGATTTGTGATATCATCGCTGAATGCTCTTTCCCATGAGATTAATGAAAAAGGATATTTTCTGATGATAAAAACGACATCTGATATCAGAGAAATTCCGGTATTTGCATCCATGTGGAATATGGATGGACTGATTCTGATTGGATTTTGTGAAGCTGATTATGAAAGCCTTAGAAATCAGATGAGGATATCGTTTGTAGTGTATGATGGCTATTTTGAAAAATGCTCAAAAGTAGTAAATCTGCTCATCGATCATTATGACGGCGGCTATCAGGCCGGGAAATATTTAATGGAACTGGGACATAAAAAAGCATTATGCATAGCAGATAATTTCATCTGCATGGATAAAGGGCGAAAGCGGCAATTGAATGTCTGGAGGCAATGCGCGATGGAACAGAATATAAGACAGAAATCGTGTTGCCGGTTGATTTAATAAAAAGGGAAAGTACGAGGAAATTATAATGTCAAAGTTCATGAAATCGTTATGTAAAATAGCAATTCCTGTCACATTGCAAAGTATGTTGCAGGCATCATTTTCCATTGTTGACCAGATTATGATCGGACAGTTAGGCGAGACAAATATATCGGCAGTTGGATTATGTGGTAACTTTTCACTGATTTTTTCAGTGGTGATCGGTGCGGTAAGCACAGTTGCTGGAATATTAATTGCTCAGTTTATTGGTGCACAAGAAACAAAAGAGGCATGGTGCAGTTTTGATGTGAGCCTCATCTGCGGAATTGTGATATCTGTATTGTTCCTGCTTGCAGCCGGAGTTTTTCCGTCGCAGATTCTTGGACTGTATACAAAAGATATGAGTATTATAAATACTGGTGCGGTTTATTTTAGAATCGTAGCATTTTCTTATATTCCAATGGCTGTCAGCAATATTTTATCCTCCTGGCTGCGCTGTAAGGAGCATGCCACGATACCATTTCTGGCAAGCTTTGGAGCAGTTGTTATAAACACAGGACTGAACTATCTGCTGATATTTGGGAAATTGGGATTTTCATGTATAGGAATAAAAGGAGCTGCGATTGCCACACTTATTTCGCAGTTGTTTAACCTGGTATTTATTGTTATCGGATTTATCTTATGTATCAGAAAAGATGGAGATACACCGATATTGTCCCTACATTTTAAAAAAATCACAATCTGGGATTATCTGATAATGATTATGCCGATTCTGATCAGTGAATTTTTATGGAGTCTCGGGCAAAATGTGGAGTCTGCTGTTTATGGACATCTTGGCACATCAAACCTTGCCGCCTATACACTTACCGGTCCGATACAAGGGCTTATCGTAGGGGCACTTAGTGGATTGTCTGCGGCTGCCGGTGTGATGGTTGGCAAAAGGCTTGGAAGGAAAGAATATGATGAGGCTTACACAGAGTCGAAGAAGATTATGTATGCAGGCTTATTTGGTGCAGTAACGGTATCGGCTTTGCTCATCCTTTTTGCTGGAGTATATACCGGATTATATCGTGTTGATGACAGCGTAAAAGAGCTTGGAAAGATACTGCTTATCGTATTTGCCTTGTATGCTCCGGTCAAGGTGGAAAATATGATACTTGGCGGAGGCATTATAAGAAGCGGCGGTAACACCAAAATCATTATGATTATTGATATTGCTGGCACATGGTGTATCGGAATTCCTCTGTGTCTGCTTGCAGCATATGTATTCAAATGGGGAATTGTTGGTGTGTATACATTGCTTACCACGGAGGAATTATTCAGGCTTGCTGTATCGTTAATTATCTTTAGAAGGCGTAAATGGATAATTAGTTTATGCTGATTTATTTCTTGCGAGATTTTTACTGCATTTTTAATTTCCAGGCTGAATAGCATTCTTTGCTGTTCAGCCCCTTGTCTATTTAGCAGCATGGATTCAATTGATTACCGCAAATTTATATTCTAATACCTTTTCCTGTTTGCTATCACCCCAGTGCCACATCCAGAATCATCATTAAGCTAAACCCAACTGCAAAGAAAACTGTACCAATGTCCGAGTGCTCTCCCTGCGACATTTCAGGGATCAGTTCTTCAACCACAACATAAAGCATAGCTCCTGCTGCAAAGCTCAGCAAATATGGTAATGCCGGGATTATCAGCTGTGCAGCAATAATTGTCAATACTGCGCCAATCGGTTCGACCACCCCTGAAAGTACACCACCTAAAAATGCCTTTCCCTTACTTTCTCCCTCTGCCCTAAGCGGCATGGATATAATTGCTCCTTCCGGGAAATTCTGAATAGCAATTCCAAGTGATAACGCAAGTGCACTTGTTGCTGTAATCTGTGCATTTCCAGCAAGAAATCCTGCATACATTACACCGACTGCCATACCTTCAGGAATGTTATGCAATGTGACCGCCAACACCATCATCGTAGTACGGCCAAGCCTGCTTTTCGGTCCCTCTGCCTGATCACTTCCAACATGAAGATGCGGAATCAAATGATCAAGTGTAAGTAAAAACAATATACCAATCCAGAACCCAGCAACTGCCGGAACAAATGACAAATCTCCCATCTTCTCCGATTGTTTCATGGCCGGAATCAGAAGACTCCAGATTGAAGCAGCAACCATTACACCTGCTGCAAATCCTGTAAGTGCACGTTGCACTGATTTGCTAAATGTTGTTCTCATAAAAAACACACATGCTGCACCCAGCGTTGTTCCAATAAATGGAATTAATATGCCAAAAAAAGTATTCATTAGCTTTGCATTTTCCTTTCTTTAAAATCAGAAAAACTACTATTTTGTAGTCCTTCATACTATTTTTGATATTAGCTACAACTAATCATTATGTATAAAAGAAACCGTGCGAAAGTAAAACTGTAATTCCACACGGTTTTTTTCTGTCTTTTTAGTATATCACTTACGGAATGATATAACAACAGAATTCTTTTTCATTCTGCTATATCTCTGTTATTCTTTTCCCAGTCACTGACACATCTACTTACCATCACAGAATTTTCGGATTGTATCCATCAGTTCCGGTACATTTAATGGTTTTGACAGATGTGCATTCATCCCTGCCTCCATCGTCTTTCTTTTATCTTCTGCAAAAGCATTGGCTGTCATAGCTATAATCGGTATGCATGCTTTATCCTTATCTGTCAAATTTCTGATTGCCTGTGTTGCTTTATAACCGTCCATTTCCGGCATCTGGATATCCATGAAGATCATATCATATCTTCCTGCCGGCATTTCCAGTATTCTGTTCACACACTGAATACCATTCTCCACACGTTCTATCGTAAGACCGGCACGCTTAAGTATTGCCTCTGCAATCTCTGCATTTAAATCATTATCCTCCGCTAAAAGGATATTCCTGCCTTCAAGGATTTCATTTCCTGTTCCAGGCTCTTCAATATGCTTTTTTACATAATATCTTTCATCCGCTATCCTGTGTTTTAATGTAACTGTAAAGGTGCTGCCCTTGCCAAGCTCACTCTCTACATCTATTGTTCCACCAAGCAGGTCAACATAATTCTTGACGATTGACATGCCCAGTCCGGTTCCTGCGATTTTGCTCTTTGTGGTGTTCTTCTCACGCGTGAATGCTTCGAAAATCTTTGTCAGATAATCCTGACTCATACCGATTCCGGTATCGCTGATTCTGATCCTCACTATCATGTATCCAGACTCATCACAAGGTAATTCATCTACATATACCATAACAGAACCACCTGCTGGAGTATATTTTATGGCATTGCTCAGGATATTGACCAATATTTCTTTTACCTTGGTAACATCTGTCAATACATGCTCATGCTCTACATTCATCGTGTAATGAAGCGAAATATTCTTTTTCCTTGCTTTCTCATCAAATACTGCAAACAAAGATTTCCAGACATCTTCAATCCGGCAGTAATTCTCATCAATCTCCATCCTTCCGCTCTCAATCCGGGCCATATCCAGCACATTATTTATGATTGACAGAAGAAGATTTCCAGACTGCTGCAGTTTTTCCAGATGTTCTAAAGCTTCAGGTATGTCTTTTCCATTTAGTTCATTCTCCATAAGCTGTGCATAACCCAGAATTACATTCATAGGAGTACGGATATCATGTGACATATTGTTAAGAAAACTGGTCTTTGCGAGACTGGCATCCTCTGCTTTTTTCAAAGCGATTTCCAGTTTCTCATTAAGTTTTTGTGTATCATTTGCAGCAAGCTTTGCGGCAGCTTCTGCTTTCCTTGCCTTGCGTAAAAGTACGAGGATAATAACAATGATGCTGAGTGCAGAGAATCCTGTGGCGAGAAAAAAAGCAAGCATATTGTCTTTTACAAAGTCCGAAAATGTTATCTTATCTGCCGTACTGTCATAGATCGCAAGTTCACTTGTAAGCATGCCAGACGGCATGCCCTTTAAGGTTTTATTCAGTATCTACAAAAGCGTTCCCTCTCCTCCTTTTACTGCAAAGCATGCCTCCATTGTTTTTGTAAGAGGAACACTCTTGAAATCTCGATTGTTATCATATACCATCGCCTGACTTGCTCCCATGAGAAAACAGTCTGCTTTTTCATTAGTAATCATTTCAGCAGCATCCTCAAACGAATCATAATCTACAAGATTCCATTGTGGATAACTAAAGGTAATCTGTTGTTTTAAATCTTCTTTTTCCTTTGGCACAGCTACTGTATACACCTTATCCTCATCAAAGTTTTTCTTACCTGTTACTGCCATCAGGCTATAGGTCCAGGCTGTGTTTGTAAGTGCATAGCCTTTTTTTCTGCAAGATCAGGATTTCTGCCAGCATAAAAAATCATGTCAATTTCTTGATTATGCAGCGCCTGAAACATTTCATCATAATCATCATAGTCCTGTATATTAAATTTCAGCGTCTGATTTCCCAGACAGTCTTTGGCATAGGAAACATATTCTGATAGCATACCGGTAAGTTTCCCAGTTGCTTCGTCCATGGAAAAGATTGCCGGATCATTGTTCAAAAATCCTATCCGGATGTCACCATGTTCTTCCAGCCAGGATTTTTCTCCACCTGTAAGACTCTGATTATAATCAAGTGTAAAATACTTCTTATACATATCTGCCTTAAAAAAAGGACTATCCTGATTCAGCTGACGCATTGCCCAGTCCAGCTCTGTCTTAATATCGCTGCGCTCTTTATTTATTGCAAAATATATACCTGATTTGCCAATAGTTGTAACGGATGATATTCCCTGTTCAGACCAGATAGATTCCTCCAGGGATACAAAAGCATCAATCTCATGATTCGCTAATTTCTTTTCGACATCATTATCATTATTCACATTTACATGCTCTGTATGTATACCATTTTTATTTTCCCATTCTGTCAGCATAATTTCTGGCTCTGTATCCATGAGCACACCTACACGTTTCCCGTCCATAAACTTAAAATCAGACATCCCAATATCCATATTCGATAAATCAGCATAAAGGATATATTTTTCCTCACCCATCGGTTCATCCGAAAAAAGCATCTTTCGTGCACGTTCATCGCTGTAAGAGATATCACCCATAATATCAATCTCACCATTTTCAAGCTTATCAAAACAGTCAGACCAGTCACATTTCACATACTCAAATTTCCATTCAGTATAACCTGCCAGAGCCTGCATGAGTTCGTAGCCATATCCTCGTCTTACACCGTTTTTGTCGACATAATTAAAGGTATCCTCAAATGAGCCGACACGAATGGTCTGTGCCTGTTTTTCATCATTATTCGTTTCAGCGGCCTGGCTGTGTACTGATAATATCATCCACATTCCCAGAACTAGCAATATACATACAAATAGTAGGGCTGATTTTTTTCTACTTTTATCCATATTCCTTATTTCCTTTATCCGTGCGGATTTTCTGAAGTTCCAAACACCTGATCAAACACGCTCTAATCCAGCAGGTTGTTGTGTAAAGTACTGATTAACTCCTCTATAACTATCGGTTTGGATAAGAATCCATCCATACCATATTCCAAGGCTTTCTTCCTATCCTCATCAAAGGCATTAGCAGTCATGGCAAGGATGGTGATTCCCGACAGTGCCGGATCATCCAGCGCACGAATCTGACGGGTGGCCTCGTATCCATTCATTACCGGCATCTGCACATCCATCAGCACCAGATCATACTTACCTGGAGCCGAATTCTTAACTTTCTCCACTGCCTCTGCGCCATTTTCGGCAGTATCAACCAGAAATCCATATTCACTAAGGATTTCCACCGCAATTTCACTGTTCAGTTCGTTATCTTCCACAAGCAGTATATATCTGCCTCTGAAATCTGAACCTGCTTCTGGAAGAATTGAATCTTCTGCTTCAGCCTGACTCTGGCCGATAGCAGTCATCAAGGTATCTCTGATATCTGACATGAACAGCGGTTTCGCACAGAATGCAGTCACCCCTGCTGCTCTGGCTTCTGCCTCGATATCTGACCAGTCATAAGCAGTCAGGATAATGATCGGTGTATCATCACCAAGGCTGCGGA
>OLRU01001935.1_pt1 | contig 15835 bp, 27 predicted proteins | sample 1672961 | NCBI WGS metagenome assembly OLRU01 (sample SAMEA3136741, study PRJEB25190) | human gut metagenome | biome: human gut; feature: human-associated habitat; material: faeces | place: Austria | collected 2013
CTATGTATGTCAATAACTAATTTATAACTTTTTATAAAATACAAGAAAGAAAATATATATAAATATATACAAAAGAAAATTCATTCCTCAGAAGTTTATTTGCTTTATTTTGTTTTGTTTGCAATATTGTTTAAAAGATTTTATATTATTCCTTTTAATAATCTCCCTTGTCTTGTAAATAACATCATCTAAATTTGTCAATGCTTTTTGTTTTGACGTGTATCTGGTATATTCAATCGCAATACCTGTTTGGTAGTGTGTAATAGAATAACATCTGTTTTCTAATTTTACAATAACAATGTTTTTATACTTTGTTTTATAGCATTGTTTCTTTACAGCTTTTCTATCGCATCCCATTATATTACATTCCATTTTAATTCCTCCTATTTAACGATTTAAGACAATTTATATGCTTACCCTAAGAAGATTACACCTAATATATTACAATGCCTTAAATAAGCAAATAAACGTGTTGTAGACGTATACTAGAATATAATAAAAAGGAGAGTTTTTACACCCTCCTAATTAAACATTCCCTCACTTGCACACTCTTTAAGATGTGCACAACCCCTACATCCATGTAATTCACATGTGAAACAGGATTCTTTTACACAATATTCTGTTCCTGCAAAGATGCATAACTGTTCATTGCAACATAATTCATCTAGTGCTAACTCTTCTCTTACTTTTCCTGCTATACTATTATAATCATTTGCCATTCTCTTTTGTTCCTCCATTAGAATTTTTCCTCCTTTAATTTCTGTTTATGTTCTGGTAAGAATCCATACATTGCAATACAATAACTGTCTGCTAAGTCATCATTTATTTTACAAGGTGTTTTCTTTCCATTTATTTTAATGTTTATAACTCCCTGTTTACCTCTTCCAGTGTAAGGTTCTACAATATGTTTTAGTAAGCCTTTAGAACGTAAATATAAGATTGTTCTGTATTTTTCTTTATTGATTCCATATGAGTTTTCTAATGGCTTACTATTACCTACGATTTGACTCTTCCAACTTCTAGTGTCTACACTATACACTGGAATGTCATATGTTGCAAAAATATCTATAATAGTTGCAATCAATGCACCTGTTGACTTAATATAGGATTCTGAAAGAAACCCCTGCGAACGTAACCTTATACGCTCAGTTATTACCATAACATTATCAATATTGTAATTATCGAAAAGACTTTCTATGAAGTGTTTTAAATGTTCACGCTTTTCTGTATTTGTTTTGCATCCATCAAAATTTACTGAGTGCATTCCTAATATTTTTTTATCTTCCAAAATTGTTATTCCTGTGCGTGTATATGATTGGTCTATTCCTATTACTATTTTTGACATGTTTATTCCCTTCCTAAAATATCTTGATTGTGAAACAATCTACGCATTGTCCATGCTCGACTAAACCACATAGGTGTAAACCATATTTTTTCAAAATCGTCTGGCAACACTGGTTCTGGTTTAATTAATGAATTGTCATGTATCACATAGCCTGCTAGACCATGTAAACTTAACTGAATATAACACATATGAACACAAGTTATGTCTATGTCTTGTCCTACAAAGTAAACATGATTCTGATAGTTATATTTTTTAAACATTTCCTTACACTGTTCACTTGTACTTATTAATGTTGCACCTGCACCACACGCACAATCATATACATTTGCATAGCCTTTCTTGTGTACCGTTTTTCCTAGTTCTTTCCGGTCAAGTGTAAGTTTTGACATCATTTCACAGACACTGTATGGTGTGAAAAATTGCCCTGCATTTTTGTTAGATATTTGCAACATCATATATAATTCACCTAACAAATCTTGGTTTGGTCTTTCCTCTAACTCTTGTACAATTAATGCAAACATTTGCGGAAAAAGTTTCTGTTCTTTCTTTGAATAATTGTTAATAATGCGTAAGTATTCATTCTCTCGTTTTATATATATGATTTTAAATGGTTCTTCTTTTGCTAATGGTAAAATGCATGTATTTGCTAATGTAATGGCAAATAAAGCCATACAATCACTCCACACAGTATATGGTGATTTGCTGTTGCATAACATTTTAAAACCTTTTTCAAATCTCTTTTTGTAATCTTTATCAACTGTTTTCTTATTCACGTTTTATTATCCTCTTCTTATAGAATCTCGCTGTTTGTTTCAATGCTTCAATTTGTTCTTTCGTTTGATATTCAATAACAATATCTTTTATATGTTCTGAAAACCAGTTCTGCTCTACTACATCAACGTAAAACCCATTTGAAACATATGTAGATGCATTATATACTAGATATCTTTTCCATTTTTTAGTTTGTATACTTCCACAATAAAAACAATTAGTTCCATTAAACAAAAAGCTTGTTCCTACTTTTATTTTATTGCAATCGCTACAACCCATTGTTTTTAATTCATTGTCATTTCTAATCCACCCACAAATAAATTTGTCATATGTTCTTGCATTGCATCCATAACGAAAACAACTTGTTCCATTGTTGCTATTCTGTTTCCTTGTTTTGTCTAAATAACAACATTCTGCACACATTATCCCTTTAGCCACTCTATACACTTCTCCTTTGTTGTAAACACGGGATATTTATCAACCTGCATTCCTCTATATCCTGTATCAATGTTTGCATTTTCACACGAAAAGCAATCTATGAATGATTTTACATTTTTTTGTCCTGTCATTATCTTTTCTTTTACAAGATAGTATACTGTTGTATTTTTCCTAACGCTACATTCCCTTACACTACACCGTATCACTACATTGTCTTTGTAGCCTTCCCTTTTACTTGCGAATACTACAAATACTGTCTGTTCTGGTTCTAGTTCCAGATAACGCTTTACCATAGCTTTGTCTCCTTTCTGTAAGTTCACGCCTTCCATATTTTGTGCATAACTCGCAATCTTTGTTCGCCCATGTTCTTCCATATTTGCATTTCTTGTTTGTTTGCATTGTTTTTCCTCACATTCCATACAGTCTAAATATGTTACTCTTAATTTATATGCTTTACAATATTTAGCCATATATTTGTACCCAATATTTTGCTTTCTTCCATAAGTATTCCCATACTTTTATAGAAAGTTCAATACCATATTTTTCTGTAATTTCATCGAGTTCCTTATCTACTGCTTCGGACTCTTCTTCAATTACAAGTTCCCCCATATCTGAGCCTGCATTTACATCTAAAGTATTCTCATAGTACCATTTCATTGCTTCTTTAATTTCCTTTACCATTGCTTTCTTCATCATTGTTTTGTTCTCCTTCACTCAATGTTTTACTTGTTCTCTGTTTATGTCTATATAATAACATAGAGGTTGAACAAAGTCAACCCCTAATTTTACTTTTTCTTTAGTTCTTCAAAAACAATCTGTCTTGGCAATACATTATGACAAATATACACACTCGAAAATGGTGGATTTAACGATGGCTTTTGTTCATCAAAATCCTTAAAATACGCAATTCTTTTGTTAAAATACATTATTTCAAATTTATTGTTCTTGAACATTTCAAACCTTTTTTTGCTTTCAAACAGTCCAACAACCCCAACCAACATAGCAAACGGAACATCTAACTTAAAAAGTTTTTCTAACACTTCTGTTTTACGTGAGTACGGTGGATTGCTGATAATATAATCAACATTACATTTCTTTAGCTTGAAAAAGTCTTTTCCTTCGCTTAAATGTGTGTGTGACACTTCATGTCCATTCAGTTTCAAAAGGCTTACAAAATTGCTTCGCTCTGTGTCAAACGGACATAATATCTTACTATTCTTTTTTAAATATTTTAACAACGGTTCTATCGCATATGACGGTGTATAAAATTCATCATTTCCACTTCCTGCAATTTTATCCATTTTCATCTTTATTACCTCGCTTTAATTCTTCTTTTATTGTCCTAATCATTGTTGGAACAAACACACTTAATGCTATTAATATAAGCACAATTACCGCTATACATCCTAACGAAAGTACACATAGTACCATAAAGGACAAAATATTTAAAATCATTTCTACCATAAATATCACCCACATGCTACACCTTTTCAAAATACTTGTTTTTGTATTCCACAACTACATCTAACATATAACTTGCATATCCTATATTCCTGTTATTTGCACCTACTTCTTTGTACAATATTGCGAAATACGGTCTATTTTTACTATCTATCATTTCTACAATAATATAAAGTTCTTCTACTTTAATTTTTGGTTCATCTTCTTCTAACATTGACATTTTATCATCCGCCATTATATTCGCTCCTTTGATTTACCATAACATACTTCACGCATCGGACATTCTTGTGACCTCTTGCTGTCATATCCTGTACACTTGTCACAACGCTTTACCATTTTTCCATTATTTAATAATCTTTCTTTGTAATCCTGTATTTGTTCCAATCTATGTATTGCCTGTGATATTTCCGATGGATTATAATCATATTTATACACTCGAAACTCTTGGTCATTCTTACTATCACATAAAACAATCCCGTGGTGTATACCTGTCAGATACATATATAACTGGCATTGTTTTCTGCCGGATGCATGATACTTTTGTTTTTTGAATGTAAAACTGTTCACTGACTTAATTTCTATAATGTAAGGTATCTTTTTTACACTATCATCATATACGCTTTCAAGCTTATAATCCTCTGGAATAGCACATATAATGTCTGGTGTATAGGATAAGTCAAACTCTTCTGCAAAACGGCTATAATCGCAATCTAATGGCTCACACAGACCACCTCTGATAAACAACCTTTGCCACTTCTCATGTATAGCGTCACCTTCTGCAAATATACGTTTTAAACCAATAGAAGTTTGTTCACCTTGTAATTGTTTATAAAATAAACTTAATACCTGTTGCCTATAACAAAACTTATCGTCCGATGCTATCACAGCACTTGCGTGTAACCCTTTTCTTTCTGTAGTCTCTGCACCTCTTGTCATTACAGATTTAAGAAACTTCAATTCATTCGGAATGTCTTTATCCAGATAAAACAAATTGTTTAGCATTTTCTCTATTGCTTCTTCATCAGATGTTTGTACTTTTACACCTTGCTTTGTTGCATTCTTTTTTATTTCGTCTAATATACCCATTATTGCGAAATCCTTTCTATATTTGTTATAACTGATTTTGCATATCCTGTTGTAGAACAGAACCTTTTTATTGCTTCTGCCTGTGTTAACGCATACAGAAAAAAGTTATGTTCTACATTGTCATCTTCATATTGCCTATAAAATCTTATCACATAAAAATTCATTATTCAAGCATTTCCTTATATCTTTTTTTATGCTCTAATCTAATTTCTTTTTTTACATCATCCAAATCTGCAAAATCTACAAAACCCCTTTCATAGAATAATGGGATTTCACAACTCTGCATTGGATTACATACTTTGGATTTTACAACTTTTACTTTCATAATCATTCCGATACGTTCTTTTGCTTCTGTATTAAATGGATTATGGTTAGGTATATCTATATAGCTTTTTCTTGCAACCTGTATTCTAAGACTTGCACTGTGTTTAAATTTATGACCGCCCGGAGTTTGTATGTTATCACCAAACGGCAATGCATTCATTTTATCACGTATCTGATTAATGAATATAACTGTTGTTCCTGTTTGTTCTATTACGTCTTCCAATGTTGGCAAATACTTGTCCATCAATCTTGCTACACCACCTATTCGCATTTCTTGTTCGCTATCGGTGTTCACGGCTTTTCTAATCTTATCTATATCATCCTTTGGTTGCAGTGACGGTACACTGTCTATTACGATAAGTGGTATTCCTTCTTCTGCGAATCTAATCGCTCTGTTGAATGCTTTTTCTCCATATCTCGCTCTGTATACTAACATCTGTTTTGGTCTGTTACCGAAAAGCTTTGCCCTTTCTGCATCGAATGTTCCTTCAATCGGGATATCCAAACACATTTCATGTTGTGCACACATCTGATACGCAAGTGTTGTTTTTCCTGCGCTTTCTGCACCAAATATTTCTATTGTTCTTCCTTTTGGTACGCCACCGCCTATAATGTTGTCCAAATCAATCAGACCAGTTGACCATCTAGGGATTTTTAATACATCTGATTTACTTCCAAGACTATATACAGAACCTTTTTCTTTCTTGTCTATCTCATTGCATAATCGCAAAATACTTTCTTTGTTAAACCCTTTCTTTTCCATTTTATTTTTCCTTTCTATCGTGCCATTAATGTACTATTATATTTTACAACTCTGGACATATACTTATTTTTGTTGAACTCCAACGCTCCTTGTTCTTCCAGAATGTCAATAACTCTCTGTGTTACTGCCCTTCCTTTGCACCTGTCGTAAAAATCGTCGTAATCCCTAAACACACCTTTTTTACGTTCTTGTTCAATTGCTTCTGCGGCTTTCGCTCCAACACCTTTTATAATGCTCAGACCTTGTTGTATAACATCTTCTCCGTCATACTTCCTAAGACTTGTATTAGCCGTATAATTTACGTGTGGCAACATTACTACAGCACCATCTTTTACTGCACATTCACTGTATTTATATACATCACTGTCATTATCCGCAAATTTGATTTTTACTCCCCAAAAGATAGTCGGAAATTTAATCTTGTAAACCATCTGTTTCAAGCTTACTAATGCATAACCTGTTGACTTTACCTCACACACTTTCATGTGCCACGCTTGCAACGTGTTAAGGTTTGGAACATACCAAAGACATATGTTTATAACACTTAGTCTCTTCCATTATGTTCTCTGAATCTTTTCACGAATTTGTTACATTTTCTTTGCATTCCAAAACTACTATAATAAACATGAACATACAATAACATCATATTTCTTTCATCTGAACTTCTTAAAATCCATACACCTTTATCACCTTGTATTAAATTTAATGTAATAAAATTATAATGGTTTTCAAGAACACGCTTACACCATTCAAGAAAGTCTTTAGACATTGAACAAATAAAAAATTCTCCAGCGTCCTTTCGAACCCATCCATCACCATCTATAATGCCCCTTAATAAATAATTTATATATTGAACTTCTGACTTTTTCAATTTTGGTGGCTGTAGTGTTAAACTCTTTCTTTCGACTACTCCGAACCTTTTCAGCTCATTCACGATTCTTTCTGAATTAATGGTAAATCTATATTGTTGTTTCCTATTTCCACTTTTATTTATAATCGTCGGCTCTTTTCCAAAATAATTACATACGAATTCTATCACATCTTTGTCTGTCATTGATAAACAAATCTGGTTCTTATGAATCCAACCGTCTGTCAGCATCAATCCTATAAAATATGCTTTGAATGGTTCATCTATTATTTTAAAACTTACCTTTCTACGTGGATTCTTAACTTCTAATGCTTCTTGGAATGTTCGAATTTTCCCACCACGTCTTGTTACAATATCATAGATACTTTTCTTCGTTTTGAATCCATATATGTTCATTAATTCTTTTACTTGATATCCGCTTTCATACTTCTCTTTTAATTGTATTTCTTGTTCTATAGTTAGTTTTCTTTTACACATATATAACACCTCCGTAAACTTGACTGCTGATTACCCATTTCTATAGTATATGGATTTATATATACTATATACCACTTAGCACGATTAGTCAATCGCTTTTATTTCAGCTTATGGCATCCGAATGATTTTTTCTGAATTTCTTCCGCATTCACACTTTACCTTTCGGTATATGTTGTAGCTCACTCGGCTTTAGGGAGTCCTAGCAATTTAGGAAGTTTTCAGCACACACTTTACATGTATACTGCACCCAAACTTTTAATTCGATGACCTTTATTGAATCCATATATAAGCATACTCGCCCAAATACTGTCTGTCTGCGCTTTTGTAAGTCCTTCTAATTTACAACCTTTGTAAAAGTCCTTTTTCATTTGTTCGATTATTGGAACATATTCTGGTTTTGTCAAGTTCTCCGCTTTCTTCATAATCTTTAGCATATCGAAAGATTGTTGTTCCGTCAGATGCCCTACTTTCTGTGCTACTTCTGTTGTTTGCTCTTGATATAACATTGTACCATATGTTTCTTTCGTATATTTGTAATACGGTGTTGTTGTGTCCACTTTTCCAGATAATTTATTATGTGCATATGTTTCATGCATGTGTAACTGTAATGGGGCAGGTCTGTTTAACGCATTTACGGCTATAACATCTTCTACACAATCACAGTGTATCATATCAAGTATCTTTTTAGGTGTACTTTTTTCCATCTGGAATACACCATCAGTATTGCCTTTTCTGAACGATTCTAAGACTTCCTCAGATTCAATGTCTTTTTCTGTTGGTTCATATCCTGTTAATTTTTTCATAGTTAACATTTCTGATTCTGTTTTAAGTCCTAACATATCAAATTTTACACAGTTAATATGTTCCAAATCATCCTTGTCATAGCAACTACTTAATGCCCCTGTTTTTCTGTCTCGCATTATTATACATGTATAATCAGATATGTCTGTACCAACTACTGCCACACCTGCCGCATGTTTTCCCAAGAATCTGACTTTACCATACATCTTACAGAAATGTTTTATAATGTTATCATATGTATCATTATACTCTATTGTTTTACATCCGTCAAGTAATGCTTTCAAATTTAGTTCATCATCGAACACGAATGTCCGAATATATGACTTTATCTCTGCAACTGTCTTTTTGTTTTCATTTCTTTCATAGTCATCTACTTCTTTTGTTGTTCTCAAACCACACACACCTGCAAGGTCATTAACTAGGTTATCTATTCCATATTTACCATATGAGCATATTTGTATAGCCTTACCTTTGTATTTATTGATTACATGGTCTATAACTTCCTGTCTACGGCTTGTCTCAAAATCTATATCTATATCTGGAAGTTGCTTCTTTTCCTTACGCATAAAACGACTAAAATCAAGATTGTATTTAATGCTGTCGACATCTGTGATTCCTATTGCATATGCTACCTCACAGTTGCACACAGAACCACGACCACCGCCAACTGCAATGCCTTTGTTTCTCGCCCAGTCTGCATATTCTCTTACGATTAAGAAATAGTCTGCAAATCCGTGGTAATTAATAACATCAAGTTCATATTTACATCTGTCTATGTACTTTTTGTTATATTTTCTTTTTTCTTTCAGTCCTTTTATAACAAGTTTCTGCAACTCTTTTTTACTGGACGCCAGACCTAAATCTGGTAATTCAAGTTCCAATCCATCAAGTATATTGTCTTCTACTTTGTCATATATCTGTTTCATATTATCCACAAACATTTCTGCAACCTGTATCGGATTCTTGAACTTGTTTTTATACATCTTTGCAAAACGTTCTACGATATCATATTCACTTGGCATATATCGTTCACCATATGTATTTTTTACATCAAGTGTTGTTTTACCGATTTCATGCATTTTGCAATATGTGTCGAAATCTTCCTTCCTTCCAAAATGGCTATCAGATGTTAATATACATTTTATTTTGCGCTCCCTTGCAAGATGCATTAATGTATAATCTGTTCGTTCCTGTGTGTGTTTCTTGTCAATCTTGTATGGCTGTATCTCTATATACAAATCTTTTCCAAAAATCTCTTTGAATTTGTCTAATAACTTTCCTGCTGTTTTTCTGTTACCATTTATAATAGCCTGTGACGTTGCAGACGCTATACATGCAGTTGTGCATATAAGTCCATCAGAATACTTTTTTAATAACTTAAAATCTACTATCGGCTTATAATAGAATTGTTCTGTGTTCGCTTTTGTCATTATGTGACACAAGTTTTTATATCCCTGTAAATTCTTGACAAACAAGTTTAAATGGTACGATTTCCTTTGCGGATTTTCCTTGTTAAACTTTGGTTGAAAATATATTTCACATCCCATTACTGGTTTTATTCCAACTTCATTACAAGCTTGATAATGTTTGATTAATCCACTGATTGAACCATGATTGCTAATTCCTAACGCTTTATATCCTAATTTTTTTGCAATCACTGCTAGTTGTTCTGGTTTTCCAAATCCATCAAACAAACTATATTCGTCATGTCTATGTAAATCGAAAAAGTTTCCCATATTCAATTTTCCCTTCTTTCGCTGTTCTCTTAGTTCTCTTATATTATAACAAAAGGGTTGAACTATGTCAACCCCTATTTGAAACTTTATTCTATTCCTAATTCTTTTTTAATTCTTGCAATATCTTTTTCAACCGCTTTAAGTTCCTTGTCAAATGCAGTATTCATGTTCTCTGTAATTCGATACATTTCTCTGCGGATGTCCTGCATTTCATTCCGCATACTCATATCAACCATTGCTTTTTCGGTTGCTTTCTTCTTCGCTTTTTTTAATCCGTCTTTCAAATTCTTTTCTTGTAATGAACATTATTTAATCCTCCCATTCATCTTCTTCGTCTTCATCCCAATCATCAGAATCATTTTCTTCTTCGTCATATTCTTCTAACAGGTCGATATAATATTCTTTTGTTTTCTTCGGCTTACACTTTATATCACGCTCTTTACAGAGTTTGTAAAGCTCCTGTGGCTTCATACTTTCATAATCATTTTCCTGTTCTTCTTCGTCTTCCCATTCGTCCTCGTCTTCTTCTGGTTCATTCATTGTAACTTTTGTTTTGCTCTTTCCTTTTTTATTTTTGTTTCTTGGCTTTTCATCTTCCTCTTCCAAGTCCTCAGAATTATCAGCCGGATAAGCTTTGTCAATGCATTTAAGAACAGCTTCATCAGACATTGCATGTACCTTCGTATTTCTGAATTTCTTTTTATCCAATGCAATTACGCTAAATGATTTGCCCTGTCCAGAGCCGTTCTGCTTGATTTCATAATCCCTGTCAGTAAGTGTTCCATATGCTTCATAAAGACTTGCAAGTGTAGCAACTGGCGAACACTGGTTAACTGCAAACATTAATAACTTAACTTCTTTACTTTCATAATCATATACAGACCATACGAACATAGAACGTGTTCTAAGATTTTCATCTTCGCAATATTCACACTCACGTCCAAATTCTTCTTGGCATGGTACATTTACACCGAGCGCAAAACTATCATGGAATTTTACTTCCAATCCATCTTCCATGTCAGACAAAAATCTTACACGTACTTTTGTTCCTTCTTTAAAAAACATGAACTTCCCTTTGCTACTTCCACTCTTTGCGATTGCTGACTTAATGTTTCCTAATGTAATCTTTCCCATTGTTTATTGTTCTCCTTTACTATCGTTTAAAAATGTGTGTCCTGAAATTTGCGAACTTAACAGCACTAAAATCTAACGGGTTTAAAATATAACCGCCAAATTCTATCCAACCTCTGAAATCCCTGTCTGTTAATGACTTCTTGTAAACATCAACAATATTATCTATTTTGTCTTTTGTTCTGTTAGATACATCCTTACTTAGCAAATTAAGAATTTCTTTATCGAATTTTTCTTTGTTTTTGTTTCTTTCAAATCCTATAATGCTTTCATATCTGTTGCACAAATTTTCATACTCTTCACTATCCTCATTATACTCTACACCTATTTCATTGTCAACTGTTAATTTTTGTCCGCTTACCTTTTGTATGAACTCTGCTGTCATTTTGCATTGTACTCCTAGTTGCATTTTTCACACTCCTTTCTATAAGCTTTATTTGCCGTTTTAAGGCTTCTTCTGGCATTTCCCCAGTATCTTTTACACCTTCTGGATATGGAAAGCGTATGACATCAAAAAAACGCTTTAAATACTCTGTTCCTTTATTACCTTTATCATCATTGTCCAGTGCACTTACCACTGTTGTTACGCCTTTATCTTTTAACTTTTTTGTTTGTTCATCTGATATGTGCCATCCTAATAACGCACAACAGTTTTTCACATGACCTCTTGTTCTAAGGCTTAAATAGTCCATGAATCCTTCACATAAGAACACTACACTGTTCTCCGCATAATTTCCGCACAAAGTATCACGCTTTCTGAATCCATCATTGTATAGATACTTCCGTTTTTTTTCTGTCCATTTGTTTGTTGTTCTTCCAACCCATCCTTTAAATTCTCCATTATCTAATATTGGAAAAACAAAAGGATAAGCTATGTTATAGTTCACTCTGCAATCTGCAATGTTCAAGGCTCTTTTTGTAAACCCTCTATCTTGCATATATTCTAATGTTCTTCGTTCATCATCTGTCCTTATGTTGTTCCAATCTACCGAACGTAATCCATAAAAGTAATCAGATGCTTCTATCAATGCCTGCTTGTTACTCTGTCTTCTTTTCTTTCTGTAATGTACATTCAGTTCTTTTACTTCTTTGCTCTTTACTATCTTTTCTAACAAGATACAAGCCTGTAAATCATTCAATTCTGGATTTGCAAGTTTTACGAATGTTAACACATCCCCTGTCAATCCGCAACCGAAACAGATGAAAGAATTTTCTTCGAGATTAATTCTCATTGACGGATTAATATCATCGTGGAACGGACAAATTATATTGAATGTTGACGTCTGTATTTCTCCAACCAAATTGTAATACATCAGAACTTTTGCAAAGTCTTTACCGCTATATTTTCTTGTCATTGTATCACTCTACTGTTCATCAATCTCCCTTAATGTTATATAAGGTTCGCTACATTCTACATTGTAACATCCTGCTATATCTTCTTTTGTAATCTCTCCTACTTCATACAGATTATTGATTTTTTCATCCTGCACTTCTTCTGTAACTGTAATATACTTTTTGAACTTCTTTGCATCAACTCCACAAGCTTTCAGATATTTAACAAGTCCATCCATATCACTTATTGTATATGTTTTGCTTACAACTTTTTTAAATACTTTCTTGTCGAGTTTCTTTTTCAGTTTATCAACATTCCATATGATTTTCTTTTTTCTGATTTTGTTCACCCTCAGATTTACAGGGTTTTCATAAAACTCAACCCCATCTTTCAATCTGATTTCGAATGAACTTTCATTTTTAGGAAGGTTGCTAAACATATAATTGCTGATTGCAAGCTGTTCTTTTTTCCGAACCTCATTGTAATACTTCTCAGCTTTTTCTTTTGTTCTTTTCGCAAGTAATAATCTTGCAACTGATTCTTTAATTAATGCTGTTGAATCTTTCATTGATTAAGTCCTTCCCTTTCTCTGTTCTCTGTTTTACAAGAAACTTTTTGATATCCCAAGGATACGAACATTCTCTGCCTTTTCCTCTGATGTACAATAACTGTTCAAATCCGAGTTCAAGTTCTGTTCCTAACAATGTTGAAACTCTTACAAGTTCTTTCTTTCTATTAACACCTACAACTTTTGCTGTTCTAAGCTTTTTATAAATATTACCATCCGCCGCTTCTACATAATGGATGAATGCTACAAAACAACCAACTTCTAACTCATTGTCATAAATCTCCTGTTTTTTGCGTTTCCCATACTTTCTTTCAAACTGTTCAATTGTTTCTGCAAAACGAATAAAACCAATCTCATTTGTTTCTTCCTGCTTCTGTTCTTTTACAGGTTCTTCTTTTACTTCTTCATGTTTTAATACAGGTTCATCCCAAACCTCATTATCATCTGCGGCTTCTTCAATCTTTTTGTTGATGTCTTCTTGTTCATCTTCCGACTGTAATAATCTTTCGATTAATTCAGACTTTGTGAACTTATGTCCTTTGCTTTCAAGTTTAAGTCCTCTTTCTCTGGACATCTGTTTTAATTCTGCTACTTTCTTTGTTTCAAGTTCTGCTTTCTTCATCTTTGTTTCTCCTTTTTGTTTGCTTTGTTTTATTACACTATTATATTAACATATATGATTTTGTTTGTCAACTACCAATTTAAAATATTTAAAATAAATCCGCAAAAGATAACGCCTGCAATTGGTACTAAAATTGGTGCTGTTGATTTTAAGAAATTTACTACTTTCATTTTCTATACCTCCAAGAATTTCTTTGTAACATATCTTCTTATAAGATGCATTTCATCATCACTTATATTACCAGTTTCGTGCATACAATCAATATAACCATAACATTCTGCCTGCGCTTCTAATATTGATATTGCTTGCGCTCTGCACTCTTTTATTTTACCTTGTAAATACTGTTCTATTGTTTTCATTTATTTCTCCTTTTCATAATATCCATATAAGCAACACTGTCCACTATCCCATGTATCATAATATATTCCATCTACTACAGAAACGACATGATTTGCAACATTTAAAAAGAATGTTCCTGCTTTATGTTCTTTTGTAAAGCTTTCAACTGTAGGTCTTTTTGAACCTTTCTTGTTGCTAATGCCATGATATTCAAAACCATTATCTTTCAAATATCTTTCATAACATGTTTTATTGTTTGGCATACATTGTATTTCAATCGCATATGTAATGAGTTCATTAAATACTTCCAACCATGTTTTGTTCATTACTTTTGTCAGTGCTCTTACTACGCAATCTCCATAATTGTCTTTTATGTCTTTCTTGTTTGGCTGATAATACTTGTATCTTTTCATTGTTATCTCTCCTTCATATTTTGTTTACTTGTTTTCTATGGTTTAATTATACTACTAACATTTTTATTTGTCAATAGTATAATTGAAATTTGTTTTTTATGCTATTTCTACAGATTCCATAAAGCTTCTTAAAATTTGCTTTTGTTCTTCATCTGTTAAAAGTTCCATATCCCAAAAGGCTCTTACATATCCGTTAAAATGCGATACATAACTGTTTTTATACTCTGCAAACTCTTCACAAGAAATTAATCCTTGTTTATATTGCTCATATCTATGACTAATCCTTTTGAGCATAAATGTTTCTCTTTCTCTAATTTTCTGTAATGTTAATGTTTTCATGTTTTGTTCTCCTTCTTGAATTGTTTTCTTTCTTGTTTCTAAAACTATATTAACATATATTTTATTTGTTGTCAACATCAATTTCATAATTTTCTAAAAAGAAATTAATTGTTCTCATTACATCACTGTTTTTTGAATAATCTGTTTCAATTGCTTCTGTTTTCAAATCAATATATCCAAGTGTTCTATGTTTATAATCATTAACATAAATTCTTTCATATGCTCCTTTGCTCCAATACTTGAAAACATAATAATTACTTTCATCATCTTTATCTGTTCCACACCACGGATTTGTATTCCCATCTCTATCAATTATTGCTACCTTTTCATATCCTGTAAATTTTTTCATTTTGTTTTCCTCCTTCACTTCTGTGTTTGTTTCCTTTATCTTGATTTAATTATACATCATAGGGTTGAACTTGTCAACCCCTTTTTAATATTTTTTATGCGATACAAACTCTGCTAACTGATTCTTTTATAACCTGTGAACCGTATTTTGTTCTAATGTCTTCCATTGTTGTTTTACCATAACTTCTTGTTACTTCTTCTGGATTGTGCCAATACCACATTTTCTTTTTACTCGCCCATCTAAAACCATTCTGTTTTAATTCTGTTTTGCATCCATATGTGTTACCGCTTACCCAAATCCAAGAACCACAAATCTCTATGTCAATATTTAAGTTGATGATATTATTAATAACATTTCTTAACATTTCATCCTCTTCCATATTGTATTTCTTTTTGTCTTCTTTTGTATCACTGTTTTTGAGAACTTTAAAAAGCTGTTCATATTCAACATTTATAGTTTTGATTGCTTCTACAGAACCACCGTTGTCTGGATGATTTTCTTTTACAAGTCTTTTGTATTCTTTTCTAAGTTCTTCCAATGTTTTGATGTTTTTAAAATATTTCATATTTAACTCCTTCATTTATTGTTTTCCTTTGTTTTGATTATATTATAACACATACAAAATAAATGTCAATACATTTATAATAAATTTCTTTAAATAAAAAATAGAC